>Ga0315913_1003326_pt1 | contig 19269 bp, 21 predicted proteins | sample MpolsnodulesMG_FD_207736 | JGI IMG/M metagenome (GOLD analysis project Ga0315913, IMG submission 207736) | Medicago polymorpha root nodule microbial communities from Los Angeles, California, United States - small nodules | ecosystem: Host-associated > Plants > Roots > Nodule | place: USA... | reverse complement strand
TCTCTTCAAGTGTCAACAGATCTCCCAGCTAGAAATAAGAGACCAACAATACTAAATTACATTGAATCATATCTTAATAAATCCTAAGTTCCATGCAATTCAAGAAAACAAGTTGCCCAATCGTTTCGCAAATCATACAGCTTATCTTCCGTTAATGTTGTTGTATCATTAAATACCTATAGTTTGTACAATAAATTAAAATAAGTAATTAATAACAATAAGGATATGTCTATCTTAATTTGGAAATATATATGGTGCAAACATATGGTATACCTTCATCCAAGAGTTAATAATATTAGCAGTCAAACATGTTCTTCATCACATAATATCCACAATCATTTGTGTTAGGTTGCATCCTTGCCTACAAATGAATTTAATTTTTATATAGTGAATAGATATAAAAAAAAATAAAAAATTTACTACAAATGTAACCATCATAACAAATCATAAATTTATTATAAAAATAACTCTTATTTTCTCACTTTCCATTTTTATTCACTTTAAAGATCTTTGCCCAAACTATTTACCCCGAAACCCGCTTTAAAGTTGGTAGGTTGTATTGCACAAACCAGTATGATTTTTATTGCTTTTCCCATAAAATGCACGTTTGATTTACTTCTTTCAAATATTTTGGGTAGATATGTATATGGGGTAAAGGTAACTAGGTAAGTCATGATATTTGTACCCAAAATAAGTAGTTCATGATATATGAATGATTTACTTTAGATTTTTATTCTCCATGCATGTGACATGGACACCGCATAACTATTGATAATGCTGTAGAGGGAGAAAAAATAATCCAAATTAAAAGAGTGGTTCATGAATTTGACATGCTATTGCATCAAATTAATTGAATCTTACAATTGTTGCACCATAAAGCAGCGGCGAAGGATTTGGGTTAGCTACTAAATGGTGCATACTGCATGGTTGTTGTCCCATAATAATAGAGTAATCTTGATCAAGTAAACTAATTAAGCCAAAGCAATTAAGCTTCTCAAAGCATTTAATCAAGTGATTGAACTTAAGTGATTAATAAAAAAAATTTATGATGAATCGTTCAGTAAAACCTAAATTTAAATAATTTAGACTTTGTTTACCTTTTTGTCAAACTTTTAATAGGGGTCCCTTCTTCCAAAAACGGAAAGGGTTAATAAAAAAAACATGTGTACCATGGTAATCTAAAGGTTGTTAGAAGCATTGCCACGCTGGTAGCTAGGCCTCAAAGCTCATCAATGTATATATGTGATACACTTGAGTAATTTATCATTAAGGTGAAATGCATGAATCAAAATTGCATAGCAATACAATTGAGAATTCTCTCAAATTCTTTCATCCCATCTATAGGACCTTCCGTGTATAAATTCATGTAAAGCGAAAAAAGGATGATGATGAATCACAAGAGTTTTGTAATGCTCAAACTTGTTTGTTAAAAGAAAACAACACGCATTGACCTATCAACGTTTTCTGCTAAGTTTCACTTAAGAAAATCCCATATAAATTGAATACAAAATTCGTACCTACATATACACATTTGTACGTATAACTAGTGACGTACGTGTATTTATTTATACACACGAACGCATACACGTGTATTATTTGGTGAGTTTTAAACTACCCTTGAAGATTTTGGATAATTTACCGAACAATCAATGAAAGTTAGCCACATGAGTAAATTTGCAAGTTGATACACAAACTAAATTTCACTCTATTTATAAATTTGTTTATGTGACTAATTTTTATTAATTGTTGGATAAATTATTCGCAATTCTTCCAAACTAACCGAGTAAACCATATTTATTTACATATACAATTTCCAAGAACCTCATTGGCCATGACCCCGTGATTTCCATTAAATTATATGCATAATTAAACCCCTTTTTTCTTAAATGTTTTTAAATGAGTACGTATTTGTGACATTCGTGAGCAAATGTGACTCATACGAAATAACATTGCTCTTATTTTTTAATTAAACTTTTACTTAAGAAAGCATTATTTTCTTCTATGAATCAAATACCTAACCGAAAACATACAGAAAGTAGAAACAACACATGCACACAAGTCACGGGTTGCATTGCTCGAAAATGACAACCACTACATTACTACGTTATTGCACCAAACAATTATGTCCGAAGAAATATACACGTAACACCATATTTAGTAAATGGCGTAATCAAACTTCCACCATTGCATAGCAACCCCACAAAAACCATACTCTATTTATGTGCCTACCTACAAAAAAATTCTTGATTAATGTTATTGGCCAAATACTTGAGCCATCCCTTGCCTACATTGTCTATAGCAATAAAAACCGTGAATTACGAAACTTTTAAAAATGTTAGCAGCTTCTTGTCATTTCCTGTGACTGATTAGTTCCGTATTCTAATAGATAAGCATATCAGGAGCTAAATTTAGAACCTTCTCACCTTTTATCATTACCCTACGTACCCACTTTGTGTTAGCATTTGATTCCGCCATATTAGGTAAATGTAATTATCATGACATGGTCCCTTTTCTGCATATTTATGTGTATAAATATCTAACATACATCCTTTCAAAACATGCACAAACATTTTCATGTTATAAACCAATTAGTTGTCCTCAACTATCTCCCATTTTTTTATATACTTTTTCCTCTTTTTTCCACTTCTATGGCCTCATGTGAAAACAATGATACGAGTTTAGTAGATATTGATTTGGAGGCATTTGAAATTGATGAAAATCTCTTGAGAGAATTGCTCGAAGAGGAAGAGGGAAAGAGTGATGTTCATGGTAACAAGGAGTGCATAGAAGAAAGCATTAATGTTGACCCTAACATGATGGATGAGGAGCAAGAGGGGCAAAAGCACAACTGTTTAGAGAAGAGTGAGTGTCATTATGTTCATGACTTTGAGTGGCTCAATATGATGGATATGATGGAGCCAGCCAACCCACTAGACGACGTGGTGACAATGAATTGGTTTTCAGATGATGTTGGGAGGTTAGACTTTGACTTTGGTTATGTTAATGGAGAACTTTGTCCTCAAATTTGCGATGGGAATGATGCGAATTACGGTTGCTTGTGGGGAGAATATTGATATTGAGATACATATCAAAGCTTAGCCACTAGTAATATCGAAAATTAGAGGCAGATGGGGGGAGGGACAATAGCAAAAGTATCTTAAGTGTTAAAGAATCTGATTTATAATTGGCAAGTTAAAGAGCATAACTATGGCTTTTAGCTTCCATCAAATTGCGTCTTAATAATCTATAGTAATACTACTAATAACCACGTGTTGACCATATTGCAAGTGTATTTATAATTCAGTTTAATTTCATCATAGTATAAAGAGTTCTAAAAATCTGTCAGAAAAAAGTTCATTTAAACCATTTTTGGTTAGGCACACATGTATTATTATTTGAAGGAAATCGAATGCTTTTGAATAAAAAACTTAGAATATAATAATTTAATTTATTTTTGCAATGTACGGCTCCCAATATTAAATGTCTAAAATGTGCCTAACTGTCGCATTGCCAACTATATGGGGAATAATAATAGCCCAGGACCAGCCTTTTAAGCCAGCTACGTTCTAACTCTAGCACACATCTTGATAGGAAAAATCAAAATAATGAAAAACAGAGTGAAACTGCTTTTACTAATACAATGATGCATACAAGGTTTAAAAATGACAATACATGTGTCGAGAAGTAAAAGGGGGAGCTACAACTAATAAATTAACCAAAATCCTAACATTTTAGAACCAGACTCGTGTCCAACCAAAAATATTTTCAACGATCTTTATCCTTTTCACTACCATGGTAAAACACAGTTACAACTAAATTCCCTCAAATGTCAGAAATTTGCTGCCCGTCCAGATTGTAACAATGTAATAAATCAGCCAGTCATAGTTTTTCAGCAAACCGATAAAATATTACTGAATGGACCTATGTGAATCTCCCCAGACTGTAGTCAGAAGCCAATTTTAAAACTTAGATGGCTTCCTTCAGCGTAAATTCGCAAACCGTCTGGCAAATAGCTATCAGGTATCTTTAGACCCGACAGCAAACTTAGCAATGAAGAATCCAATTGTATCAAGGGGAGATGATGGGTCGAATCTTTGAACAAGGTCTTCCTCGCCAGGTCGCAACCATTCCCTGTATATCAAATCAAGACAGTGTGGAACCAAATATGGCATAGAAATAAGTACTTTTTGGATAAAAAATAAAATAAAAACTATATAGTTTAAAACTGCAGCTAATATTGTCAGTCAAATTTCAAGTAACACAGCATCATCACAGATGTGTGTGTGTGTTGTGTGTGTCTGTGAGTGTGTGCCTGTGTGTGTGTGTGTGTGAGAGAGAGAGAGAGAGAGAGAGAGAGAGAGAGAGAGAGAGAGAGATGAACGAACAGAAGAAGTTACTTACTCTGCATATCCATCAGGAAATTCACAGCTACCAACAAGACCAGGTCCTCCAATTTTTGGGTGCTGGGATTGATGAACAAGCAAGTTGTGAGTGTGATCTATTAAGTTATTACAAGCGAACCAAACATAAAAAACTTGTCTGCATTAAATATTTTCCCATCTTTTAAGATTTTGTCTAAGAAGTAAGAAGAGTCAACCATCCCACAATTAGATATATCAATCCATTTTCCATTTTCATAAGACAATAAGTCAGCCTTAGAATTTTAGAAGACGAATCAATTAAAAAAAACAAAAATGGGAAATCGAGGTGGTAAGGAATTAACATCAAACCTGTGGTGCCAATGACAGATATTTGTACTTATCCAAAGCATATCGAACTAATGCTTCATTCTCGCCAGGATTTATCGTGCAACTATTCAAGACAAACATCAATAAATCAGTTGTACAGAAACATCAAAAACTCCACCCATATATAGCAACATCAGTTTGAGTGTAGCATTGACACACAACAAACCCCAAGATAATTAAAAATAAATAATAAATCATTTTATATCTTGTATGATGCTGTACGTACAGTTTGGCTGCAAGCCTGTAACAGTTTCCAAACAATAAGCTGAGACTAAACAATAAAATATATTTCAAACCATTACAAAATAAATCAATTACAATTAGCAGCAGTGTGTTAACAAATATGCTTAAACATATTTATAGTTATGAAACTCCGTTCAGCCGGAAACCAATTCAAGTGTAACTCCTGACGGTAAAACAGGAAAAGTCGATACTGCGATTATTTATCCTACATCATATGCACTAAGAAACAAGAATTTAGAAACCCAAAGATGGCAACTTGAATCCAATAAAACTACTGCTAAAGGTACATGACCGCAGATTACAATAGAAAACTTGTAATAATAAGGTTAAGCATGCATAAAGCAATGTGATCAACAAAATGTGCATACTTACGTGGAATAGACTATTACTCCACCGGGTCGTACTAATTGAACAGCCTGGTCAAACATCCTTCTCTGGTATTTTGCATGGCTTCTTAAAGATTCAATTGTGTCCTACCAAAAACAAGTCATTGAATGGTCACTTACATTTTCTCAATAAAAAATGTTTTTCTTTTTGGTGCTTAAATTTCTACTTATATATCAGAAAGAAAAAAAATAACAAAGTTAGCCATCTAAACAGACATGATGACTACACAATACACACTAGACTGACATAACTAAGTTCAAACATATTGATCCATTACTTCTACATCCTATAGAATATTTCAGGTATACGCGAAGATATAAACGTCATGGATACTATAAATCCAGCAGTGAAAAATGAGTCAATTCCTACTTGAAATATGCAGGTCCCTATTTGCTATCAATATTTTCATAAGTTCATGCAAATTAATCTGAGAGTGAGTATAATTTCAAGTAAATGCAGGGAAAATTTCAATGAACGGATCTTCTACCTCTCCAGCAAATAACCGAGGCCTTAAACCAAGGGCAGAACAGGGAGCATCAAGAAGAACTCTATCAAAACTGTCAGGTTCAAAACCTTTTGATTTATCAACCCTACCACCCCCACTCTGATTTCTACCAGGTCCATTTCGCGCTCTTCTCATGCTCTTTCTGATCTCAGCTTTGCTAGGATAAGCTCCTTCACGTGCCTTTTCACCTTTACCTATTGTTTACATTATTTAAAAATAGATCTATAAATTGTTCAGAGAAAAATACCACTCGTCTATACAAGCAATTATTAACTAAAGTGGCACTAATGAACATTATACAACCACGTCTATACAAACATAAAACAGGAAAGAAGAAAAATAAATGATAGTTTTATGATGGTAAAGATATATGTTGACCTTCAACAAACCAACATCCAACAGGACCAATGATAGAACCCATAAAATCGATATAAAGTAACTGTATTTTATTGAAGGATATAGGTGAGCTCAAAAGGGCTCTGCAATGGTGGAATAGCATAAAAGAAAAGATAATCAAGAGACTCTTGTCCAGAGCTAAAGCTCCCACCAGCGAGAACATCTCTCCTTAATAGACTCTCAACGATAATCCTGAATATCACTACACAACCTCAATCCTTCGTATAGCAAACCCGTAACCGAATTCCCTGAATTTTAGGCATTTCACTAACCAATTCATTCTCTCCCATATGGCCCCACTATCTTCTATATGAGATATTTTTGTCTCAAATTGTTTGTCACTTGAGAGTGCCAATGCAGTACGTATTTTATTAACTTTCCTATAATCCACTCAATTAATTAGTCCACCTAACTACTACTTTCAACCACTTCAATTAATGTGGTAGTTTAGTCTTAATATATTATTTTACTCCACAAATTAGCATGTCAAATCATTTTCTTAAGAAATATGCATTACCTTAAAGGACGCTCGTAATGAGACGAAAGAGAGTATTAATTAGTGTTTTTAATGCTTTCTCTAATGTCTAAATTCATAGCAAATCAGCAAATAGCAACTAGCAGTATGGGAATAGAACTTACCCACCATTTTCCTCCAAAGTCTCGGTTTTAAAACTTTCGGTAACAAGAGGTGACATTCTTTCTACTTGCAAATTTGAAGACACTTGATTTTTCACATCATTTGTGGCATTATTATGGCATGTATCAATTAAGGTGTCAATATCATTTCTTCGAGAAACAGATTTAAGAGCATCTAACTTAAATGCTTTAATGCAACTCAAGCCCAATTCAGCTGCCAATTTCTCAATATCCAGCACCTAGACACCATAAAAAATTGGTATGTTAAGAAACCATGAATTTATCAGAAGTCTACAAGATTCAAATACAGTTTGGAATTTCCACCTTGTTATGAGATCTATCAGTAGCAATGACCTCTCCTTTATCCTTCATAAGTATTGCAATTGCAGTTGTTTTCCCTCCTGGTGCAGCACACATATCTAGTATCCGCTCACCCATTTGTGGATCTGAATAACAAAAAATTGATCTATATAAAGGAATTAAGACAAAAACTTATAAAGAGATGAGAGGATAACAAACACAACAGCAAAAACTAAATATAAATGCGCAAAGTATGACATTTATAGTAACATTCAGTTTTATTCATCACAGAAAAAAATGTCCACAATACAAAAGTAGAAGTCACTTGTCAAGATAATAGAAGAAGAAGTCCCCGTCAGCTTAGCTCGTTTGGTAAGGGATAATGCACAATATGTGCAGGGGGCGGGGTTCGAACCCCGGACACCCCACTTATTCATCTTTAAGGTGAATTTCTCTAGCCACTAGGCTACTTGACCAAAAAAGAAAAGAAGAAGAAGAAAGCAAAACAATCCGAAAAATAAACAGAGCTATATATGTTTACCTTTCAAACCTAAAATTTAAAATTATTTGTCAACAGATACTTTTCAAACTGAGTGCCTACTTGGCTTAATAGTAAATAAACTTTTGATTAAGAGAGTAAAATTCATGACACGTGTAAATGCAAAAGAATTTACACAATGAAATAAGAAAGGCATATTGGCTCAAAAGATCATTTTAATCCCTTTGCTGATCTAGCATCCAACCTACACTACCCTACTAAAAGACCATGTTCTGAGGTTCCTATGAATGCCAGAAAACCGCTATCCAATTTTGGTTCAAATTCAACTTCTCACAGTTGTGTTTGACATTATGTTGTTAATCTCGGATAGCGAAGCGGAATACCAGACCCGAAAACAACTATAGAGGGATAGCTGCTGTTACGAAGAGTAAAAATCATTCTACAAACTGAACATAACATTTAAATATTAAATCCCAACAGGATAAATAAACACTCAAAATAGCAAAATACACAAAATTAAAAGGACAATCATATTTAATAATCTATGAAGCCCAGATACGTTGTAGGTGTGCAGATACACGGATACGCAAAAATTTTAAACTAAAACTTATATGCATGTAAAACACTTAAAAAAAATAAGCATTGATTACAAATTTACGAAAAATAATACATGTGATCAAAATAAAAAAATGTAATTTGTATAAATCAGATTTTATTTTCATTCATATGTTAAGATATATCAAGAAAAGAACTCAACAAATTTTATCTAATAATTGACCAAATCTCCTCTCTCTAGTTACCTTCATCCACAAACAAACATAATTTTAAGTGGTTCATTGAGAAACAATTCTACTGGTTCATATCTCTGATCCCTTTGCAATTCTACTGGTTCACATGAATGCCGGAAAAACACTATCTTGTGTGGGTTCAAAATCAACTTCTCAAAGTTTTGTTTCATCAGGAGATTTTACTAATACGATATAGTACAAAGCATTTGCAACCAAGGAAAACAAATAGACAATCATTGTAAATCACACCAAAGGAGGGAAATAAGAAATGAGACTGTAACTTACGTACCTAAAGCATGAGCAGCAATAATGCTTGGCAGGTTTTGAAGAAATATTTCACCCTCAAGCACATCTGGAAAACCAAAGGAAATAATATTAGCATAGCCATACACATGGACTCGAATACAGAAGGCAAAGATGTTGCTACAAAGGAAATGAACCCAAGTATGCTAAAATAAACAGAATGAGGCCTTCTAAATGCAGAGTAAACAAATTGAGTTTAGGAAACAAGATGTTGCTTCACTCGCACAAACTTATTGGGAAACAAAATAAAAAAGAAAGTTATGCTAAATGCATGGCTTGGCTAATCACATCATACAAGTGAAACTTCATAAGAATCAAGCCAATTCATCTGCAGCCAAAGAAACATAAAATATAACTAAACCAGGCTTTAATATATTACCAGTTTAGAGCAACCACAAGACTGAAACAAAAGAAAAAGATATATTGAAATAAACAATGGTATATATACTAAAAAGAAAGAAATAAAAATGAATACAATTTTAAGAGGATTAGTAATCTGTAAAATTGCAGAAGTACTCAAAATTGCCTTAAACACAATCATAATTGCAAAATGTGAAGGGGTGATGGAAAGACTACAATAATCAGTTTGGGCAAAACCAGCAATAGAATATCCCATATAAATAAGATATTAAACTTACTGTGAAAAGAATGAAGTTCATATACTCTATCCTTCATATCTACACCAAGTCCTTCAGTAACCCGGAACATTCCAGCCCTTGACAACATCGCAGTTCCTTGGCCAATATATAGCCCATTTCGTTCAAGATGGTATGGATCTGTGAAACAAAAGAAGCTAAGAAAACATATCGACCATATTCCAAAAAGTTTACTCGATGGCTCAAACAGAAGAAATTATCGTCCAAAGCATGCCATTGTAATTATAAGCATAACAGATATACAGACCTTGTAAAAACAAATATCTACTTATGTTTTACTATTTAAAGCTTTACTTTTTTAAAAAAAGTAGAGGAAAAAAGTTACAATGCCAATGTCTATTTGAAAATACAATTCCATCGTCAACCAAATGACCTTATCCGCCAACATATAAATCCAATTATTATGTTATATAACTTTTCACCAAGCACGACTTCAAAGAAATAATACAACGATTACAAGTCTTTTAAATAGTAGTTTCTTATATTAGTTGCAATGAACTCCTACATCTAAAAAATTATCAAAAGCTCTCGTGTAACTTTTTCATACCCCCCTACAAATTTATAAGGACTTATTTTTTAGTTAAATACTTCTCTCTGTTAAGAAACTCCTATAAGCCAAAAACTAATCCAAGCTCAGCAGTAAACAACTATGCCTTTGCAGGCTATAAAACTCCATATTACAATGCTCAGTACGCAACACAACTATACTGAATCATCCCCAGAATGCAGACATAAATACACTTGCTAGTACCTGTCTCGGATCCTTGAAGAACAATACCGCGTGTCATACCAGAACTCCACCCCCCGTCTGAACCCTGCTGCTCTATCGCAACCGAGATAGCGACTGTATCTCCTTTCTCAACATGAGCACTACAAGCCATTATACCAGGAACATACACCTAAACAAAACAAAAAACACGTAATCAGAAACAAACCAATCACAATTCACAAACTAAAATCCCTATATTGTAAATGAGAAAATAGGATATGCACTGACAGTGTAAGTTCATTTTACACCGATGTCCAATAGTAACCGTGTATTCCGCCAAATCACCCCACTTTAACGGTATGAGGTATAGAAATAATTGATTCCTATCGGATGTAAGTGTAAAATTAACTTACACTGACAAAGCATATCCACTAAAATCATTATAAATAACAAAAAAAAAAACAAATCAAAATCCAACCTGAGCTCCGCGAAGAACAGCTTCAGCACATTTCCTACTAACAATAACCTCTTTAGGAGCTACATTACCATAATCAACACGATGCGGTCCTGAACCCCATACAAAAACAACGTAATCCAATCCAGGAATCTTGCACTTAAAAAATAAACTTGAATCTGAATCCAAACCCTCCTTCAAAGGATTCACCGCATCATCAACGTCTTCACAATCACTACCATTCAATTTTTCCTTCACAGTCGATCTTAGCTTCTCAATTACATCATCACTTGTTGAACAAAGCGTGTTTACGCGAATACACGAATATCGCGAAGGTCTCCTGCAAAATCAAAAATAGAGTTACATAAGATGAAATTCAATCGTCGAATTACATAAACTAAAATTCAATTAAGCATGTAAGAATTGGGGTTTAATGTGATGTACGTTAAAGCGGAGGAGATGCGAGAGAAGTGATCGGAGCCATACGCGTTGATGAAGTAGTTGTGAAGTTGAGGGTTCCAGTTAAGGGTAGGGTTGAAGGAGTAGCGTTGTGAAGGAGAAGAATTGTGATCGGAAGATTGCATTGTTTCGTGAAATGCGGTGGCGGTGATGGAGTTGGATGAGTTTGGGGTTTTGTGAAGGGTTCTGCAAGTGGTGAAGAAGAACAAGTCCCTCCCTTTCTTCATTCAAAAGAATATGTAGTCTTCGAATAAGTTACGGAGTGGAGTTTTGATCACTTCATTTGACAATGTCGATATAGTTAAGTTCGAATGTTTATGTTATTTCATTTTGACAACGTCGATATAATTAAATTTGAATGTTTATGTCAGTTCAAAGTTAGAATCTCTTGGTATGTGATTCACATCAGATTCGAACCGAGAACCTCGAGCTTGAAGCGTCAACTTTCTATTAAGGAAGATAGTGGGAAACAAGTCGCATTTGTATTTAAGTTTCGCGTATAATACCCTCAAAAAAAAAATTGCATATAATGGTCAAGAAAAGATGACAAGATATAATAAATTTATCATATCATATTTAAATTTTGCGTTTGAAGTACCAAAGGGGTATGATAAAGTTAAGTAATTTCTAACTTTGACTCGTGTTCTTGTGGTTTGACTGGTGTTTTGTAATTATCATATCTTTTAAAGCTAATTTGATTAACTTTAATTTTTCTTTCAAAACAAAACCGCCCCAACCATCTAATTGGAAGCTCCTCCATTTATCACGACAAACTCATTGTAACCTACAAAGTTCTCCCAACATTTTAGCATACGTAACGGTATAGGACCCCAATTCTCTTTATCTATATTCAGCTGAATTGGACAATGGTCTGAAAGACCACGAGACGATGTTAACTGAAAATAATTTGGCCACATCAAGCATCACCTTTCTGATAACAAAAAACGATCAATCCGGCTCATAGACTTCCCATCTCTCCGAAACCACGTAAAACTGCGACCCCGGAGAGGTAAGTCAATCAAACAATTACCATCAATAAACTGGTTGAGATATGCGCTCCCTGCATGAATACTTGAGTTTCCCACACTTCACCGTTCCTCCAAACACCGAACAAAATTAAAGTCCCCACACACACAAACATTATTGTCAGATAAAGTTGCAAGCCGCAAAGAAATATTGTACCAGAGTGTCTGTTGTCGAGAAATATCACAAGGAGCATGAACATTCAACATAAAAAATTCCTCACCAGACTTCACAAACCGACCATGAATCCCTAATACGTGCTCAAGCTGAGAAGATGACCATACCTCAACCTCTTTAACATCCCAAAGCGTAACCAATCCACCCGAGGCACCCCTCGAAGCTTGAAAAGAAAAATCAACATTTGTGTCACCCCGAATAGATTTACAAACTAACCCATCAATAACAGATAACTTCGTTTCTTGTATACAAAGAATAAACGATTTTTTCTCCCTCACCAATTGACTCACCTCCCTCTTTTTTTCAAACCCTCCTAACCCCCTCACATTCCAAGAAATGATCTTCATCACAAACACACAACACCCCCCACCACCTCACATCAACCGCAACGCCTAACCCTCATTCCCATCTCTCTTTGAATTTTTTCTTCCCCCTCCTGACAACACATCAAACATATTATTTTTGTCCCCTTTAAAGTTCAATCCCACCTTCTTCCCAATCCCTCTAACATCATCTAACTTGGCCTTGTCACTACCATGCAGAACCAACCAATGCGTCCAATCATTATTAACTGAAGCCTGAGACCCACTTAGTGAAGAACTTTCATTAACAGTTACCTTATCTTTTACTACCTCAAAAACCCCTTTACGTCGCCTATGAGTCCTCTGTAAAGCACGGAGAACTTCCTTATGATCCTTTTCAGAGAGTCTCGCAATTCGCTTCAAATTTTGTGCACAATGTCGGAGATACCAACTACCCTTCTTTTTAGAAACTCTAGGCACTCTGGTAGAATTTGTTTTGCTGCCATTAATATTTGAAGGTCTGTCAACGTCTTTGAAGTCACATTTACGCCTATTGACCCGTTCCAAGCTCCAAGGACCGGCTGATGTGGAATGAGCACGCCCCGGAGAACAAGAAGATGTATGCTTTGCCGGTCTCTTCCCATCACAAGAAGCATGACGAGGCCTAGGATCACTACCAGCCGGCTGCTTGTTTGGAAAAAAAACCATCATGTTGTGTTACGTCACCTGTTAACACCTCAATTGGATGCACATTTGTTATACTGGTACCCTGTAGCTCAATTGTATCATTATGTACTTGTTTCTCCACTAATGAGGCTGCCTTCTTCACAACAGACGCTGCATTCTCCCTTACCACTTCTTGAGAGCCAATTGACTTATGAATATTATTAACAGATCCATCCTTTTGACAATCAACCTAGAGATGGTTCAACAGTGCATTCACATCCCTACTAGCAGTCAATTCATCATGAACACCTTTCGATTGTAAATCATCATCAGCTTGTGTTTCTTCTTTGTCTTATAAACAAGCATCCTCCCCTAATGAAAACCCTCATTCCTCAATAATTTTAAAGTCGTAAATTTCACCATCCACCATAACCTTAGCACAAGTATTTAATATTTCCAAAGACGAATTAGAAATAAGAACACGTGCGTAATCAAAGTGAACTTTTTCCAAAATAAATCATCGACTTTCAATAGGCGACCACAATCATAAACACATAACTTAAAAATAAATCTTGGTTCCACGCATGCAGCGGTACCCCATAGATTCTTACCCAAGCGCCTCTTTCGTGAACCGCCAAATCCTTTTTCCAACTTACAGGATGAGAAAAGAAGTTATTAAAAAATTCAGCTGCATCCGTTAGGATACTACTGACATCACTATCATCTTCCATACGCAACAACACCTTATTCGCCCCCAATGGTATAATAACAAGCTTTTCGAACACGTCATCATAAATCCTATGTTGTATCATCGATATTGCCTCGCCATTTAAAACAGTAACCACCAAACCCTTACGAGCCCATAATACATTCTGTTCCATTGATGTATACTTAGGAACAAACATTATACCCGCAGACACCACATCCGTCGCCGCATTACCACTAACAGCACCACAACTAGCCTCCTCCCCACACACCACATAAACATACCCTACATCCTTTCTTTTTTTCTCCCTCATTGTCATTATTTTTATCTCCCTCATAAACTTTCCCACCACAAACCTTTCTTTTTTCTCCCTCAATATTTTTTACACCCCTTGTTTTATCTCCCTATCCACGCTCTCCACCCGCCTCCTTTTTGTTACCAAACCTATCAAAAGTGGCCACTTTCGCAACTACCCTCCAATCACCAAACCACACGTTATTCACCGCCTTTAATAATTTGTCAACGTCTTTCACATTATCGTAACGAACAAACCCAAAAACACCACCATTAACATTGCATTTACGAGCCAAATAGACATCCTCCATAACGGCACACACCTCAAAACCTTGTCTCAAAGTAATATAAGGAATATCATGCGGCACATTCGTTAAATAAAATGAAACAAATTTCGAGTTCACAGTAATTGGTTGATCACGTTGAGTAGTTTCTGAATGCCTTGAAACTGATCTAGGCCGCTTTTGCTGTTGCTGCACGCGACCTTCTGCTGAACGTGCGACCAGAACCTTCTCAGAGAGCCTTGAAATGCGACCTTCTGCTGTAGGCTGTCGCGGCTGTATTACATGAATGTCCTCATAAGTCAGTGCATCACAATCCCTAACCTTGGCAGATTGTTCATACCGTACGATCACCTTTCCGTCTTGCCCTAGTTCCTGATAACCATGGTCAGACTCTTCCTCTGAGTAATACCAAGTTGCAGACCCATACCTACTCCTAACCCTAGACTGTCCTTGCCTTCGCTCCCTTGCTCCTCCATGCCGACGATCCTCTCAAAGCCTGTCCCGTTGTCTGACCTCATGTTCCTACGCTTTCCCCTTTCGCAGTATCACATCGGACCACTCTCCCCTATCCCCCCATTTAGTGGCACCCTGCTTGGCCCCCTTTCCCCTGTAGTACCTTACTTCTGGTGAAGGTGAATACCGACGCGGTTGTCCCCGGTGAAGGCAAGGATAACCGCCACGCTCTCTCTCTAGACCACTCTCTCTCTCTCTCTCCATTCTCTCTAATTCAGTAGGCTAGTTAGTGAAACCCTTTCTACCCTAAGTATCTGTTGGAAACTATCCTCGTAGGATTAAAAATCCAATCCTTATTTATTATCACGTATCATTCTGTTTTTAAAATATTTAATTAATTACGAGAGTAATTTTGTTATTTAATTATGCTAAAATAATGATATCTTGTTTGTTATCATGTGCACATTAAACATAAGATAAAATTAATGACTATCATGTCCTTATCGTATTTTGTCTCTATCGTATCTTGACCACCAATTGTATTGTTTGTAATTTCTTCAACATGTTAGAAAAAATCATAATGAAATTTGTGAAACATAAAGAAACATTGATTTTGTCAAACACCCGTCAAATATCCTTCGTCAGTTTTCTACATGGCACCGCCAGATGTGCAAAAGGGACATGACACGTCATAGAGAACGTTTTGCTTTTTATTTTTATTTTATAAGTTAATTTTTCAAATATTTTATAAGTTGCAAAATATTATTCCAGGCATCTCAAGTTATAAGTTGTTTTAGAAGAAAAAAATCATCTCAAAATTTGACATTAGTTTTGGAGATAATTTGTTAGGAAATTTGTAGGATTATAATTGATCGATGATGATGACGATGATTCATCTTTATTACTACACTTTTTACTTATGTGTCTCTCCCTTCTTTAAAAACAACGGTCTTCCAAATGGGCTTATTTTTACAGAAAACCGTGACCCGCTTCGAAAGCCCAATATTCATTAGGGTTTTAGATACTACATATAAATGCTGCTTCCTTCATTTTCATTCACCCTTTGCACAAAACTACAATCAGCGGCAATCGGTGTTCATCAAAAAATGGTTAACGCTAAGGTAAACAAATCCACTAATAATTTCTTCGTTTTTCATTTTGAGTCGATTTTTGTTTGAATTGTAACACTGTGAAGATTTTTGTTGAAACAGTTTCACCAGTACCAAGTTGTCGGAAGAGCTCTTCCCACCGAAAAGGACGAACATCCCAAGATTTATCGCATGAAGCTTTGGGCAACCAATGAAGTTCGTGCCAAATCCAAATTCTGGTAAGTTTCTAATTCACTAACAAATTCTAATGTTTTTAATTTAATAACTTTAATAGGATTAATTATGTCTTTAACAATGTTAATTATTGTAGGTATTTCTTGAGGAAGTTGAAGAAGGTTAAGAAAAGTAATGGACAAGTTTTGGCTATCAATGAGGTATGCACATTGATTCATTAATTGAAATTTGATTGAGGGGTTGTAGTTAAGCTAGATTTATACTTAGGCTGTGTTTGGATTGGACTTACAACCAGCTTATCTGTATTTATTTACTTGCATAATCGCTTATGATAAGATAACAATTTATATGATATATAAATGATTTTAGCTAATTTCAATCTGCATGTAAAGTCTTTTATTTGGTAAATACTTATCTTATAAGCACTTGTTTAACCAAACAGACCCTTAAAACAAATGTTGAATTAATTTTTAGTTGGAACAGAAAAAATTAATGGATATGAGTATAATTTTGCACCCTTTGGAGAGGAGAAAGTTATTTCTTAGGCATATATTAGTTTATTGTACAGTTGGATGAATTGAAAATTATTTCTATGCTTCTCGTCTCTCTTCGGTGGGAGTCTATTATACACCATCCATTTACCTCCATTTATGAGAGATAGACACAAGCAATAGAGTGGACACTCGGTTGTGTCTATTTCTCTCATAAATAGAGGGTAGATAAATAGAGCAAACTTGGACTCATTTGGTTGGGATTTGATTTTGGGAATTTGTAGATTATGTAATATCTGTCAGTTTTTGGAAGAAAATGATTTTCTAATCCTTTTTGCTGTCTTTAGCAGAAAATAGTTTTGATTATGAGAAGTTGTTTATCATTTAATATCTGTCACTTTTTGAAAGAAAATGCTTTGTTTCCTTTTTGATGTGTATTGAAGAATATAGTTTTGTTTGTAATCTTTCCCCAAGTTATGGTGGAATCTAGGTGTTTATGAGGTAGATAAATGGATACAAATAAATTGTGATGCTTGAGTAAATAAAGTTTGATGCTGATCTCCATTTTTTTATTTGTTGCTTTAAAAGTTAAATAGCATTTTGTGTTCAATTTTTATCAAATTGATTTTAAGTAGATAGTTCTTTGGTTGGTAAAGGGAAGGTGTTGCTCTGATTGCAAGTAGGGCTTGTTCTGTCGTGATTATTGCTGGGATAAAATTTGCTATGTTAACTTGTTGAGAAGTCACTTTGCTAAATATTTGAGTGTAAGCTGTTTTGATTGAAGACTAATTATGTCCAAATCCAGACATAGGTAACCAGTTATGGACTTATGGCAATACATCATTTTAGGTGATTCTCCTTTAAACTGTATGCCTATAGTATTTTGGGGAGGGTTTAAGCATGAAAGCAGTGACTAATATCATAGTTGAACTTAAAAATTATGCTCATTTTGTTATTGTATATTGTTTCAATTATTTGAATCAAAGTAATGCTAATTGTTGTGAAAGAATTCTTGGAGTAGGATTTCCCTGTGTTTGCTTTAGCTATTACTTTACCTTCAATTTCCATCTTTTTGGACAAAGGGGTTTATGCTACTTTTTTTGATTGCAGATCTTTGAGAAAAATCCTACCAAGATTAAGAACTATGGAATTTGGTTGCGTTATCAGAGTCGTACTGGTTATCACAATATGTACAAGGAATACCGTGATACTACTCTAAACGGTGCTGTGGAGACAATGTACAACGAAATGGCATCTCGTCATAGGGTCAGGTTTCCTTGCATTCAAATCATTAAGACTGCCACCATCCCGGCTAATCTGTGCAAAAGGGAGAGCACTAAGCAGTTTCACAATTCCAAAATCAAGTTCCCTCTGGTGTACAAGAAGATTAGGCCACCAACTAGGAGCCTAAAAACAACCTACAAAGCCAAGAAGCCCAACCTGTTTATGTGATTCAGTGAATCACATTTCGCTTCTCATATTGGGAGTTGCTTGATTGATCAGTTAGCACATTAAGAGCTTTCTGAAGATAATCTTGTTTTAAAAATCTTCATTATCAGCTAGACATATTTTGCATTTTTCCTAGTTTGTTACTTACCGAGTATTTTGTTTTATCTTTTTGTTATGCAGTTATTTATTTTTCTCTTTTTGATGTACTGGTACAAGCTCGATTTTGAATCTAGCGATCACTTTATTTCGAAGGAGGGTTTATAATTTTCTATTGTTTGTGCACTCTTGTTGCTGGAAAAAAGGAAGGTAATTCCAGATGCTCATAGCTAATGAGCTAGGTTTTGCGAAAGGGGATGAACAAAGATGTGTTGGTAATTGTGCCCAGCCTTCTAGGTTGTTTACTCTGCTTCAGTCATTGCTCATTCATTATTGTTTCGAGTTCGGACTGTTGTTTTTCATGAACTTATTTTAAAAAATCAGTTCGTTTTCAAAACTGAATACAAGCAATAACAGTTTTCAAGAGTACAAATGCACAATAAACAGTATCAGTTAAAATGGTGACTAAAACGTTTTATTTAGCTTGATTTGAAATATAATATTTTTAGGATGTCCTTGTTTTGAATTTATTTTTTAATAACGGTGTTTGTAGTTACTTTCATCGGTTCATTTTGAATGTCACTTTGCATTTTTTTTTCTCTTTCAAATAATTGCCATTTTAGAACAATTAACTATTATATCTATTATATCTAAATGTGATGGTTAAAATGAGATGGAGGGAGTAACTGTTAGCAAATCTTCATTGGTTGGAATTAGTTTTTATTTTTTTTTATCATGTATCTGTTTGTTAGTGCCTCCCAAGCTGCATTTGCAAGCAGAGTCGCAGTTATGCAAGCAACAAAAACCAGCAATACAATGTTCATTTCCAGCTGCATAGATGTGTTTGTTTAGCGATGGGTAAAATTTGGATGCATAATCCAACAAATTTTTATCAATTAAGTTAGCTGTGTCGTTTGCATCGCTATCATCAGAAATCTCAATATTGATGATAGTGATGCAAA
>Ga0315913_1003325_pt1 | contig 19279 bp, 22 predicted proteins | sample MpolsnodulesMG_FD_207736 | JGI IMG/M metagenome (GOLD analysis project Ga0315913, IMG submission 207736) | Medicago polymorpha root nodule microbial communities from Los Angeles, California, United States - small nodules | ecosystem: Host-associated > Plants > Roots > Nodule | place: USA... | reverse complement strand
TAGGAACCAATAACAGCAGTTTGGTGTGATCCAGAAAGTTGAGTTCTTAAATCGTTGTCTCAATTACATGACATTGACAAAAAATATATATATATATATATATATATATATATAGATAGGGAGGGATACCAGGTTTGCATAGAAATCAAGTACTTCTGTCCTGATTGAATCCATGTCACCTTTGATTGCATCAGGCTTGTACCTGACAGAAAACTCAACGTTTAGATAATAGGATACCTGTAATCGACTAACCGTAGACTCATAATGGCAAACCAAGCTCTAGGTCACCAACTAAACTAAAACAAGTACTGCCAGTAACACAGAAAAACAACCACTTTTACAGAGCTTTTAGTGAGTCCTTTTAGTGAGTCCATTATAATTAATAATCCTCCAACAAATAAACTTCGCGTGCATTTGGTTCTAAGGTTGCCAAAATTGATTTTGCATAGTTGATTTTAGTTAAAAGTGAGTTTAAGATAAATTGATTTATGTTTGGGGATATGTTCATTGAATGTGAGTTGAACAATTAATTTGAGCGTAAAAGCTATAATTCCTAACTTTAAGTTAGAATCGATTGTAGATGCAAAACCAATTCTAATTAGGACCCTTAACATACCAAAATCAATTTGAAGTTTTGAAATCACTTTTGGTCCTCTCAAAAGTGAATTCAAACATGTACAAAATAGACTTTAGGTGGGAATAAAGCTCAACTGGAGAGCTTATGCTAATAACATCAATCCCAAAAGAATAATGTATAAAGAAGTGTGTTGTGAGAAAAGTTAAACCAACTCATTGAAAGATATTGTTGACTCCACTTATATATAATGTACAACAAACTATTTTCCATGTATAGCAAAAAATGAAGTAGTAACTGCAATTACATAAGTAAAATTAAAATACATGAAAAACCCGTAAGTTCGCTCCTATACACATATGTGAACTGAAAACATAGATAAGGTAATATAAAATTGTTACATATCTTTAATATTTGGCCATCATTAGCATAAATAAACAAGTCTTAAGACCAAAATAGTGTTGGGAGAGTTTATATTTGGTAACATGAGTCTCCTCCAGAAAAATTACTTATTTTTGATTCCTAGAGTTGCTGGAGGTAGCTCAGTCTTGCGTGAAAAACTGAATGTCCCGCTACAACGAAAAACTAACTTGATGTAAATCCCTAATTAAGTAATGGCAATGTATCAGAAGTATTTGGATCTTGTGTGTGACCCCACGGATTTGGATCATCTAACTTTCATTTCTCAACCTTTCTCTACATCTCTCTCTTGATTTACTTTCTCTAACATCTTTTTCCCTCCATTTTAAACATCACCATTTCTGCTATTTTACTCAAATTTAGTCTAAAGTCAACTCTACCTTTCTCGACTACAAAAAAGGTAGAGGACGCTTGTCCGTGCATCAACCACTTGCGTTAGATCCAATGGTTCCTTTTCTAATTTTATTACCCCTAAATAAAACAATTAACACAAATACAACTACAGCTACTAATAATTTAAAACCCCCGTCACCACAAATATTACGTAATGTAGAAGATTTTGTAAAAATTAGCAACTACGGAACCTTCAAGAAACTAATTTTGAATACAGTAATAACAGACGTGATGCATTTTGCAACCTAATTAGTATTATTTATTTATTTTAAAAAATAAAAATAAAAACTCCAGAAATCATTACTGCACTGAAAAAAATGATTATCATTTTGTGGATAGGACCACCGGTGAATGGCAGAGCCCCCAAAAAAGGTGAAACACAGAGAGTTATAAACATAAAGCCAAGAGCTAAACTAACTAGTAGAAAACAGTGCACGATTTCAGAACCCAAGAAAAGAAGAAAAAAAGTTGTACCTGGTACGAACATGAGAAGGATTTTGGTGAGGGAAGAAAAGAGGCATTTCATCATACACACGGTTGGCACCTCCATCAGCGCAAACTCGTATATGAGCTGCAATAAACAACCAATAACATACATGAATCATCTTATCATATAATATAAAAAAAAAAATAAAAAAAAAAAAGAGGGTAAGAATTGAAAGGATGGGGGTGCAGGAAGAAATACCGTGGTCCCAAAGCAAAGGAGCGAATTTGGGAAGATTTTGATTGAGAATAACAAGAGCGTATGTTAGAGAAACGGAAGAAGAAGTTTCCGGTGGAAGAAGAAAAGTTGAACAATGACACATCAACTCCATCCTATCCTAACGATTGATGTTTCTCTTCTCTCCTCTTCTCCAAAACCTCTCTACAACCTTTTTTTGCGTTATTTATTTATTTCTGCTAGTAAGATCCTCCTCTTATTTTTTAACATATAATATTCACGTCATCGTCATCATAAAGTTGAACACGCTACCCGCTACTAATTGTAAATTTGTTGGTTTCGTACCTGTTTGGTCAATGATAAACTTTGAAGTTTAGCACCGTTATGTTAAGCTGCCTAGGTCTAATATTAGTCGCAAGTCCTTGTTGAATTACAACTGTGTCCCCACGGACACACGATGTATGAGCTGGCTAGCTAGTCTCCTCTTGTGGTCAATCTTGTCCAACGCTGCATCCTTCTTTCAATTTTTATTTTTTTTTTAATTTTCTTATTTAAGAAAGTTTAACTCTTTTAGGTATCCTATTATTTTCTTATAAAAAAATGTTGACTCTTGTGGGTATCCTATTGAGAAGAAGCTTTTAAGTGAACACTTTGACTTTGGGATGAGTCCGACTATTCCACAATAACGTCCACGTACTAGCAAAAGCAGACACTTTGCCATCCACATTTAGGGCGGTCTCTGTCAAGTACCCGTGTGTGGAAGAAACATAGAAGACCCCTTGTTTGTCAAACATCTAGCAATTGAACCACCAACTCTTTCTCTCAAACAAACAAGTTCTTTCTCCACTTCATATCCCCCACTCACCTGTCATCCATCCACAAACTCGTAGACCCTGCATAGGAGGATTTGTGAGTTGAAACCTGAAAATGCCTAGGGAAGCTCTCCCTAAAAGGGGCCTCACCAAACCACACATCCTCACAAAAGTAAGTTTGAGTGTTGTCTCTCGCAATCCTAGCCACACCCATTGAACGCAAGTCTTTATTGGCCACAACACCCAAACATGTACTAAGAATTGAGACCCCCTTCCACCCGGCAGAGGCATACCGTAGAGGCCCCCCCAGCCCTCGACGACCCAATTCTACTATATTAACCCCATAACGCCCACAAAGGATCTCCTTTCAAATACCCGACCCTCGTGAGAGCAACCTTCACATACATTTACCCACATAGCGTCATCGACCTTGGGTCTTTGATCCCTGACCCCACCCCTTTTCGATTTAGACCTACAAACCAATCGATTCGAATATACTAACTGCCCGAGTTCATAATTTCAATGTTTATTTTTCTAACAGTAAATCAAACTCTTGAAGATAAGTTTTCAACCAACCTAGCAAATTAATAAAAAAAAAATGTAATTTATATGATTCTTTTTTTTACAAAATTATAGTTACTTGGTTGAATAAAGAAGAAATTTATAAAATTGTAATTTATAGGAAAGTTTAAATTGAAAAAAGTGATGCATTTTAACATGTACGATGTTGTATAGATCAGAAAAAACACTTGCTTATATAAAAATAAAATTAAGTAATGCTGAATTGAAAAGGTAAACTGATATTTATCTTAGAACCATTTTTTGTTTTGTTAAAGTGGCACTTATTTTAGAATGTTAAGAGTAAGGGTTCGTTTGTTACGGATTAGAATAAAAGTGATTCTGACATAAAATAATTTAGAAATTATATTTTAGAGTCAACAACATGTCAAAAAAACTTATAGGTTCCGATCAGTCAACAACGTGTCAAAAAACCTCCGAATATTTCTAAGTCATCAACATCAACGACGTCCTTCCGTGACAAGCTTATAGGTTCCGATCAGAATTCTCAAATCCGAGAAAAGGAAGATATGATTGCTAAAAAATTAGTTCGAATAGAACATGAACATGGCAATAGACTTTTACCAAAAGTTTTTCTTGAAACTAAGGTTTTTGAAGATATGTGCACTCCGTGGAAAGATGCCTTAGTTATCAAACTTTTGGGAAAAACACTAGGATACAACACATTGAAGGATCGTCTGAAGAAAGTTTGGAAACTGCAAGGTGGATTCGAAATCATGGATAATGATAATGGATTCTACATGGTTAAATTTGATCAAGTCGCAGATAGAGAGAAAGTTATTTCTGATGGTCCTTGGATGATTTTTGACCATTGTTTAGCAGTCTCTCATTGGTCACCAGGATTCGCCTCACCGGAAGCAAAAGTCAAACGCACAATCATTTGGATTCGATTTCCTGGTCTCAATCTGGTTTACTACGATGAAAGCTTTTTGCTTGCCATGGCCTCTGCCATCAGTCGTCCCATAAAAGTGGATAACAATACTTTGAAGATGGAGTGTGGAAGGTTTGCACGTGTGTGTGTGGAGGTTGATCTCACTCTCTCGGTTGTTGGTAAAATTTGGCTCAACGGTCATTGGTACAAGGTGCAATATGAAGGTCTCCACATCATTTGCACAACGTGTGGATGTTATGGCCATCTTTACCGTGACTGCACTGAGAAGAAAAATGAAGTGACGATGTCTAATGGTAGTGGCACTCAACAAGTTGAATCTATTCCAAAGTCTGACTCTTCCAATCATGCTCAAAACCACATGCAAACACGGAATGTTTCAGAAAATCAGGTAATCGATCCCCCCTCTAATACACTTACTGATGAGGAAAATAATTTGCATGGAGAGTGGTTAACTGTCACCAGGAGAAAAAAGCAAGTTTTTAATGGTATCAAAAATATTATTTCACTGTCTAACCCATTTGAGACACTCTCAAATTTGACCCAAACACATAAAGATAAAAAATACATCCATTACCCATTGCCTCCTAGACCACGTGCTCATGAAGTGGAACGACCCAACAAAAGCTCAGCCGACCTAAAACACCGCAGAACCCAACAAGTCCATGATGATCAAGTCATGAAGCCTCAACAACAAGTATTAAGCCTTGAAAAACTTTCTATGCCCCAACCAATCGCTAGCCTTGGAAACACTCATAACACTAATTTACAAAATGATAATAGCACACTTGCTACGTTTAAACACGCTCAAAACAAAATCATGTCCACCACTTCTTCACCTAGACTTGGTAATCCCTCGCCTCACAATTATCATCCCCTTAACCTTTCCCACCAAGCCATTCCGTCCACACACCAAGAAGAAAATTTGGCCAGTATTAAATACGTCCCTCCTGATGATCATCATAAGCATCAAAAACCATATGATCTTGATGTCCTTGAAGAAGATGGCCCATCCCACGTCGTGGACCAAAATGAAATCAAATCGATCGATGATAAGAGAAGTCCTCAAAATATGGCAGTGACAGGTATCTCTAGTGCTATGGAAACAACGTAGTGGAATTATCATACTTTCCCTTAATTCCTATAAAGTTAGTTATGGATGAATACCTAGATTTATCTATCCTTACATGGAATATTAGGGGTGCTTTGAATAGGGAAGGGAAGCGTCAAACACGTGTTCTTATTCGTCACTATCGTCCGTTATTAGTTGCTATTTTGGAAACACATTGTCAGTTTGGTCGAGTTGTGAATTTTTGGAATTCTCTTGGCTATGAGCAGTGTGCAATTTCTGAAGCCCAAGGTCAGGTTGGGGCTGTTTGGTTGTTAAAATCGCATGATTGTCCTTATGTTATTAATGTTATGGATATTTATTACCAAGCTGTCACATTGTCGGTAATCCACAGAGGTAGACTTTGGTATTTTTCAGTTGTTTATGCTTGCCCTTATCTTTGTGGTCGTCAACAACTATGGAATTATTTGGCTTGTCTCCGGACACATATAGATGGTCATTGGCTTCTTATGGGAGACTTTAATGAGATTGTTTTGCCATCTGAAGTTAAAGGTGGTGTTTTTTCTGTGAATTCCGCTGATAAATTCTCTGAGGTCATTGAAAAAGGTCGTCTTATTGACCTTGGAGCTAAAGGAAGCTTGTATACTTGGTATAGAAAAGAGTCGGGAGTTTTAAAGATTGCTAAGCGTTTGGATTGAGCTTTTGGTGATTCTACATGGAGGACCCTGTTCCCTGAGGCTTATGTCGAAAACTTGCTTCGCAACTATTCTGACCATAGGTCGACTTTGTTACGAGGTCAAGGTTCAATACCGGAGAGGCCCTCCAGTCCTTTTCGCTTCCAAGCTTGTTGGCTTACCCATGATGATTATCCTACTGTAGTCAATAATGCTTGGAAGAATGGGGAACCATATATCACTGATAGTCTTAACAGGGTTCGTGATGATTCTTTGACTTTCAACAAAGAGGTGTTTGGAAACATATTCAAGAGAAAGAAAGATATCGAGAAACAGCTTCAGCATGTGCAGATGATTGAGAGAGTGGATTCTATTCATCTCAATATGGAAGAGGCTAATCTTCAGAAAATGTACCAGGAAGTTCTCAAACACGAGGAACTCCTGTGGTACCAAAAGTCCAGAGAGAAGTGGGTGAAATTCGGAGACAAGAACAACAAGTTTTTTCATACACAAACTATTATCCGTAGAAAGCGAAATAAAATTCAAGGATTACATTTGGATGATGGAACTTGGTGCACTGGTGTGATGCAACTTTGGGATGTAGCTATCGAATTTTATAGTAAACTTTTTCAGAATGATGTTGAAGTTTACCCTGATAGCCTGAAGGTAGAGCTTCTTCCATCCCTTAACTCTCAAGGGAGGAACTCTCTTATCAAGCAAATGACTAAGGTTGAGGTTCGTAATGCTATATTCTTTATGCAGTCTTTTAAAGCCCCAGGACCTGATGGATTCCAACCCCTCTTCTTTAAACACTTCTGGGATGCAGTAGGGGAAGATATTTGGAAGTATGTGATGCAATCTTTTAGCAGTGGATATATTGATGATAAAATTGCAAAGACATTACTGGTTCTTGTTCTGAAAGAGAACAATCCTACAAGGCTTAAGAACTTTCGGCCCATTAGTCTTTGTAATGTAATTTTCAAAGTCATCACCAAGGTCCTCGTTAACGTATTCGCCCTTTCCTTGATGATTTGATTGGTCCCTTTCAAAGTAGCTTCATTCCCGGGAGAGGTACAACAGATAATGCGATCTTGGCTCAAGAAGTGGTCCATCATATGTGATGACATGTTGTCATTACGTATTTTTTAGGACTTATTTTGATATTTTGATAGAGTCTGAGGCAATATGAGGTAACCAGGGGTGTGAAAAGCAGAAATTCTGGAAGTGTTGGAAATAGGCAATCGCGGCGCGATTTTATATGGCGTGGCGCGATTTTGTGACCAGAATGAAGGTTTAGTTATGCCACTGAAATCGTGGCGCGATTTTATGTGGCTTGGTGCAATTTTTCAGAATCGTGGCACGATTTTATGAGGCGTGGCGCGATTTTGGATGCAGAAAATATTTCCTATTTAAGTTGAAGTCAGTTCCAGAATTAAGGGTTACGATTTTGGAGATCAAAAGTGTGATTTTAAGACCTGAAGAGTGCTGGAAGGGCGATTTCATCATCCGTTACTCGGTTCATGTATGTTTTAATTATTTCATCGATTATGCTATTTGTAAACTCGATTATGAGTAGCTAAATCTCTTAGAGATTAGGTCTGAGATGATTCCTTGTAACCCTAATTGAACCATGTTGCTGTGAAACTCTGTTTATTGTGAATGACAATCTAGTTTTTATTCAATTCAATTGGTCTTAATGCTTTTTATATCCTGATCAAATATAAACATGAATTAGTGAGAACGAATGACCACTGACCATAACTTTCGACTTAGACCTAATTGAATTGTTCTAACAAACATGGTTAGTCTAGGAATGGATAATCGTTTATTAGTGATATTAAGTTAACGTGCTTCAAACCTTTAAATATTATTAGATCACCTAAGGAATTAGGGGCTTTAGTTTGAAAAAAGGGTTCTAACTCAAGGGATTGATTAGAACTATTTTGTTAACCATCGTGGAACTAGAGAATCATTCATACGAATATGTGCAGTATACCGATTAGGGGAACATCGATGATTCGAAAGACCTAATCTCATCTCTCTACTTATCTTTTCCAAAACTATCTTTATTTTTTGTTATTTAATTTTATGCAATCAAATCAAATATACTGCCTAGGGCAAACAAAATAATTTATACATCCTAAATATTAACCATATTGCTAAATTGAGATTAACACAGTTCTCGTGGATCCGAACTTATTTTTACTACTTCGATAGTTTTTGGTACACTTGCCAATTGTCTATCAATATGCATACGTCCCGTTCCAAAAAAGGCATGTTGGCTTTTAAAGCTGACTTAGAAAAGGCTTATGATCGGTTGGATTGGAAGTTTCTTGAACTTAAATTGAAGGAGTTCAATTTTCCCACACCCACCGTCTCTTTGATTATGAATTGTATGAAAGCCACAAACCTTTCTTGTGGAATGGTGCAAGAACAGACAAGTTCAAGCCTTCAAGGGGTCTTCGACAAGGTGATCCACTATCTCCAGATCAAACTAAAGTGGTGATGGATACCTTAAATGAGTTTTGTATTGCTTTTGGTATGAAAGTAAATGTCCTAAAGTCTAAGGCTGTGTGTTCTAAGAGAGTGCATGAGAGTGTTAAACAAAGTATTAAAGAAATATCCTTTATCCGTTTTGTGGCCAATTTGGGGCACTACTTGGGTTTTCCTTTGATACAAGGTCGAGCTACCAAAGATACATATGATTATATTTTAGAGAATATGCATAGGAGACTCTCAACTTGGAAAGGTAATCTCCTTAATAAAGCTGGACGGGTTTGCCTAGCCAAGTCAGTTACTACGGCAATGCCTATATATACTATGCAGATGCATTATTTACCTTCAAATATTTGTGATAAGATCGATAGAGTCACAAAGAGCTTTATTTGGGGTGGCACAGGGAGTAATAGAAAGTGGAATAGAGTTAAGTGGTCTGCTGTTACTTCCCCTAAGAAATCTGGAGGCCTCACTATTAGGGAAACTAGATTATCTAATATTGCTCTTCTTGGGAAGTTAGTTTGGAACCTTCTTTATGATCTTCAAAAACTTTGGGTGAGGGTTTTATCTCACAAGTACATCAAAGGTGGTGACATTTGGAACATTAAAGCTAAAGAAAACATTTCTCTAATCTGGAGAAGTATATTAAAGGCATTGGAGGCCTTAAGACAAGGCTTTCAATTCTGCATTGGTGACGGATCCTCCTCATTCTGGTATGATAACTGGACGGGGTTAGGAGCGCTTTATCACTTGGTTAATTTTGTCAACATTTTGGATACGCAATTACAACTTAAGGATGTTAGCTTTGATGGATCATGGGATTGGAATAAACTGATGACAATGGTTCCAAACGAGCTCAACACGACTGTTACTCAGTTCCCCCCTCCTTTGGCCTTTGATGATGATATTCAGGATAGATGGGTTGAGGGAGCTTCTCAAACATGAAGGTATTCTTGTTATACAACATATAGTTGGCGTTTATCTCGTTATAGATAGTTGAATGATAATGAAAGTTGGGATTGGATATGGAAATTGTCAATTCCGACCAAGGTGCAACATTTCATGTGGCTATGTATGCATAATGCAATCCCGACTAACAAGCTTCGCCATCACTGCAACTTGGCAACTTCTCCGGTCTGCCAGCAATGTAGAAAATACGATGAAGACGTGCTTCACTGCCTTAGGGTTTGTGCTCCATCGAAGGAAGTTTGGCAGCTAATATCTAGTGTTAATCATCAATATTTATTCAGCTTCACATCCTGGAAAACATGGTTACAAACTATGTCTAAAGGAGCGTTTGGTAACATATTTGCAATGACTATTTGGTGGATCTGGCGCTTCAGGAATAATCATATTCTTGACGACAAGCAATGGAAAACCCAAAATGTCATTCATTTTATAGACATTATGTGTACCGACCTAACTTCTATCAATATTCACTCCTCTGAGCACCACATTAATTGTCACATGGTTAGTTGGACCCCACCTCTAGATGAATGTGTTAAGTTGAATATTGATGGAAGTTGTGGTGCTTCTGGTGATATTGGTTCTGGATAACAAGGGAAATTGGATAGTTGGATTCTCTTCTAATGATGGGCAAGGGGATGCTCTTTTTGCTGAGCTATTTGGGGTTTACCATGGTTTGATGTTGGTAATCAGCAACTCTATTCAACGAGTTATTTGCGAAACAGATTCTTTAGAAGTCTTTCGTCTTCTTCAAGATCCAGATCACTCTCATATGCATGTGTACGCCTTTTTGTTGGTGAAGATTTTTAGGATAAAGGATCATATTCATAACATTTCTTTCCAACATGTACTTCAAGAGGGCAACCATTACGCAAATTTCTTGGCTAAGCTCGGGCGCTCTTCAAGATTAGGTGTGACTTTTTGGCATGCTCCCCAATCGGAGTTGAAGTCAGTCTTGAGGCTTGATGCCCCAGGCTCAGCCCTGTTTTTAGGGTTTTTTCCTCTTTTTTCTTTTTCCTTTGTCACTTTACCAAAAGAAATAAACAATACTTTTTTAACCTATCTTTAATATTTGTCTTTTCATTATTAGTTGATTTATTTAATGTTTCACAATTTTTATAAAGATATTTTTTTTTATTTTTATAAAAATATATCTGTAAAAACATTCAAAAAATTACAATATTTAATGATTACATTATTTTTGATTTTTTTTGTTTTTCTTTTTATAATAAAGATCGGAATCAATTTTGAAACATGTGGGAAAACTAATAATGAAATTGGGAATTATCACTAGAGTTTCCAAATCCAGAGTGTTTATTTGTGTTATACGAACAGAATATGCTGTTCGCCAACCCAAACTCATTGTCTGCTTTTATTATCTTTTCTTCATCAACGCAACATTTTAAACGCGCTTCTTCATTCACCGACAATAACAAAATCACTTTTTCCTTTTTGTTTCTGCTTCTGTTCTGGCCTTTTCATTTTCATTCATTCCCCTTTGACCAACCAAAGAAAAAAACTAGATTGGTTGGTGACAACAAAAAATGTTAGAAAAGTGTTTGGGAGCCCAAAGGGCGAGAAAATTCCAGAGATTTCTTAACCATTGTAAGGTTACAATCCTCTGCCTCTTCCTCACCATTGTTGTCCTACGTGGCACCATCGGCGCCGGGAAATTCGGCACACCGGAGCAAGATTTCGTCGACATTCGCAACCGCTTCTCCTCGCGTAAGCTATCTGAACCTCACCGTATTCTCGGCGAGATTCATTCAACTACTTCATCTTCTTCTCGTTCGGATAGTTCTACAACTTCAACAACCAATTACAATGATTTTGACATCAATACTATATTGGTCGATGAAGAAAAAGAAGAACAAGGAGATGAATTTGAGAAACGTAGCTCCAATGAGCCGTATAGTTTAGGACCAAAAATTTCGAATTGGGATGAACAAAGGTCAAAATGGATTCGTGAAAACCCTAATTTCTCGAATTTCATTCGACCTCGGAAGCCTCGTGTGCTTTTGGTAACTGGGTCATCACCAAAACCATGTGAGAATCCAGTGGGTGATCATTACTTGTTGAAGTCTATTAAGAACAAGATTGATTATTGTCGTTTACATGGAATTGAAGTGTTTTACAATATGGCTCTTTTTGATGCTGAAATGGCTGGTTTTTGGGCGAAGTTGCCATTGATTAGGAAGCTTCTTTTGGCACACCCAGAAGTGGAGTTTTTGTGGTGGATGGATAGTGATGCTATGTTTACGGATATGGCTTTTGAAGTTCCGTGGGAGAGGTATAAAGACTCAAATTTGGTGATGCATGGTTGGAATGAGATGGTGTATGATGAAAAGAATTGGATTGGGTTGAATACTGGGAGTTTTTTGTTGAGGAACTGTCAGTGGTCATTGGATATTCTTGATGCTTGGGCACCAATGGGACCGAAGGGGAAAGTTAGGGATGAAGCGGGGAAAATACTTACGCGCGAACTCAAAGATAGGCCGGTTTTTGAAGCGGATGATCAATCTGCTATGGTTTATTTGTTGGCTAAGGAGAAGGAAAAGTGGGGTGATAAGGTTTATCTTGAGAATGGTTATTACTTGCATGGTTATTGGGGGATTTTGGTTGATAGATATGAGGAGATGATTGAGAATTATCATCCTGGTTTTGGTGATCATAGGTGGCCTTTGGTGACTCATTTTGTGGGGTGTAAGCCTTGTGGGAAGTTTGGTGATTATCCTGTGGAGAGATGCTTGAAGCAGATGGATAGAGCTTTCAATTTTGGTGATAATCAGATATTGCAGATTTATGGATTCACTCACAAGTCATTGGTTAGTAGGAGAGTTAGGAGAATAAGGAATGAGACTAGTAATCCTCTTGAGGTTAAAGATGAACTTGGCTTGCTCCATCCAACCTTTAAAGCTATTGAGGTATCATCTTCTAGCTGAGATGTGTTTGATGGATTGGATTGTGTTGCATATTTAGTTGCAGAAATAGAAATTTTGTCTCCTTCTCATTTTCTTTTTTTGTTATAGAAAGTACAGTGTGAGAAACAGGAAAGTAGGTTATGCTTTTTTTTTTTTTTGATATTCTTGTGTAACCTCTCTCTTAGTTTTAAAGCTTGTAGAATTGTATTTTAACACAAATTTTTATGAAGTAATTGAGAAGTTTCACGGTAGCTTTGCATATAGAAATATATGGTTGTCTATGGTTCATTCTGTAGTAAGCTCGTAAGCTTGTCGCTGTTCTATTGGTTTCTGATTGCAGTTATGAGGTTAAAAAAGTTTTGGACTATCTTGGCCTCATATTGTGTTTGTTGATAACATTTTCTCCTTATCATTCATTAGTTAATTTAGTTAGATTTATTTCTGCCATAGTTTAAGTTTGTTAAGGGATATTGGGAGTCATCCATCCTATAAATAATCCTCCTTCATTCGTAATCCTTTGTAATATTTTGTTCAATCAATTGGTCAATAATATATGTTTTTTAGTGGATGAGTTTATCAGTTGTGAACTTTCCTCACACCCGAGCCGCAGTATAAGGACAACGGAAATATCGAGATTGTCACTGGACTACACGTTTACAGGAGTAGATGTGATTGAATATAAACACTAGATAGAGATGCAGAAAAAGAATATAATTTTGTCTGCATTTTTCCTGTTTTTTGTCAAGTTGATATTGCTTGGTGCGTACTCGGCTTTATAAGCTGTTCTGTATATGAGTGCTAACGATCTAATTTTAACACTTAATAATTATAACAACTAATTATGAAAAAAATGGTATCATTTGCTTGTGAAGTCAATATAGACTACATTATAGTAATACACGAGTTCAGGAGAATACAGAATCACAGAAACCATACGTGAAGTAGGGAAATATTGTTTAATATTGTAATTCATAATTAATCTTGCTAGTTAGTTACATAGTCAGTTTGTTAGTTAGTAACTATTTGGCTACTCTACAATACAAATAAAGAGTGTAAATACTCAATTGAGTGCAATTAAAAAGTGTGAATAAAATTCCTTTCTTTTCACATTCAATTCTCTCAGTTTTACAGTGTGTGCTGTGTGAGTTTCTCCATTTCTATTTCTTCATTCTCCAACAGAAATGGTATCAGTGATCTAGGTTCAATCCTTTTGTGACTCGGTGAGAGTTTAGTGTTACTTGTGCTGTGCAACACAATGACAGGTTTGAATGGAGATTTTCTAGGAAACCTACCCATTCTTGATGGCATGAATTGGGACAAATGGTGCGTGCAAATGAAAGTAATCTTTGGATTGAAGATGTGTGTGAGGTGGTGCAGAACGGTATGTGGAGTCGAGTGCAAATCCCACAGATAGGGCTGGAAATGAGTCGAGCTGAGTCGAACTTGGTTTAGCTTGGCTCAACTCGATAAAAAAGATTGCTTGGCCATGTTTCTCGTGCATCAATGTGTGGATGCTGCCCACTTTGAGAAGATTGCTTCTGCTGCTACGGCAAAGGAGGCTTGGGACACGTTGGAGAAGAGTCGCGCGGGAGGAGACAAACTCAAGAAAGCGAGACTTCAGACATTGCGGAGGCAATTTGAATTGTTGCAGATGAGGAATCTTGAAACGATTTCAGAATATTTCACAAAAGTGTTGAGTCTTACCAGCTCAATGAAAAGATGTGGTTATAAAATTTCAGATTTAAAGATAATAGAGAGGTAATGTTTATCTTAACCCTGAAATTTGGCTACATTGCTGTGATAATTGAAGAATCCAAGAATCTTGATGAAATGAAAGTTGAAGAACTTCAAGGTTATTGGTGGCATATGAGCAGTGGATGAATGAAAGAAATCTAGAAAAATCTAGTGATCAAGCCTTGCAAGCGCAGCAAGTAAAGAATAAAGGTGGTGACAAAGGCAAAGATGGAAGGCTAAAGGCAAATGGAAGAACAAAGCGGTGAGAGACTTTGAAAACAATATCAACTTATGAGAATTTGCAAGGACTTGTGGATATTATTCTAGTCACTTTGAATACACTGATGAATGAAATGGTTTTTCCTAGGCCAAAGGAAATATAATTGATTGCATTCGTTATGGTGATCCCAAATATGAGACTGTTGATATCAGGAAGGGTTTACATTGTACAATTGAGCAACAGAAGGTGGTTAAACGAGTCTTTGGCACATTACGTTTGTATGTTCCTTACGTGGTTTGCCGAGTCATTTCCCAGACACAATCTGGGTTAGGATAGAGCAATTCCTTGCTTCATCTTCAGGAAGATCGGCGATTTTGGCGTCTTGTAACAGGTAAAACTATATTGTTTTTCTTAGTTCCTTGGAGCTTTATTACTTGTTAAGTTACTGATGTGAATCATGTGATCACCTTTTGTATTTTATTATGTTTTTATTGGATATGAAGCTTCGTTAATTCTAAAGAGATTGTGTCTTGAAGAGCTTGTGTTGGGTGATGTACTTAAGATTTTGGAGACTATAATCACAATCAAGAAATGGATTATACCTTGTCATTCTAGATGGCAGCCGATTACCATTTCACTTACAGAGGCTAAAGATGATAATTGATGACACAGATAGTAATTCTCTTGTCTTAGTATACATCAAAATGTAGCAAAACTATGTGAGCTTTGACATGGATGTGAGCTTTGACATGGTTAGAGATATGTAGAGGAATTCATGGCAATTCTTTGAATGATGAATAGCTTCAAGTCATATACCTATTGTACATTCCCATCTGCTTACTGGTGGGACTTTTTGTTGGTATAGAAGATATATAACTTTTTGTATATTTCCATCTGCTTACTGGTGGATTTTTTGATGGCATAGAAAATGAGTGCAACTTTGATCTGCCTTTATATGTTGTGGAATTTTCTCTTCAATCTCAAATCTTTTTTTTCTGCAGTTAAGCTAGACTTTGATTTTTTTTGGATGAACCTACATGTGTCCTTTTATTAAATAGAGACAAATTTTACTCTAAATATGAATGTCTCTTTTGAAAGATATATAAATTTGTTCTAAGAAGTGGGACTTTATTAGGACAAAGGAAGGTTATACTAAGGACTTTTTTATCGTTTTCCAACACTTGTTAAGGAATATCAAAATTAGTATGTTTGCATTAAATTCAAGCTTAAATAAGTCTTTCATTTCTGTAAATCTAGGTCATTTGAATTTTCGTCCTTGAAGTTACTTAATCCTTCTAATGTGTCACTGCAAATATTAATCATTTGACTTTTGGTCCTAATTAGGTTTTCTTGCTGAGGTGGACTGTCATTAGCGATGTGGTGCTCATGTGGCAAGTGATGATTGGGCGAGGTGGTTGGCTTAAATAAGTTTTTCATCCTTGCAAATATAGGTCATTTGAATTTTCGTCCCTGAAGATACTAATCAGATGTAATTAGGACCATTTTTCAAATGATTAATATTTGCAGTGGCAGATTGTAAGGATTAATAACTTCAGGGACGAAAATTCAAATGACCTATATTTGCGGGGACGAAAGACCTATTTAAGCCTAAATTCAATAACATTTTGACTTTTAAAAAGTTTAATTCTATCACTTTTTACCATTTTTTAACACAATATTTCTATTTGTATTCTCTTAACCAAGGCCTTAAGAGCACTCTTTAACATTTCCCTTATACTATTAATTAGTCACCTTGCAAAACAAAAGGTCGTCAAATTTGAATATACATATTTTGAAATAAAGTAGTGATATTTGTACAACTCTTTTGAACAACTTATATGACAAGTTTGTTTTTCTTTGTTTTGATTGGTCAAAAATAACAGAGAGAGAATAAGAATATAATGTGAGTATGAGAGACAAAGTTGTCAAAAAGTTGTTGTAAAATGGTTGTTCAAATATGATTTCTCTTTGAAATAGCCACAATTTACAGAGAAAATGAGGTTTGACACAAAAATTGGTAAAAATTGTTAAAAAATAATATCATCTCTCATATTTTAACATATTGAGATACTTAGCCTTTCCTATATTAGTTGGTAACCATGACAGCAATCAAGTGGCTAGCTGTGTATGCATACATAGTTGAACTTTGAATTGCTGCTTATTCCTATTTTGCCTTGTGAATAAAGCAATCAAGTTTAGGCTTTAGGGTGAGCTAGTCCAAGATTTTGCTTCAAATCAATTTTCTGGGAACTAGTCCTTGATTCCATTTCTACTAACCCATTTCTCCCTCTCCTTTTCATTTGGTCAAAACTAAAAGCTTTCATTTTTATAGAAACTGTCACTTGAGTTACAGAGTTACATTACATTAAAAACAAACGCATATATGTTCTGTCGTTCAAATCTCAGTCTTAAAGGCAATAATAAAAGCACGAAAATGCATTATTCTATTTACACTCTTCAAATTTAAGCCACACACTAATCATATTCGGATTGGACGTAAAGTACAAAACATCTAAGCCAAGAAAGAAAAAACAACACAAAATAGTGGGAATCTACATATTATTTACACCTGGTGCGTCCAACAGAACATATGAAACTAGCTATTTATGTTTCCTCCCATTACAAGATTCGTATACTAGCTACAAGCCTACAACATGTATTTTCAGATAAAAATGAGCTTAAGATTTACAATGAAAAGAAAAGCAATCAAAGCCAAACAAGGCTTTATCAAATTAGCAGCAACAGGATTAACCTTCCCAAACAAACGCATACACCCAAACAAAGTCACAAAATTTCCAAAACAAACCACCAACCCAAAACTCGTTGCCCCAAATCCAAAAACAACAGGGTCCCACAAGACAGTGTATAGAATCTGAAGCAAGTAAAGCAAAAGAGCAGTTAGATCTCTATGAAACCCACCATCAACCCAAACCATCCAAGATGATAGTCCCATCAAGAAGCTTGAAGCAGGTAACGTGAGGTGTAAGGCCCATGACGGTGGAAACCAAAAAGGCTTTTTAGAACCGGTTATAGCTTCTTTGTTGTGGTTTGAGAAGGTTAAAGAAGAGGATATATAAATGGATAAAAGGGTTATTGATAGAGGAAATGAAACTGCTATTATGAGTGATCTAAGACCACGTTTAGCCAACTTCATTCTTTTGTCTCTTTTGTGATTAATTGTTCCATTTTTTTGGTCGTTAGTTGTTGTTGTGGTGGTGGTGGTTTGGTCGGGTGTGATGATTCTTTGTTTGAGGTCTGTGGTGGTAGAAGAAGCCATGGGAGAAGAGATTGAGAGAAGTGATGATGATGATGATGATGATGATGAGTGTTGGAGAGGAAGTGAAGGTGGTGTGTTTTGGTTTAAAGGAGAGAGCGTAGAAATAGTGTGTATGAGGAAAAAGTGAGTGACACATGGAAGAAGTGGAGAGGGTTTGAAGGAGAAACATTACGCGTGTGCAAATGGTAGGGACAGGGAGACCGCGTAAAGATAGGAATGAGGATTTGTTTCGGTTTCTGTTTCTGTTTCTGTTTGATGATGATGTTGTGGAAGCTGATACTTGCTGCACGTGGCCAATTTCTTTTTCATTCTTCTTTTATTTATTACACCATCAATCAACAAATTACAAAACAATAACACCCGTTGAGCTCAAATTCAGTTGTGGCTTTGCCGACGGAGCACGAAATAGTACGGTACAGAAGCAAAACTTGCACAATCAAGAGCATAAATTACATAAAATATTAAAATATATTAATAAAAAAAATCATATTGTTTCCTCATTAATCACATCGTGACCTTAACTAAGTCGATAGGGACAATATATAATCATAATATATATGCAATGTCTAGGGTGCAAACCCCGTCACCACAAAAAAAAACTTTATTTTAAGCAAAATAATTTTTTTTTTTACAATATTTTAAGCAAAATAATTAAACATCTTGGTCTTGCGTATTGTCGATAGTATTTATATTGTCATGTTACTTTTTTTTAAAGGAATTTTGTCATGTTAGTTTTATTACTTACTCTTAAAAAAATATCAAAAATTTATATTTAAGCATTTTTTTTTCAACAACAGCAATAAAGAAAGCTATTCATCCGATTTTTATTATATTAAAACGGTTACACATTTATACATTGTGGCTTAGATTTTTGTTGTTAAATTATTAAAAAATAAATAAAAATTAAGTGAGGAAAATGTGGATTTTAACAAAAGATAAGAGCTATTTTTTGTCAATAAAAAAAAAAGGTGAGAGTCAAATGTAATTAAAGATTTTTGTTAAAAAATGAGTATTTTTTTTAAGGTTCTTGTTAACAAATATCTCTAAAACAATTTTTAAAGATGAGAGACAAATGTCGAACACGTTTTATCTGACTGTAGTTATGATCTAGGACTTGTTTTAGGTTATAAATAAGCTTGCATCTTCAACAACTTCATTCATTCTTCACTTCACCTCTTTTATTACATTTTCTTCAACATTTTTTAGTTTTTGAGAGTGTTTATGATGTCATGGTTGACCGTACATATAATCTCTGCAATTGCTTTGCAGCTTATGTGTTATACGACAGTTAACAGAAACCTTTGACATCAAAGAAAACATAAAAAATCACATATTAAAGTAATTCAATTGTATAATCCGAAACAAGGATATTTTCGTCTTTTTTGTAGGACACGTGAGAATGACAGATGAAAAATGTAAATTCCAAACATACTAGGACATCGACCCGTGCTCCGCACGGGTCCAACCAACATAATTAAATTGCGAAAAGAGTAGAACAACAGTAAAAATTAGTACTTGAGTTACATATCATAAAAATAATTACTCAAAATACATCATTAGTAACATGCATAGCAGTGACAAAAGGTAAAATCGG
>Ga0315913_1003324_pt1 | contig 19286 bp, 12 predicted proteins | sample MpolsnodulesMG_FD_207736 | JGI IMG/M metagenome (GOLD analysis project Ga0315913, IMG submission 207736) | Medicago polymorpha root nodule microbial communities from Los Angeles, California, United States - small nodules | ecosystem: Host-associated > Plants > Roots > Nodule | place: USA... | reverse complement strand
TCTTTTCCGTATATTCTCCTTCCTAATCCATTTGTATATATAATGAAACAAAAACTATCTAATAAGGCTTCAATCTAATCATGTACAAATTATAATACAAACCTTACCTTTTTATTCTCTTTAGAGCTGCTTCCTTCATAGATCAATTATCTAGTAGTTTGTCATAAGCAACGGGATTCCTTGTTGTATTTTAGGGTAGTTAGTTGTCCCGCAATTGCAGAATTCTGTGCAGAACGGAGCTCTGCTGTGATGCCTAATACCGGCACGTCACGTCACGGTTTTGGGAGCAATATGACTGTGATGCTGAAATTGTCTTAAATAAATATAAAAGTATCATAATAGCCCCTATTCGGGATTTGATTGCATAGGTGTCTGCCGTCTTCTTCCTGGATAATTGATTTATATTTGTTTACAATTGAGATTGGGATAGTTGGAGATTTGAGCTTTATTGCCCTGGCTAATGCTCTTCAAAGTGCCCTGGTTTTATAAATAAATATTGTCTGAAGAAGTTTTGCATTTTTCTCTAGTCTACTGCTTGATTACTTATTGAATTGCCTCTGTATTTGCACTTACTTCATTGTGATGGAACATTATGGCAGTTAGTTCAAATATCTTATTTCTTTCAGTATTAATTTATACAGTATATTATATATACCCATATATGGGAGGGCTTTCGCCTTTTGGTGTTTTGAATCAAAAGTACTTTATTTTGGGTTTTTTTTTAATCGACCTTCTGAACATGTATGCAGGAATAGTTGAACCAATAAAATCTGGGATTAGAGATCCAAGACTAGGCGTCGGCAAGCAAGAAGAAGATGATTTTTTCACTGCAGAAGAAAATGTCCAGCGAAAAAAACTCGATATTGAGTTGGAGGAGACAGAGGAGAATGTGAGGAAGCGGGAGGTATGATTTCTAACTCTTAACCTTTAGTAGTTACTCATAGTGCAAAAATCATATAGTAGTTTTGAGGTTGATGTTTTACATTTTCTCAAACCTGCACCTGGTAGCAGAAGGCAGCATATAATATATATGCATGCCTTTTTACCGGATTGGTATGTCATAAGGAACCATCAACTTTGGAAGATCTTGAGAATTTCCTGCAGTTTTTATTACCTGGTGGCTTCTTCTGCCTGCTTCGTGCACAATTTGAAAATTCAGGTGTTAGCTGAACGTGAGCAAAAAATTCAGACCGAGGTGAAAGAAATTCGGAAGGTGTTCTTTTGTGAGCTCTGCAACAAGCAATACAAATTGGCAATGGAGTTTGAAGCACACTTGAGCTCTTATGATCACAATCACAGGAAGGTAAACATTTTATCTAACACTAACTTGGCCCTTTTGTTGACTTGATTCCGATTTGGCTCAGTTTTTCTTCTCCTACCTAATGCAAAATCATTGATGTTGAATATGCAGCGTTTCAAAGAAATGAAGGAAATGCATGGCAGCAGTAGCCGGGATGATAGGCAAAAGCGAGAACAGCAGCGTCAAGAAAGAGAATTGGCTAAGTTTGCCCAAATGTATCCTTTTGCATGTTAAATTATTTTAATATTCCTTCCTTGCCCATTTTATTTTGGCTATGGGTGGGTTCTATGTTGGCCGAAGGGAATCATTGTAGTGATTTTTAATTCCAACTTTGCTCTTCCCATGATATCTTCCTTTTTGGTTTCCTTAATGCCAATCAGTGCTGATGCTCAAAAGCAGCAACGGCTTCAACTGCAACAAGAGTCTGGATCAGCACCAGTTTCATTTTCCTCTGAATCTAAGACTGCTACTGCACTTACAGATCAGGAGCAGCGAAATACTTTGAAGTTTGGGTTTTCTGCTAAAGGCACTGTTTCCAAGGTGTGTCCAACTGGTATCATGTTTTGAACTGTATTTTTCCTTCTACTACGTCTGTAATGCTTACAACTAGACTTCATCATTTAGTTCATGATGTTTTGTCCTCTTCAAAAAAAAAGTTCATGATGTTTTGTTCAACTTCTTAAAAAATAACCGCATCAAACCGACCGGGTCAACCGGTTGAATTGGGAACCGTCCAGATTGCTGGGTGGTTTGAACCACAATTGACTCAAATGGTTTTTATTTTTTGCATTTTTTGCATCATTTAGTGAACCATGATCTATAGGTCTTCTCACTGATTTGATCTCCGGTCTGATTTTTTAAACATTGCTTTACATCTTCAACTTTGCCAACCCAGTGCTTGCTTAGTCCAGTACTAGAAGATGCTTTACATTCTTATGAAGACAGCTTTGTACCTAAATACTTGCTCCTTTTCATTCTTATGAGCATATGCTAACACCCCCTTTTCCGCAGAGTGCATTTGGTGTCAAGAAGCAAAATGTTCCGAAGAAGCAAAATCTCCCAGTGGCCTCTATATTTGGAAACGATAGTGATGAAGAGTGATGTGAATTTATTTCTGCAGCTCTTAATCAGTGTAATGTCATACATAATTCCCGTGGTTTCAGTTTGGTATGTTATATCTGGTGTTTGTCCCCATTGTCAATTTAAAAGGGGTAAAACGTTTGGGATTCTTTATTACTTTGGAGAATTAAACACAGACTAAATGTTGGAAGGAAGAATTATCTGCGTAATGTATGTGACATTGTGTATTGTAAGGATTGTTTTTATGTAACAGGGCATATAGAACCTTAGAATAAGTTGGGCCAATCACTGATATGGCAAAACTCAAGAACACCTTTATTTTTATTTCTCCGTTCGAACAATAACGTTTAATTTAAAGACACTTGATAGTAGTAAATTGGTAATCAAGCTATTTTAGTGGTGTTTACCACTTCATTGGGTAAGATTTTTTATTTTTTTTTGTTACAATCGGGTAAGATTAATTCGATGAATCTTCTAATATTCTAAATTAAATTGGTTATTTATTTCTTTCTCATTTTAATTATCAAATTTCAAATTTATATATTTTGAACTTTGGGAATTAGCTTGTCCTCTCACTTCATGTTTTTTATTTTACATTTTCATTTTGATACTCATTTAGTGTTTATGCCATTATCTCGTGTTTTTTTATTTACATGTTTATTATTCAATATTGGCAATATATTTCGATTAAAGAGAACGCTGTTATAGAAATACTAAAGTTTTTATAATGAATTTTTTAAAACACGTAAAAACACTTTTATATAAATGATCATGGAAAAGAGGACAAATAGAGTATAAATGGTACTAAATCCACTAACAGAAGAAGAATAAAACCCAAAAAAAGAAGCTACAACTTAACGAAGCAATCAATTCGGTTTAATTCGTAAAACAAGCAGGGATCTCCTTTCTTCTTCTCCAAAAGCCATTGTCAAGAAGTGGTTTTGATCACGTCCAACCCGCATCCATCCTCAATGTAATTCTGGAAGAAAAAAAAATTGTTGCAAACGCGCCAGACTACATAAAGATTAGAGTGTCAAATCAACAATGAACTCTTTACTAACTTATCTCGCCTAAAGTTGAAACAACAACCTTGGAACCCATAACCAATAAATTTTTGTATACCAGAGAGTGCTAGCAAAAGGACGTGTACAATTGTGTGATTTGTTCGAATGTTTCACCTTTCTTTCTTGATACTCAGTTATTCCCCTTTCAACAAAGTTTTTCCTTTCGGTAGTTACTTGAATATTATCCATATGTTTTAGTTTTTTAAGTTAGTTTGAGTTAGCTGGAATAGCTCAAAAAAATGTTATTTTCTTCCCTTAGTCACTGATGCCTATATATAAGTATAAACATAATCTCTATTGTATTTTATATCCAATTCCATTTTACAATCAATAAAAGACTTGATGAATCCCCTAAAAAAAAGACTGAATATTTAGAGAATTACTATATTTTACATTCAATGAAAGACTTGGTGGATATTCAGATAAATACTGTCTCTATATATCCTAACACTACACATTGTGAATACTGTTTCAACATTCACATGTGTATATGTGCGCGCACACCCTTGAACCTTCATTGTGAATGCTTTAATGGTCCTCAACATTCAGTGAGGTGAGATAACATGTCAACTCAGCAACTGAAAGGCACAAAGGGCCCAACTTGATTAACTGCTCAATGTCGAGAACTATTTTGAAATTATGACGGAGTTTGAGACTGGCATGCATGAAACAAATGGTAAAAATCAGGGACGAGGGTAATAACTGCATCAACAAATTACAAATCAGTGACCTTTCTGGAACTGTTTTAAAATCATTTCTACATTTTTATTTCTCCCTTTGGTTCTTTTGGCAAAGAAATCTCAAAAGGAGGGTCTTTACAATATAGAATTGAACTCATAAAAAGAAAATGGTTCTTCACGTCAGAGCATACAAGTTTGAGGTTTGTGAGTGTATATTTTCACCTCTCATCGCTCGTGCATATAGTTAAATACACAAACACATGTGAATCCATAAAGTGAACCGTAGCTATATAGTATAGTAGTTACAAAGTAGTACAACAGCTTATTTACAATGCAGAAGCGAAATTATGGAAATATTCCTTAAGATATTCATTCATCCACAAGTGGTAACTAGGCAGCTTCAGCAAAACCAACTTGGAGGTTTTCGTAGTCGAAAACAGTGTGATATGCCCTCATAAAAACATCACCAAGAATCCTGCACGCATATAGCATATAGGATATTAATTAGTAAAATTGACAAACAAAGCTTTATATCATTTCATGTAACTCTTCATTCATGGTTGTTCTTCATCATTCATTCAAGTGAGTGCATATATGATTTCAGGTTGATAATTTTTTGGGAGAAAGAATATACCAGAGTGGACCCTTTGGAGGAGGAACATCAAAAGCAATAAACCCACTAAGGCAGACCTGTGTAATGCCTTCTCCGGTTCTTAGAATATACTGAAAAACACAAATAGCGTTTTCAGAAGCAAAACAAAAAAAAAATCACTAGTCTCAATATTTTTAGATAGTAATAATAGCATAATTTGTTGTTCAGTTAGATATTCAATTTTGTTTTGGAATGTAGCTAGTAGGTAATCCGAACCTGTTCTGGTGTGAGGACGAAGGGTTTGTTTCCAATAGTGAATGAAATGTTTGGCATCTTAGAAATATCGTTACAACTTATCACTGATTCACCGGATGGACTTGGAAGATTCTCACACAGCTGCCAATGATCAACAGAAAAACTCACTACATGTCTAGTCTACACCGTTCAAATTGAAATCTAAAACTACAACTTGAGCTTGAGGACATGATTGATATATCAAAGGGCTTACTTGATTCACATAGTTGAATACTCTCTCCTTGGTTGCCTTTTGTTTTAGTTGATTCTGGACCCAAAGAACAAGCATCTGACAAGAAGAACACAAAGGAGTATCTTTTGCTGACAACTCACTCTGTTCCTTTTCAGTAACCATCTCAATCCCAGCACTGCCAGAAATAGAATTGTAAGTAAATTTATAAATCTGTTTCACGCCAGAAATGTTCCATAACAACCAAGTAAAGTCAAGACCTAAACTTTCTCATTGACAAAAGAATGAACTAATAAGCTAGAAATAATAAGTATAAATTATTATCCAATTGATGAGCAATGAAACAAATATGTAAAGACGGCAAACAATGGAAGCAGACAGTAGGGCGAGATTCCTGACCTATTAGATTGATCCCGGCGGATAGAACATAAACCAACTTGTGAACATACGTCACCAGGTTTTACCTGCAGATCAAGATCAAACTCATTTAGGTAGGTCCAAAGAGTGGAAATGCAAACGGGAAATGATAACAGGCTGCTACGGAACACGTACAACACAGAACTTCATAGAGAAGGCAGGGAAACTTACCCCTGATACTAGGAGATCCCATATCAACTCTCCATATTGAGAAACAACTTCCTTACATTCTACACTCAGAACTCCTTCAGCTCCAATAGCATGGTTGATTTCAGCCACAACAGGCTGAAGTTAATCAACAGTCAGAAGAAATTATAAATAAAAGTCTAAAAGCAAAAAGTTATGAAAAGTTATAGAAGAACATACAGTTGGACCAGCAAGCAAAGATGTTCCTGAGTCCACAATAGCAGCACAGCCACCTTCACAAACACCTAAAAATAACATTCGAAATATTTCAGAATCATATATACTTAATACTTTGGAATCAGTGGGTATACAACAAATAAACATAGAGGTGAATATGCACGGACATTCTTAACATATCATATTTTTCAAAACATAGTGAATGGATTTGCTCCTTGTACCAAATTCCAAATTCTTTCAAGCACTCAATCACTCCCTTATTTCTTAATATATCCTCAAAAGTCTAAGTAATTTCTTATTTCGAAGAACAATGAAGTCTCACCTGTTGACAAGCCTCCAACGAAAAAATCTCCCATTTCAATCTGAAAAAGAAAAACTTTGGTGTAAATCTTTTTTCAGGTAAGTAGTTTAATAGGAATTCCTGATCAAACTAATTTATCTCCTAACCTGCCAGTAACCTTTTTCCGTAACCGGAACATAAGTGTGTTTTCCTTTGAAATGCTTAGGGTCAACACCACCAAAAACCAATTCACCACCCTTTTTCGCATTAGGATTCCCATTGAGCCAAAAAGAGAACACCTTCTCGCCGATAAGATTTTGTTCCATCATATTGTACCTGTGATTTTATGATAGACCAGTAAATTGAAGGCACGGAAAAGATTCACAACATGTCACTCTAAAATGGATAAATAAGAAAAAAATGAAACAACAAAAACTAGTTGAAACTTGAAACATACCATACTGGCAAAGCTCTTTCAACTGAGATCTCTTGAAATCCAAGTCCAAATATTCCATCAAACTTTCCTGCCAGAAAAGAAAGACTTCCTTCTCGGGTAGCCTCAATGAAATCCTACAGTTTATAGTAGTGATTTGTAACTACTGCTGTAATCATGTCCAGTTTATGTTTAAGAGGAAGCTTATAAATAACGTACTCACCTGATGCTTGACAACAGAACTGCCAACTTTAACATTATCTTGACTGAAGTAACCAGATATTGATCCGGTTCCATAGCTTATTTTACAAGATGTTCCTGATCAACGAGTAACAAAGTGTAACTAAACTTTCATTAAATGGCACATAAATATGCATCATGTGCTAAACGAGTAGTACCGTTTTTGTTATATGTCTTGGATTTCTTTGCCTTGTACCAATTATGGGTGTAGCAGGCAATCTACAAAAAACAGAAGTCAATAGAACGCTCTTATATATGTAACATAGTTTTGGAGACAAGAGTTAAGTTGAAAACTTACAGAAAAGTAACACTTGGATGATGGAACCCAAAGGTTGGAACTACCGGTATCAAATATGACAGTAAAGGTCTGTGGGGGAGTGCCAATTGCGATCTCACCGAAATACTGAGCGTCCATATAATTCTTCAAAGGTACTATAGCTTCATCGCTGGACTTATGTGCAAGCATCATTGGTCTTCCTGATCTTAGTTGCTGTTCTCTCACCATTTTAAAAGCATCCATACTATGAAGATCTAGAGGTCTCTTTTGCAAACCAATCCTCATCATCCCAAAGGAGAAAGAAGGAAGCAGGGAACATATAAAAGCCAACAAACAGAACGCCACAGCAAAACGTGTTTTCCCCATGTTGACGGAAGATTTGCCTGACAAGTTAATAAAATCCAAAGTAAGTTCAGCTGCAAAAATTTATAATCTTACACATAAAACAGCTAACCATGGAACATGAAAGGAAATGGTAAGTAGATCAACGACACTTATAAGTCCTTGTAGTCTATTTTGCACAAACCAGTTCCACAAATAAATATAGAGTGTTTGGGTGTTAGGAAACAACTTATGACATATCCATAAGTGGTTTTCAGAGGAGCAATATCTTAGTCATTATTGATCCATAATTGTGAATTTGTGATCATTAATGACTAAGATATTGCTTCATTAGTTTTCAGCTTGTTTCCATAAGTGAGAGCTTACCAAAACAACTTATAGTTTATATGAAAATAGTTCGACTTAATTTTATATTTTGTTATATACATAAGCGCTTAATCAAGTTGTTTATCCAAACAATACTGAAAAGGAAGCAGAAAGTAAATAGTATTGCAAAGCTCTTCATCATCACAAAGGTTATAATAAGCATGGTTGTTTAAAGTTGATTAATTTGTTTATCCACTACGCAAATTAATTCAACTCTCGTTTAGTCCATAAATAAATAATGAAATCCATACAGATCCCTAATACTAATATGTGAATCACAAGAACAGATTAATCAAAATCAAGTTATTTTGAAATCCAGAGGAAATCTGAAAGAAATAAGTCAACTGGGTAGAAGCAAAGTATAGTAAAAATTACAAGAAAATTATGTTACAAGGATAAAAATCAAATATGAGATTTATTGATTGAAATCATCGTACCTTAATAAATAGGTTGAGAAGTTGTTTAAGGTGGTGCTGCCAAGAACGAAGGTCTCAAAGGTATAATATAGGCGTAGAAGTTGGAAAGTGGTGTCGTATGATCTTCTACAACTACTAAAATAATGGATTGGATGGTGTCTATCACAAGGCATGCCAAACTCCTTTTGTCCCCAGCAGCTACCTATTTTTTTTAATATTATTACTAAATTAAATATCCCATAAATTGTACTCATTCTATCTACATCAAATGAATTTAAATATCCCATAAATTCTACTCATTCTATCTACATCAAATGAATGTGAAAAAATACCTTGGAGAATATTCCATTTTACATTAATTATATTAGAAAATAAATCAATCATTAATTAATAATGATAACTTGTTAAAATTATTAAGATTTTCTCAACCCTTTTTGAGATTGTCATTTTATTTAAGAAATGGAGAGGATCTCAACCCTTTTTATGGGACTAGTTGTTCATTTAGAAAATTCTCTAGTAATAAACAAAATATATATAAGAGATAGAATTGACAAATACCATATTGTTTTAACATAATGCAATATGAAGGTTTTCTGGTAAACAAAAAAAAACAGATAGAAGAGATTGGACAAAGATATAATTTTTGTCTTTCACTAAAAAAACAAATATTTGTTATAATCCTTCTACAATTTTGTTTTCTCATATATTGTTTTGTGTTATACTTTTCTTTTGAGTACTTGCGGCTTTTTTTGAATCAACAACACCTTTTTTTATTGCGCTAAAGTTTGAAAATTATAAACGATGTTTTTCTATGAAATTTTGATTAAAAGTATAAATAAAAATAATTGTTGTTTTCAAATATAACAAATCAAACTAACTTTTCCTTCAAAAAAAAAAAATCAAACTAAGTTTATTTATCTATTTCAATGACACCAACAATATAACAAAAAAATACAATCCAAATTCTTATGACACCAACAACAATTTTTTATCTAATCCGCTCACATGTGCCCCCAAGATAGTTGTCTGAATTGAGTTTAGGATTACTTTAAACCCTAGTTCATCGCTGTAAATGCTAACCCATAGCCTCCATCATGATACACATACTTTTTACCCAAAAAAACTCATATATTCAACACATTATTACTTGATGGTTGCAAAGTTTGTAGGTACACTCCCTCCGGCGAGACGAAGGTGTTACCGCTCAAGTTCGTCAACCTCAACTTACTATAGTCACCTCCAAACCGCAGATCTCCAGCCCAACCAAATTAGCGACAAAGTATGTGGAAAATATTGTACGCATTTCACCGCCTTCATTTCACGAGATCAAACGATTAACACTCGATTCCAAGTTAGCTTTATCTTCCAAATGTTACAAGACTTACGACCTGGGGGGACTATTTTGGATTGTCCCAACAGGATGTCCTCATCAACCTTAAAGCACATCTTTGAGCCCCATTGTTGTTTACACTCCCTGTTTTACACACTGACAATATACTCTAATGGATAAGGGATTGAGACTCTAAGAATTTATAATGAGCAAGGACCAAAGGTTACAAGACCTTGCCGTCTGCAACCACTTTGCAACGACTATACATCCATAACTCCATGGAACCAAGCATCCATACATATAAAAGAGGAATCTTAACATCATCCAAGTTACTATTCATTATATCTTTAACTTCTCACTCTTGTCCTCATATTGATTTAACTGTAAGAGTATTTGTGTATCCCCTTAACTTCTACATACACAAAACTTATCGGACGTTGTTCTTCTAATCAACACATAACAACTTCTTTAATTTCAAGTGCCGCAATACATAAATTACCACCCTTACATATGATAAGCATTGCATAGTCAAAGTTAATGGAATAATATTAGCATCAAATTAAACTTGGATGAGAACTCTTCAAAGTTTCCCATTACACATTAAAGAGTAAACATGAAATTTTCTTCATAGTTCCAGAAATTTCCTTCTTGCATCTTCTTCTCCTTCATCATGTTCTTCATTTCTTCATAGTTCTAGAAATTTTCACTCACCATCAACCAACCTACCCAAAAACAATATTGTTCAATATCAGTTCATTTTCCATTGAAGTTTGGAGATTGCATCTTAGTTTGGTTTGTAGATCCGGATTCATTGAAGGTGTTGGTAGATTTCTGAAATCTTTAAACTTGAAGGTATGTATAAGAATTTGTTAAACATATTAAACGATTTATTATGATATATGGTTGTTGAATACTAGTACTGGTTTTCCTACTTGAAATGCATTGCGATTCAACTTTGTATACATCTCTCTCAGTGGTTGCCATGTGCGAATTGTTGGTTTTTACTTACGCACGGTCGTGCGTAATTCTGGCACGACCGTGTTGATTATCATTGGAAGAATGGGACAAATATTCATATTTTCATGCGCACGGTCGTGTTGTTCATCGGCACGGTCGTGCTTGAGTTCATGGCATTGAATGTGTTATTTTTCTTTCTAATAGTATACCCAAGTTTGTGTTTTCTGTGTTCCTGCCCTGTTTGGTTATCCAAGTGATTGTGTCTAATTCAATCTATGTATGTATTATGCACAGCAAAATGGATGTTGGTGAAATTCTAGAAATTTTTTAAGTTTCAAATGTGAGCAACATAACTGGGGAAGGCAACATAGGTGGGGAAGGTTCTAAGGTATGTTCAAGTGATTACATTATTGTCTAAATTATTTTAGAAGTTGCATATATTAGCGAAAAGCGTACGGTAATTACGGTCCTAGGTTTGGCAATTACTAAATTATTTTGCATGTTATGTTGTGTAGGACTTGTGCAGTAGCTCTTGTTCGGAGAGTGTTGTATGTTCCTCTGATGATGATATGGAAGACATGTACAATTTGATGTATGGGTGCAATTTTGATGATGAATTTGCGGTTGATTGCACGACTGATTTTGATGATGAAGATGTGGAAGACACCTACAATTCACTAACCTTGACTTCATTAAGTACCTCTAGATTCTCATCCAAGAATTTGATCATTCATGTCATTGCAATTCCCACAGTGACCTGTCCTACAATTTCAAACGTGGTACAATAAAATCTTGCGTACATTAGCTTCAAAGCAGTGATTCCCGACTACACAATCTACTAAACCAGTACTAACAACAAATTATCCGTTAATGCTTCGGTTGCTGTTGCGGGTTGGCTGCCCTATGAGCGCACTGTTCGGTTTGTTTCTGTTTTGAGCATAGCAGGTTTTGGGCAGTTGCTGTTGTGTGCTTGCAACAGTTGTTGTTCTGTTGTTGCTGCTGTTTGGTGCGGTCCCCCCCTCTCGCAGGCTTGTTTTTTTGTTTCCATTGGTGTAGGTTGCTGCGTTTTTGTACTGATGCAGGGGTATGCATGTGTTGAATTCCTTTTTGGTTTCTAGCTGGCTGTTTTGTATAATCCTGCATCAGCTCCTCTTCTGTTCATTACAGGTTGCCTTTAGGTGCTTAGTTTTTCGTTGGCTGACTTTTTGGTGGTGGCGGTGGTGGCTTTTTTGTTTTTGGGGGGTTGTGGTGTTCCGCCTATATACAACACTGTGTTTGTATTGTTGTTTTGCCTTTTCAGCTTGTTTGCGAATGTGTTTGTGCGTCTTGCACCCGTTCGTCGTTAATAATATTTGTTGTTTTAAAAAAAAAAACTCCATATATGGTGGAGCTTTGGAGAGCCTCTTTTGAGTAACCATTGCATACTAAAATTCTGTTACGCATATTCTTTTTCTGTTTTGGCAGAGCTACTACTACACTCTTAAGGAGTAAATGGACTGCTGAAATAGCAATCTGAGTCTGAATTCTAGAATTAGAGAGCATCAACAAAAATAACAAGGCATTGTGATCATTGTGTGACTTCCTGGAAGTGATTGTGTTAATTTTTTGCATTTTTCAGTAATACGAATTCTAACATTAACTACTAAAAAATGCAGTTTTAGCACAGATTTTCAAATGGAATTAAGACGGATTTTGGACGCGTTTCGCACAGATTTCAGACGGAAAGTTGTTTTCCCACAGAATTTGTTACGTCCAAAAAAGCCGCATCGCAAATTTTAAGATCCATCCCAACTCTTTTTCAGACAGATTTCGCAATTTGAGACAAATTTGGGATGGAATCAATATTAAAAAAAACAAAAAAAAATATAATGGATTTTACCAAATAAATTTGGAATTCCAATTATTTTTGAACCAAATGAAGGCAGATATAAAAATTAATTCATTCAAATGTTATAAAATAACATTAATGTACAATTATTTCCAGCTCAATTAAATATTAACCACTACAAATATTTTTACTTATGATAAAATACAAGTATCCCATGAAAGTTTGTTCTTCCTCATCATAGCTTGCTCCTCCTTCTGTCAAAAAAAAAAAATAGCTTGCTCCTCCTCAAGGATTCAACCATAACCACCGCATAAAATGAAAAGTATGCTCCTGACACATGCACAAAAACACAAGGTATGGAAATCAACTTGTGAACAAAACAAGCCAAATTCAATGACATATATACTATGGATTGAAGTAATATGCATATCTCCTTTAAACAAATTATCTCTATCAAATAACACATCACATATCTTTACATATCTAGAACTCAAAGGTTAATACTAGTACAATCCTAGGGTATTATAACATTCTCATAAGTTTCAACAATAACCTGGATGTTGATACTAAAAGCAAACTTTTTGACTTCTTTCTTTGTAACACCTATCAAAGCAGAAACCTCTTGATCTATGTGAGCACATCTATAGTTAAGGTAAACATTCTAATAGAGTAGAGCAACCAGGTTAAGTTAATTTGAAAATAAAACTGAACACCGAAACTAAAACAAATTCAGAAAATACAATGTTACATTTTCAGATTTCAATTACTATTAATGTATACCATCTTGGATGCAAACTACATCTCAATTTCCTTATAAACTGTCATTGTCGAGAGGCCTGAGAACATCGTCAATTATATTTGCAACACTTTGAAGAAACTTCAAATCATCTTATGTTTTGTTGAAATTTTTCTTCAAAGCTCATAAGTCCTCCCTCACTGCAATTTGATATTTGAAAGTAGAGTTACAATTTAGAGGTCTTCAAATTCATAACTGGAAATACTATTTGCAAAAGTGAAAATACATGGAACTAATAGCTATTGTAAATAATACGCTAAAGTGAAAACACTATTTGCAAACAAAGGTCAAAAGGAGTACAATACAATAACAATTAGGCCTACACAAAAAGGAGCTTCCAGCCACAAATATTCCATCCCACATTGGCACTTTCCTGCTATTACATTCCAATATATTCAGTTTGCACCAATACTAATGTAGGCAATAATTACTTGCATTTGAACCTCAAAAGAGTCTACATGATAAAAAAAGTAAAGTAGCTTAAGGTTTTAACTTTCCCTTACACTCACGACCCATTGATCAATCAAATTCAAACACCTCTCTCTTTGTATTTTTATTTCAATTATTTTGAGTAATGTGAATGTGTTCTAACATTGTATACATTTAGAAATTGAATTCATTCTCATAACTAATATAAATCAGAAGGTATGAACAAAAGTGAAAAAGTAAACTGAACTGAATTGAATCAACACAAAATTTAATTGAAGTAGAATCAGACTTACATTTGGTGTGATTTTAAGCCCTCTTTAGTACTTCACCTGAGAATTAAACAAAAAATAGTGATATGAAGTTATAAAATTAGATGAAAATAAATATTAAAAATTGATAGAGAAATGGCAAAATTAATCACTAAACTCAATAAATAAGTTAGGAAATGATTGTAAGTTAGGAGTTCGATTAGTCTGTTGTAGGTCGATCCAATAAACTAACAAATGCTTTCATAATTACATCGAATGCATTAGGAGACTAAATATACATTGGCTAGATAATTCGTAAAAAGAAAAGAAAATTGGTATATCAAAGGCAGATAATGGCCGACTTGACGTAAATACTACTTTCACAGCACACCATGATGCTCCCGTCAAATTGAATAAAGTGGAAAGCACTCTCAATCACCTGAGCAGAGTTCTGAAATGTACCACCAAGCAATCTAGCATAATGGCCATGTTCATTAGACAGCAGCAGGAAACAAGTTTGTCACCAGTAACACTTTCAAATTTTAGTTGACTCAAGACAGCAAGATGAACAATCACCATTTTATTTTAGGAACTTCTTGTATTAATTTTCAATACTGCGGCAAAAACTTAATACGCATGCCAAAGTAGATAGATAGGAGTACCTAACTAGCCTTAACCTTGTCCCTTTGGAAAAGTTTCCTTCATAAAATTTGCCAAGATTGAAGCTAACTCAGCTAAATGCTCAGTATATACATGATCAGCTCCTTCTGCGATATGTAACTGCTGATTAGGTACGATCTTGGCGAACTCAAGTGCATCTCCAACGGAAATTATCGTGTCCGCGTCACCATGAACAGTAAGGAACCTATCGTGTATTATGAGACTGTATTATATGTCCATGTGTTATGGAAATGTTGTAGCAGCATCATGTTGTAGATGTTAAATATCATAACTCATGTTGTAGCAGCATCTTACATATAGACAAATGTAGCATCTAACATTTTTAAAAGCATGAGCCTAGCATCAATTTAGATATAAACATTATCTCCTTCACTAAATAATAAGAGAAAAAATCATCTCATCAAAAACAAAAATAAGAGAATAAATCAAAATAAGACACACTACAACATATTATTATGACAGGTTCTTTAGACTCCCAAAATTCTTACCCTTATAAAGTTCATATTCCATAATAAAAAGTTCTGACATGATCAATTGATAAGGATTTTGTTTTGTTTCAAAACTTTGCAGAAGCATGTTTTTGAATGAGAACACTTGCAAGAATGATGTTGTTGGAGCATTGCATCAAAAGATTAAACAAAAAAAGAGCTCCAAATTTTTTAAGAAAATAGTTTCGTAGCCTTAGGAACAAGAATAGTGCAAATACATATAAATAGAAAGTTAAACACATTATAAATTCATACAAACTGAAAGTGGTTTGTAGAGGAATTCAATGATGGTGGCGGGGATTTTAAAGGAGGCCGGACGGAAAAGTTATGGTGACTGGAAGTTGGTGGTGGTGGTGACGAAAAAATGAGAAAGAATAAGAAGAAAGAGTCGTACAACAAGAGAGGAAGAAAAAAAAATATGAAGTGGTTTTGTTCTTTCTTTTACTTAAAATTAAATGGAGGGAAATGTTGGAGCCAAGTGAGGATAGTGGTATAAGAGGAAAATGAAATTCAGTTATTTTGGCATAAGAGGGAAAATGAAATTGGAGGAAGGTGAAATTTGATTATTTTGGCATAAGAGGGAAAGTGAAATTGAAGGGAGATGAAATTTGATTATTTTGGCATAAGAGGAAAAGGAAAATTGAGTAATATGATTCTACCAAAAACAATAATTAAAACGAAATTAAGTTTTTTTTAGTTAATATTCAATTCATTACATTTATTCAAAAAAAATAAATAATCATTCCCTTATTTATTTATTTTTTTAAAAGATGACACCCCTTTTTTGGTAAATATATTCGTTTCACGTAATTTATATTATATGTAAAGAAAATAATCTCTTTCAGTTCTTTTGGACTCTATAGTGTGATGAATTTAAAAAGGAATATCAAATAATGTCCAACCCTAGTAGAATGAACAAATTTGTTGAAATTAGAAAAATGATGAATTTGAAAAGGAAGAGTAAATAAAGTACAACCCCAGTAGAATGAACAAAATTGTGGAAATTAGAAAAATGATTAATTTGAAAAGGAATATCAAATAAAGTCCAACCCTACTAGAAGGAATAAAATTGTGAAAATTAGAAAAATGATGAATTTAAAAAAGACAAATAAAGTCTAACTCTAACTCCATATTTGTCCCTTCAAGTTTTTCATCTTCAAATATACATAACTCTCACCCTGGCATAATGAATCTCATACTGAAAGTACTTCAATGAATGTTCAATGACCACTCTTCCAGCTTCACCGACTAATCAAACTCACAACTCTTACCCTAACTGAAAGAATCTTGTAGTGAAAGTACTTGGATGAAGGTTCAATGACTAATTAAACCCTTTAACAACTAATCAATCTTACAACTCTAACCCTAATGACAAGAGTCTTCAACCTAAACTACTTTCAAGATTTCAAAACGACCCATCAAACTCACAACTCTTACCCTAATTGAAAAAATCTTGGAGTCAAAGTACTTGGATGAACGTTCAATGACTAATCAAACTCTTGTTATTGACTAACCAAGCTTACAACTCTCACACTAATGACAATTCTCACCCTAATGACAAGATTATTTGACCTAAACTACATCTAAGATTTCAGAACGACTGGTCAAACATACAACTCTTACCCTAATTGAAAGAATCTGGGAGTCAAAGTACTTGGATGAACGTTTAATGACTAATCAAACTTTTCTAATCGACTAATCAAGCTTACAACTATGACCCTAATGATAACTGTAACCCTAATGACAAGATTCTTCCACCTAAACTACTTCCAAGATTTCAAAACGACTGATCAAACTCAAAATTCTTACTCTAACAGAAAGAATCCTGGAGTCAAAGTATTTGGATGAACGTTCAATGACTAATCAAACTCTTGTTATCCACTAACCAAGCTTACAACTACGACCCTAATGACAACTCTCACCGTAATGACAAGATTATTTGACCTAAACTAATTCAAAGATGTCAGCACGACTGATCAAACTCACAACTCTTACCCTAACTGAAAGAATCTTGGAGTCAAAGTACTTGGATGAACGTTTAATGACTAATCAAACTCTTGTTATCGACTAATCAAGCTTACAACTCTCACCCTAATGACAACTCTCACTCTAATGACAAGATTCTCTAGCCTAAACTAATTCAAAGATGTCAGCACAACTGATCAAACTCACAACTCTTACCCTAACTGAAAGAATCTTGAAGTCAAAGTACTTGGATGAACGGTTACTGACTAATCAAACTCTTGTTATCGACTAACCAAGCTTACAACTCTCACACTAATGACAACTCTCACCTTAATGACAAGATTCTTTGACCTAAACTACGAACGACTGATCAAACTTACAACTCTTACCCTAATTGAAAGAATCTGGGAGTCAAAGTACTTGGATGAACGTTCACTGACTAATCAAACTTTTGTTATCGACTAGCCTAGCTTACAACTGTGACCCAAATGACAACTGTAACCCTAATGACAAGATTCTTCCACCTAAACTACTTCCAAGATTTCAAAACGACTAATCAAACTCAAAATTCTTACCCTAACAGAAAGAATCTCAGAGTCAAAGTACTTGGATGAACGTTCAATGACTAATCAAACTATCTATCGACTAACCAAGCTTACAACTCTAACCCTAATGGCAAGATTCTTTGACCTAAACTACTTCCAAGATTTCAAAACGACTGATCAAACTTACAACTCTTAACCTAACTGAAAGAATCTTGGAGTCAAAGTACTTACATGAACGTTCGATGACTAATCAAACTCTTTAACGATTAATCAAGCTTGTAACTTTAACCCTAACAACAATAGTCTTCAACCTAAATTGCCCGGAAGACTGCTAATAGCTAAATCAAGAGGTCACAACGACTAATCAAACCCACAACTCTTACCTAACATGAAGAATCTTACTGGGAAAGTATCTGGGTAAATGTTATTTGATTAATCAAGATATTCACTACGTTCATTGTAATTAATCATTTTTATCGTTATTATCATAAAACTAATTTATAAATTCAACACAGATAACAAATTACAACTATTTTTTAAACACATTGAAATGAAAATAACATAATACCACATTAATTAAATAAACTCAAGAATAAAAATACAATTTTTTTTTGGGTATTTTAATGTCCATTTACCTTGACCCACCCAACAATATTGTACACACTTTGATCACCAAAATAAGCAAACCTTGACATGTTATATTTATTCAATAATTAATCTATGTGGTTCTTAATATACATCACACACACTATTTATTAAATAAACCTAACAAGTTATATTTTCTTTATAATAGTGACTAAACTGCCTTTTTATACAATTATCTTATTTTTAGAAAAATAAAAAATAATCTAATTACTAAATTTTTATCCAATTATTAAATTTTCTAAATTTTTGAAAAGAAAAAAAAATCCAATTATCTAAATTTTAAATATGATTTATCAAAAATAAAATCCAATTATCTAAAAATCCAATATTCTAAATTTATCGAAAAGAAAAAAAAACTTCTAACAAATTCTATTCTTTTTCGATTAAATGTATATTTAATTTATAAATATAATTTATTGTTTATTTAATTTATATTATGATTTAAGGAAAATAACTAAATTTCCTTCTACCAAAACTAATTGATAAATTTATATTATGGGGCCTTATTGTTCTAAGCTTGGGCCTGGTTTCGTAACATAAGCCCGCTACAACACTTGCCAAAAAAACCATTAAAATACTCAGCTTTAATCACTTGTGGGACCCGCGCTTACAACAACCAGCAGGTCACCTATCACATTTTGGCAACAAATCTAGACCGTTCCAATATTATATTATTAAATCAATGGCCCAGATTTTATTTCAGCTTTTAGATGCACAATGCTACACAAATTCATCCTTTGTGCATTCTAAAACCGCACAATGAAATGATGGTTACAACTTGCATGTATGTATTTTACTGATGCTTGTTTATTTTACGAGCCAATCCGAGACTGGTTAAAGAAAGCGGAGTCAAAAACGAAGTGAATCAACTTACGTGACATCTACAGCATCGTTTTCCCCTTCCCGATTGATGGAGTTACTAGGAAGTGTGGTAGTCAAGTTTTGTGATACCATACCTAGGGGAATGCAGTAGTTTTAGTTTTAGTTTTGCAACCAAAAAGATAAGACTTTTTTTAATATAAAAAACGTAACAAGTTGTG
>Ga0315913_1003321_pt1 | contig 19292 bp, 8 predicted proteins | sample MpolsnodulesMG_FD_207736 | JGI IMG/M metagenome (GOLD analysis project Ga0315913, IMG submission 207736) | Medicago polymorpha root nodule microbial communities from Los Angeles, California, United States - small nodules | ecosystem: Host-associated > Plants > Roots > Nodule | place: USA... | reverse complement strand
TCCCCTGTTCTCTTAAAATTAAATGTTCAGTCGTGAAATAAAATAGTGATTCAAACGCTAATCAAATAGCCTTGACCTCCGAAAAATGGCGCGACACATGTCTCTGATAAGTGTAATACCTCTACAACTGAAGCTGTGATTGAAAATTATGTGAGGTATTCTCGTATGCACACTTCTGCTATGTCTTTAGTGATACTGTCTGCTACTTCTTCTTCTTGAATATGTGTTCGTGATGACTTGAGGAAGTGTATCTAAGATATCCCTTTAGATTGTGTGTGCTAGCTGTTTCTTCATAGGTATGTGTTCATGCTCTTGGAGAAATGGATGTCTTCTGTATCCCTCTTGATTCTTTGCATTTGACCTTAATTTGTTCTAGCCAAAAAATTTGTCAAAGGGGGAGATTGTTGGGTATTTGTATTGGCTGCATCATTGCTAAAACAAATATCCTTGTATGTGTTGTTGGAATCAATGTTCCAACATGTGTTTAGGCATCTCTGTAAGATGTTGGACACGATGTTCCAACATCCTGACACGGTTCAGTGTGCCTGGGTTTATGCCTATTTGTACGCGTGCCCTTTATTGTTTAAAGAAACAATATTTCCTTATCTTATTGATCAAGCAACGCGCACATCTTTACAGAATCAGCTGTGGAATATTCCTAAAGTAGTATTTATATTTTAGGAAATATTTGTTATTGTTTTGGACGATCCTAAAGATGTTCCGACATTTTAGGACTTTCCATATTTGTTTCTGATTTCTGTTTTGCAGATTAGCTAAACCGATCTGCTTTGTTCTGAAGCCCAACTAAGTATTTGGCCCAAGCTGCTTCAGTATATAAACAAGACTCCAAGACCTAATTGATCATTCAAGCCGTCATTCTAAAAAGTTTAGATTTTTAGGGTTTTGAGTCTAATTGTGCTCTACTCTTGTATCATGTTGATGCAAGTTTAGAACCTATATTGTGAGCCTTTCTTGTATCGTTTGTGATACATGTTTAGGACTGTGTGTTCAGTTTGATACTCTTGTGTACTACACCGAAGTTGTGAAACAAGGTGCTAGTTGTTTGTTTGAAGGTAACTTCATCTTTGTGTTTATTGTTTGAGGTCTGATAGGTCACAGAGGCTGTGACTGACCATAGGATAGTGATATGAGATCTCAGATCTAGGAGTTCCTAAGTTGAAGTCTATACGGGTAGGTCCTAGGTCTTTAGTGTAAACGAGCAGTTTGCTGAGATCTATAGAATAAGGACTATACTAGTGGATTTCCTTCCTGCCTTGGTAGCCCGCAGAGTAGGTGTGTTTGTCACCGAACTGGGTCAACAAACTCACTGTGTTTTTTACTTTCTTGTCGTTTATTTCCTTGTTTTTATTTCTGTTTATTACGTGATGTTGGAACTTTGAACGAAACATTATAAACGTTGAAACATCGTACATAACATTTTAAAACAAGGGTGCTAGAATCTCCCATGACATAAACAATCAAAATACAATGACCATAAAAAATTGATTTATATAACCGACCTTTGGATTACAACCAGTCACGTACAACACTCACTCATATATAACAAAGGGTAAAAAATAAGTTCCAATTTTGTGAAGAGAGAGAGGATGAAACAAAAGAAAATATTATGACCGGAGATAATTGAAAAGCTTGTAGTATTGATACTTGTTGTGTAGAGATCTTGTAATTGTTCAAGGTATATTCAAGAATCTTTTCAACCATACTCTTGACACTATCCTGCAACGTCAAATTTCTTGTTAATAGAGCTTAGGTTAGCATACTAGATCATCCATCACAAAATCCATGAATCATATACTCCTATATCATAGTAGAATACAATCTTTTAAAGTTTTCAATTGGATTAGAAGAAATCACAAAAATATTCATTTCTAAATCCAAAGTCAAAGACACTCAAATATATTTGAAAATTAAAAACTATTTTAAAAAGTACGTGTTCATATTCCATAGGTTATGCATTCATGATCTTGAATCCAGGTTTTATTGCTTAGAAGTAAAGCCATTATTGTGGCTATATTTCAACGTGTTCAATGACTCCATAATACAACATAATTGATCCATTGTTGAGTAATGTGTAAAGACACATGAACACTTTCATACAAAATCAAACTTTATGCGTCAATGTTTGCTCTGGATCTATTCAAGATCCAAAATCTAGATTTTGTTTCAAGTGTGGCTCAATCGTTGGTCGCACGGTTGTTGTTGTTTTCAGAGGTGTGTTTACGGATGTTGTTGGTTCCTTGTGGTCTTGGTAGTTCCATATTTTGTTATGTTAAGCCATCGTTCTCAACCAGACGAATTTGTTCGGTTCTTACAACCGATTAAGTTTGGGTTCTCTAATATCATTTGGGACTGTCTTGAACGCGATTGCTCGTGTTGTTGGCTACAAATTCTAATTCAATAATAGTGGTTGTACATTGTCGCCGTCATTATATCCAATTCATTCTTCAAGTTTGACATCCGTACTTTTACCCTTGAAAGAGCTTTTCTTGTTTGTTGTTGATCATGGTAAGAAGTTGATTGTACATCAATCACATTTTATGGTTGACTTGCAGACGATCATTCTTCATCTATTTTTTCTGTAACCTAGTCGTTTAGGTTTACCTACACTTATGTGTGGACTACTCGTCACAGATTATGTCCTAACTTTGTATTCCTTTGTTTTTTATTCTACTTTAACTTTGAATCAATATTTACACTGATTCAATGTTTAATCAAATTATTATTATTATTATTTTTACGATGGTTTGATCTGATTTTGATAATCTTAATTATGAACGCCCTATAAATCACATTTATTAATTTGTTTAAAAAATAGATTAATTTGCAATGTGTGCTACTAAACTTACATAACTATGTCCTCGTGAGTTTAACTCAATTAGTAAAGACAATTCATAATATATGCAAAATCCAAGGTTCAAACCTGACCAACAAAAAAAAAAACTTACATAATTATAACTACTATGTTGCAAAATATATTGTAAAAGTTTTCCAACTGTTCCGTCCGGTTTCAGCGCAAACAGGAGGGAGCCACTCTGAACCAAACCGTTACTCTTAACAAAACAAAACCGTCAACACAAAGTCACACAATTCACCGATTTTGGTTTCAACTTGTTCCTGTTTGACACAGATTATGGGTAATGATGAAATGAGAAGAAGAAGCGAAGGGTACTGTAATCTGAAGGATTTATGTTTGGATTTTGATAAATATGATGGAACTTTCTCTTTCTGCTTTTGGATTTATCTCATCAAATCAACTACATTCCCTACCACCATTCTTCATCAGGTCAATCATTGTTTTTTTACAATTTCATTTTCTGTTTTTATTATTTCACTTCTTTTTAGAATAACTGTTTCCCAGGGTTTAAGTTTTTTTTTTGTTAACCCTCCAGTTTCAAGGGAAGGGAAACCTTTAATTAAGCAATGTCCAACAAAAAATGTTATATTCAGAATCTAATTCGTGTACTCCAATTCGTCGTGGAGCTTATTAATCATTTGAGCCTAATCACTTGGTTAAAGGGTTTAATATTTGATGATAATTGTTGTAGCTTTTTCAAATTTTGTAATGATCAATTTGTAATCCTTGTTTTTCTGACCCATGAAGTTGTACATTTTGAAATAGCCAGAAGAAACTTGCAAATAATTTTTTAAATTAGTATCAATTTCTTCACTTTTTAATATTTAATAGATTTCTATGTGATTATTTTTTAAATTCTCTTATAAGAGGCACCAAACAACTATTTTGTTTTAAGGGAAAAGTAAATTTTATGAAGTATGTGTGAAAAATCAAAATGTATTGTGCGGGCGGTTGTTTCCATTCATACATATTTCTCAAGTTTTCATATTCTGATTTAGAGTTGGGTATTACGAGATTCCCGATTTTCACATCGAGTAGTATGAGATGCTCGGTGGAGTATTTAAGTGGCTTGATTCTTCTGCTTCGGTACTTATCATTTAGTATCAGACATGGTTGCTGGCGGCTCAGAAAAGGCTATCTACAGAGGGACTGACCGGAAAGACCGAGTAAAGCGTCGTAGAGTGCATCTTCTCCTTTGTAGCTATGATAGATACTTGGGTATTATGGGATGTTCGGTGGAGTATTTAAGTGGCTTGCTTCTTCTCCTTTATAGCTAGATTTTAAGGGAGTGTTCTTGAAGTGTCCGAATGCTTATCGTAATCATAGTTTAGTATGTCTGATACTTTTCGATTGTAATTAAACTATTGTGTGCCCAACCCAAATCTTCCGAGTTATTAAGAATTTTTATGTTTAGAGATTTAATAGGATTAATTTAGCTGATATTTTTGGGTCTGCAATAGTGGTGTTGCTTTTCGCCCCCTTTTCTGTTTGCATGTTTTTGCGTATTCCGTAGATACTATTGTTATTTTATATTTTTTCATTTCTTTAAACATAATACGTGTTTTAGAATTTAGATTGGACCTTTGCTATTATATTTCTATCTATGATATTAACATTATGTGATCGAGGCTGCTAAAATAACTCGAAATTTCTCTAGTGCAAGCCCAGAAAAGGCTTTGGATATCTGAGTATACCAATTTAGCATTGTGGTTTACTTGGATACCTAATGGTTGAAAATTTGTAGATCCAATTTTTTACCTGCAATACTTTATCATTATGTTCCCTTTTCTGTTATTATTCTGTTTTTATTCTTTGTTTAATTATTGAAAATGCAGCTAGCTAAATAAATTAATTGGGTTTGCAGATCCACTCTGACATTTCCGAAAGTGCTCCTTTTCTCGTTATTAACGATAATAAGAGAATCAATGTTTTGCCAGTTCTTTACTTACATGAAGAAGCTCCTGTTACTTGCATGGGTCCTTGGACAGAAGTTCCACATGTTACTGTTGATTTTGAGTTTCCTTTGGAAAAATGGGTTCATGTTGGATGTGAGGTATCTTATGTGACCACTTGAGGATTAGCTTGTTTATATATTTCTTTGTTATGTTCCTTTGGAAAAATGTGCTATTTTTTATATGTTTCTTTGTTTTATGGCTTTCACTTCACTAAAATGTCATTTGCACTCTACTCCTATATATTGTTTATTACTATCGTTGTCCTTAATAATAAGCCCCATTTGAAAATAATATTTGTCCCTAACTATAAGGCCCATTTCAAATTACTAGATGTATATATTATCATTTTTTCTGAAAATTCCCATAATTGCTTTTGAAAACTCGGTATCCGGCCCAAGAACCGACTAATCAGAGGGGTCCAGTCCCACCATCCACTTGCGGGAGCCCCATTTAAAGTTGTATGGACTTACCCCACTGAAATTGGCACCAGGGGGAATCAAACCTGAGACCTTGAGAGGAGCACACTCCAAAATCCCAAGCCAACACCTATAATTAATACTTATTAGTGTCTTGGAAGATGAGAAGTTGAAGCTAAACACATTCGTATATGAAAGGGTATTTTAGGAACATTGATACACAAAATTGACACATTAAGTATACTACCTACTTTTCTTAATATATTTGAAAATTTCAAAAGGTGCCTCTAAATAGGGATGGAGGTAGTATACTATAAGACATAGACCATAATGCATTTTTATTCTTTTGTGTGGTGTGATTTTTCATATTTCCTTTCTAGATTTCAAATATGTAAGAGTAAATAAAATGAAAAGAGAGAGACAATTGACTTGCAATGTACCCAAGTCTGACCTTAAGCATTTTGGTAAATACATGGAGCACATTTCTTGCCGCTAGTTGTTGATATTAGTCCATTCCTTTTTTTTTTCTTTCAAATTTTTGATGGGAATATATGAGATGGCTATCTCCTTTTGTGATTACAGGTTTGTCCAAATTATATTCGGCTTCACATTAATGGGGAGATTGTGGGAGAAAAGTCACTTTCTTCCTTATTACACAAGGAATCCAGTTCAAGTAATTTGAAGGAAATACATTTGGCCAATCTTTGTGGAGACAGTAGTGGTGAGCAGGGTTATGTGCACAATTATGAAGGATTCCATACTGTTTCTTATATCAATGATCATCATTTAAAGGTGATTCTGTGCATCTGACTGTAATTTTGGTTCTTGAAATTTTATGTTAGTTTCTCCTTTGTTTGTTTGTTTGTTTGTTTGTTCTCTTAGCTTATTAGAATCAGCACAATACTTCATTCCTGTGTTGATCACTATATTTTATCTTCTGTCAGGACCCTCCTCTGAAGTTATCAATAGATGAATCATCTGTCTCTGAGGTTGAAGAAGAAAGTGATGGTGTTTGGGGCATTGTTGGTGGTAAAGTAAGAAAGATGTTCTGTACACAACACCGTTAGTCTATTTTAGGTCTTCCTTTTTTATTGTTATGAACCACGATCTAAAAGGTCTAGGGTAAACCTTTCATTTTTTGGAATCATCTTTTTTACATTGTTGGCAGAGTTTAATTTTGGAAATATGTGATACACTTTATGTTTGCCAATTTTGAAGTGCTTATAGTCTAACCCTATATATAAGGGATTAAAAAGTTGAGCCACTTTATTGCGTTACTCACTGATTGTAGTTCTAGAAATGTTCTCTCTTTTTCTTTTGGATGAAGTTCTAGAAATGTTCTTAGTAGTCACATACTGATTGCACTTCTAGCAATGCAACTATAAACCTTCACCCTGTTCTTTACTATGGTTATACTTCTCAGAACTTCAAAAATTGTGTCGAGTTCTAAGTGCTGTTAACTTTCCCATCTCGTCTAAGCTATATTTTAAACTTTGCCTTTGCATAATTTGGCACAGGCATCTTGTCGCAGGAATGTCTCTTTAGACGTTGTTTTATCAGATGCATTTGGACAGCCTGTTGATATGGAGAATGAGGTTTATAGTCCTCCTTGGTTTAATACTTCTCAAGTTAAGGCTCTCTACTTGAAAGGAAGTTGGAATTTTTAATATTCACGTTACCTTTTTCTGGTTATTGTAGGTTTTTGCTTCACTTGTGTATGCTGACACTGGGGCTCCAGTCGAGAATACAACTGATGACGAAGCACCCCTTTTGTCTAGCTATGATGGAATTGAATTTTCTTCTTGTGAAAGGCCTAGTAAATTTTTGTTGGGTCGTGCATCATTTAAGCTCAGGATATCTCAGGTAAAAATACCGCATGAACATTGGTTCTACTTATAATACCACTATCTGGTATTATTCACGGACCAAGTGGATATTAGTACACTTATTCTTAGAAATCGGGTGGGCGTCACTCAGCCTTACAAAACCGGCTTATAAAGTGAGGACTACCCCGACTTATAAACATATGCCCAGGTCTTACCTCATCCAACGTGGGATTCTTAACACACACCCCCGATGCAACATCTAGAGTGTGACCTGAGTGGCCAGACAGCAGGTGGTCCAACATATCTTGGATAGGCTCTGATATTATCTTAAAATTTGGGCTGGGCTTAACTTGACCTTGTAAAACCGGCTTATAAGGTGTGGACCACCCCCACTCCACTTATAAACATATGTTCAGGCCTTATCTCATCCAATGTGGGTTTCTTAACATTTATATATACACAATGCACCGAATCAAAGAATCCCAAAGACTTAGGGATAGGAAAGAATGTAAACTTCAATATCAAAGATTAAAAAAGGAAATCAGGAAAGAATCGTAGAAATAAGGTTGCAGTCCACTTCCCCTCAAGCTGTAGCATATGTATGATTTGTATTTGGCTTATTACATATGCAAGTTATCCTAGGACCCCATGATCATTCAGTGGCAATGTTTGCTGGGTGAATCTTTGGAACTTATTAAAGATGTCCTGATCAAGGTAGACAAACTCGAGATCCTAAGTAAGATCGGATAGGACCCACGAGATTGTGAATCAGGGGATCGTAACACGGATAGTAAGATCCTACCAAATTTAAAAATTCATATATATTCCATATAAATTCATACATATTCATATTAAGCAGCATAATTTAATAGAAAAAAACTTCAAATAACACTCATATTCATTAACAGTAGCACATTAAAACAACAATTCTAAAATTCAAAACAGTAGCACATCACACCTAAAAACATCTTTAAAGCTCCAAAACGGTAGCAAATAACACATATAACCATAAAAAAAAAAACCATTGGTAAGGTTCCATGATTTATGGGTGTATTGGAAAATTTCCCTAATTATTGATAGTGGGTGTATTGGGAAGATTTTCAATAATCAATGGGTTTAATGAGGGAATCAGAAACTGTTTCAGAGAATAATAGACGTTGTTTTATCAGATGCATTTGGACAGCCTGTTGATATGGGTGAATCTGGGTCACGAACCCGACCCTGAAATCCGGATTTCTGGAAAGCGAAACACCAACCGGGTCAAGAATCTACCTACGAGTTGGATCGCGAGTTTGTCTACCTTGGTCCTGATGATGCCAGAGAGCGATCTTTTCTAGTTTCTAGGATAAAAGGACAATCTACTTATGTGTCTATTCCTCACATGAAAGATTAGATTTGAAGAGGGGTCAAATTCTGATTGATTATCACAATCAAGTTCCATAGGACTTGTATCTCAAAAAACTTCAATTCTTGAAGCACATGATCAGCTAGAAAAGTTTACAATAATATTAGCTTCCCAAAGCATGATAATCGATCTCTAAGCTTGACCTAGAAAGAATAAATTTCTTTTTACTCTTCCCCGAGATGGGTTTCATCCATTAAGTACACAATACCCTAAACTGGATCTCCTATCACAGTATCACTAGCATCTCTATTAGTCTTGTCACTTTTATTAAGAATTAGGAACTAATCCCTCCTCCAAGAGTTTCCCCTTCACAATAGAGAATACTCCTTTAAAAATTACAAATACTCAAAGATACTCTCTAACCTTTGTGTTCTCCTATTTATAGACTGATAGGAACAGATATCAAAATATAAACTAATAGTAAGATTACAATATAATCCCAAGTAATTCGAGAGTCTTGGTTCTCTCCCCTCCAATAATTCGAGAGCTTGGTCTCTCCCAACGAATAACCAGTCCCCCAATAAAATGACTACTGACGTTGTCCTTCAGATCCCTTATTTATCCAGTAGCTTATTCTCTAGTAACTGCCTAAAACATAACTGTTCCTAATAATAATACTAATACTAATAATAATAATACTAGTACAAGAGAAGTTGAGGAATTGACTTACAAATTACAATGACCTGGTTTATTTTATTTATTTTTATTTCAAATTTTGGTCTAAATTTTTGGTAAATGTAATTTCTTTCCATTATTCTCTTGCTCCATCAGTAACCATTGTTCCTTTTGCCAGCTTTCATCCAAGTGTGATAGCAGGTTGTTCCTCATCAGATTTTGTGTTCCAAAATTAGGAGATTATCCTTTCCTTCAGACAAACACCCGTCCGATTCGATGCATCTCCAGGAGCCGTAACACAAAATTATCCACGCTGGTGTGGAAAAAGTCAACTTATGCTCTTGAAAGACTCAATTTGTCCCAATCTTCAGCAATTGATGATGTGTCATTGGAAAGTATGAATTCTGGTCACGAAGAAAAAACCAACCCACTGATGAAGAGGTTTAGAGTTGGACTTGACAAGATATCTGTATCAGTTAAGGCCAACCCCATCTTAAAGCAATCTGGTGTAGAATGTAATAATTCTCATGTATGGACTGCTAATCAGGTACTTTCCTGTTTCGTTTGTATTCTTATTTTATCTCAAGCATAAAGTAACATACGTAATTATATTTAAAAAAACATAAATTGAAACCTGGGATGTGCACGGATGGCGCCTACTCAGTAGGTTGTTGCTTTTATGAATATTATTTTTTACATGGTACTCCACTCACTACAGGGTGGTGTGATCATCACTACAGAGACAACTTGAATGTCTCTATTTTCTACCAGCTTTTTTCATTCATTTTGTGTTTGATAGGCTTTGATTATTCACAAGCTTTTTCAACTTGAATGTACTGGAATTTTAATTAGCATGTTTTGAATTTTTAGAATACTGATTGTAACTAGAGCTCTCCAGAAAATCGAGGACCTCACTGAACAGAGTAAGGAGAGTAGTTAAAATACAATAAATTGCGAAATACTTGCTTTACTTTTCGAATTTCTGGTCACTGAATCCTTGTGTAAAGATATAACTATAAGGAACCTCGGTCAGACACACTTTGTATTAAGTGCCCAACTAGCTAGAAAGCTTACGCATTTAGGAAGATGTCTTAGGATGCTTTGTTTTATATTGTTCACTAAACATGTTAAAAATAACAAAATGATATTGTGAAGAAAATATTCGACGTATATATTCTCACATTTCTAAACTATAGCATAAATTTTTAATGTAAGTGGTGTAACTTAAACATTGGCTCTGTTTGGTAATGTCAATAAGCTAGTTTATAGCTTACTGGAAAAGCTTATAAGCTTGTTTGATCAAATGAGATGCGTTTGGTAAACAAGCTTCTCTCACCAGCTTATAGATTTTTTGGAGATGCTATTTCAAGTATTGTTTGAGTTTATAGCTTATAGTTTTTTTTTTTACATTTTCTCACATTTTTATCTTTATTATTTTAATTTTAATACTTCGTCAACCTTTTGTAAAAAAATAGCTACCCAATAACTCAATTAAAAAGTGCACGTATTATCTATTACCAATTATTATTTTTTTAAATATCCTAAATAGAAAAAAGCCAAGAACATCAAATCAAGCATGTCTGGCAAGTCCAATGTTCATATTTGAGCAAAATTATCGAATTGAAATCTGACACCCCATCTCTGTTCTGCACAATCAATAATCTTCTTTGCTTCATTCTTAAGTCAACAATCATATATGTAGTGGGGGGTTGGGTAGCTCAACTGGTTTAAGGCTTTAAGCTAAGGGATAAGACGAAGGAGAAAAAAACTAATCTAACAACTAAGTACTATCATTTGTCTTGCCACTCAAAAAAAAAAAAGAAGCATTATATGTAGTTTGATTGATACCATAGAAAGATAGAAGCACCAACGATAATATATAGTAGCCCTCTAATGTCAATATGTTTTTTAATTACAATTGGTGCTAGAGAAATAGACGAGTGACTTTTTCATTACACATACAACAATTTGTCCCAAACAAAAATCTCAGATATAAAACCATTACATCTTTAAAAATGGGTGACTTCAATGTGTACTGCACAATTTGTCCTTGATGACTTGAACCATTACGAGCAAGAAGTGAGGAAGAAAGGGAAGGGATTGGATTGAAACTCAAATCATTTATTTATTTATTTTTAAATTTGATACATTTCAAATTAAATAATTATTTACTTTTATGTCATTTTATATTTACAACAGTTGAATTTACCAAACTCTTTAACTTCAACCTACTGGCTTTTCAGCTATAAGCTAGCTTTTCTATCAGCTTAGCTTATGGCTTTGTTTTACTAAATGGAGCCATTTTCTGACTGACATACTTGCATGCTTTATAAACCTTTCCAGATGTTTCCTTTAACTATTTTTATGATATTTGTCTTATATAAAATTAGGTTGAGAAGGGATTTCCAAAAAGCTTGGATGGCAGATCTCTTAACTTTGAAGAAGCAGATGTCTCTCCATCTGAATCATCAGAGAGTACAGGGGAGAGATATTCACCTTCAAATAGCCTGGAAAGTAGAAGATATCAAATATCGGATATGACCATTTTCAAATACTGTCTGGCAGGCTTGGCCGAGAGATCTCAGATGCTTAAAGAAATTGCCATCTCTGCTTCAGACAAAGAAATTTCAGAGTTGGCTCATAGTGTTTCACACTTTTCAGGATGTTCCCACCATGGGTAGGTGATTTTTCTTTATGCAGTTATATTTGATTGCGTTAGTGCCAAATGAGGATGATAGTCCGGACAAAATTGCTAGTTACTAGAAAGGTTGTTCTGAAAAAATCATATGTTAATCAACAACGATTCTTTAAATTATAGATCTTTGTTAGATGATATGCAAGTATATCTTATGATATCTTGTTCCTATCTTGAGTTGTCCAATAGCGGGTTCCAATGGTTCGTAGATAGGCTCTGATACTGCCATCTTTATTCAGACTGAGCATAACTCAACCCTACAAAACTAGCTTGTAAGGTGAGAGATGCCTGCCACTTATATACACACTTTTTATGTCATATCTCATCCAATATGGGACTCTTACAATCATACTAGAAGTCTTTATGTTTTTCTCTTTTCTTCAATATAACTTAAATATGATATCCCTGAACTCTGAAACTCTGCTACAATAATTTCATTATCAATAATTTGTTTCTTTTTATGTTGTCACTCTTCTCCGGTTTCCGAGCTCCTCAACTGTTTCTTTCTATCGGTGTGTTTAGAACCGTTTTCCAGCCACTGTTGCCACCATTTGCCACCACCCAATTATTTTTTTGCAACTTGTTTAGTGAGTCCACCACCATTAGAATAGCCGTCCTCTGAACTACCAGTCCCCTAAATCTCAGGACAATCAAAGTTAATGCACCATTCTGGATGTTTACACCATTTTTTTCTTCCCTTGTGGTATTTCACTCGTGTGCACCAACAGACTCACATGGTGGTGCGTAGAGGCTTCTTTCCTTTAGGCACTTGTTGCACAACTATTGCTTGCATGTCCTTGGTTAAATTCTATCCTTGCTTGGCTGCTCTTGACTCACCGATCCGTATTCCGATGCTTAATGCTGCCAAGTAGAGGTTTTTCTCCCTCGAAATTGCTCTTACTTCTCCTAGGTTGCCTCTTCCACTAAATTTTATCTGTATTTGTTCGATACATAACTATACCCTATGGATGCAAAAAAAAAAAAAGGATTCAGAAAATCATTGTAACCCTTTGGCTATTCCAACTGCAGACTGGTCCAAGCTCATCCCATTGCATGCTGGTTCACAGCTATCCCAGTTGTTGAATGGGTCGTGCCTATACTAGATCAACAGAAACCTCGTGTTACTTTTAGGAAGCCAAGTCTGGAAGAAGCTACAAAAGATAGGTTCCATGAATAACACAACACGGGGGTATATATTGGGTTTTGGCCATTTGAAGAATAGCCCTGCAATAATCATGATTTTTCACAATCCTGGCCACAATAGCAAATACAACTGCTACTATTGAAAGATGCAACACTGCAGACCTCAATGTGAATGCTATAATGCACTAAACCTAAATTCTAGTAGAATGTTCTTGAAGATTCTTACAATTTGGGTTTGGCTTAAATCAACATCATAAAGCCTGCTTGCGAGGTGTATGGATGACTCCTTTCTTATATACATTTTTTCATGCCATGTCACATCCAATGAGAGACTCTTATTACTCTGCCACACGTCCAAGATTGAGCATTTGGATTGTGACCCGATGATAGGTGACAACATATCTCGAATAAGCCCTGATGCCATATTAGAATTTCGTTTTGGCTTAATTCAACTCTATAACACCGAGTTGTATGGTGGTAGATGTCTCCCTCCTGTAAACACTTTTTCAGGTCATATCACATCCAATGTGGCACTCTTAACACCATGTCCCGTGTCTAGGTCTGAAAATTTGGGGCGACACCCAAGCTTCCCTATAATGGGTGACACGACATGACTTAGGCAGGCACTGATACCATCTTTGAATCTGAACCTCGATAAACCGGCTTGTAAGGTGAGGGATGCCTTCCACTAGCGAACACTTTTTCAAAGTTTGGACCATATCATAAATAAACTTAAATTCCTTGTCGGGTAAGTTCTGACCCGCACGAAAGGCGTAACGATCGGGGCACTGTCTCAGAGAGGCTTGGGGAGAGGGGAAATTCTTATTTGAGTATTATGCATGAATATGCTTCTGCGCCTTTCACATCCTTCTGTCATTATTTTGCAGTATAACAAGAAACACTAATTTCTTCCAGTTTTATTCATATAATTAACCGCGTTTATTGGAATTACCCAGCATGTTTCCTCTTTAATTACTGGCTTTTTTTAAATCAGAAACCAAATATTAATTTCCAAGAGATTGATAGAAGATGGAACTAATCTTTGGTTGGCAATGTCTCCAAACAACCACCCCATTCCTTGGAAGAGCGCTGTGTATGAGGTTGAAGAGCAATTCATGAAGATTGCTTCTTGTGGGTCAAGATCTCTCTCTCATCAGGTCCGATTTCTTTGTTGTTTCTTTAAGGAAAACTACTACTCCCTCTGTCTCATACTATGTGTCTCATTTGGAATATTTTTTTGTCTCAAACTATTTGTCATTTTATAATATCAATACAACATTCATTACTTTTTTTTACCAATTACCAATGCTATCCTTATTTATTAAAGTAGTTGTAAGTATATAGTGGGCAAATAATAAATGAAGTTCAAGGATATATTAGTGTCTAACATATTATTTTGCATCGGAAATTTGTATAAGTAATCATTTTCTTAAGAAGTGTGCACATTCTAAACGAGACATGGAATATGAGACAGAGGACGTATCATAAATTTAAATAAGTTAGTACACGTTTAATTGTTTATAACATGGGTTTTGTAATTGGCATTAAATTACATAGATACTAGCACATCATGTTTGGTTATTAACATGGTAAAATGCCATAAAGAAAAGTAGTTTGAGTCTTATGTGATCGGGTATTAACCGATATATTGAGAAAACATTGCCAAGTTCTACTCTCATGATTAAATCAATGTTTTCTCTAATCAGAAGACCATATCAAGAGTAAACTGAAAGAAATAAAATACAAGTTAGATTGATCTTAGGGTGTATCAGAATCATAGAAAAATAGCCTGCAAAAAGTTCATTATTTTAGTAATGGTTGCAGGATCTTGAGATTCTAAGAAGCATTGCGGGATGTCAAGAGTATCTATCACTAGAGAACTTTGAGAAGTTATGGTGCTGGTTGTACCCTGTAGCGTGTGTAATATCCAGGGACTGGGTAAATGCTATCTGGAATTCCATGTCACCTAAATGGATTGAAGGATTCATCACCAAGGAGGAGGCAGAAGCTTCACTTCAAGGTCCAGGAGGATTTCAAGAACGTGGTACTTTTATACTCCGGTTCCCCACCTCAAGAAGCTGGCCCCACCCAGATGCCGGTTGCCTAATTGTTACATATGTTGGGAATGACTACAAACTTCGCCACAAACTACTTTCAATGGATCATATATATGGGTAAGGTTTATATCTTTTTTGTCGAATCTGTTGCGTATTTTCTATTTAATTATATGCTCAAAGTCATGCATTTCATTTATGATGAAGAGTTGATGACATTTGCTTGTAATTTAGTTATGTATGTATTGACAAACAATATTTAGGTAACCAAGTTTTTAGGTGAAAAATTATGATTTTCTCTTTTTCTGGTTATCTAGAACATCAAAATGATGATGATCAACAACAATAATAACAACCAAAGCCCTTTTCCACTGGGTAGAGTAGTTACATGGATAAGAAGGGGGAGGGATTGTAACGATAGAATTCTTTAACACTTGGTTGCAAATGTTTTGATATCATGTAAAGATCCATTAATGACTAATATATCCGAAGCTGTGAAAAAAACTAAATGGCTAATGAAAGCAATTTGTTGCATACACGAAAACAATTTAACTTTATTTTATCTTTTGTTATAGAAATAGCTTATACATAAGCGCTTTTGCTATAAGTTGCAAATTAAGTTGTTTATCCAATTATCGATTTGTCAAGTTGATTTAGATTAAAAGTGTACTGAATGTAAAATAATTTATGATTGAGTACTTTCACATAAAAGTAAGCTGAACAATAATTTAAACCTAAAAAATTATGTTTGGAGCTAAAAAAATTCTACTTGTTAACACTTAAACATGCACTTAATTTTTATTGACACAATTACCATTTACTATTTGTGATGCAATGAACCAGATGTAAACATTTAATTCTGTAAATTAGTTTTTCAGAAGACACGTACTTCATTTATGTATCGACTTTAGCTTCTCAATTCTCATTAACTGTAATATTGTTCACATTTCTTGTTCATATAGCTCTGATAATCAAAGAATAGATGTAAAACCATTGCAAGATATGCTGCTGGCAGAACCTGAGCTGTCCCGTTTGGGAAGGTAAGATATATAGCAGCTTTATTATATATTAAATGGTTAACATTCTTAATATTTACTGTTTTATCCATCATTGTCAATTCTTCAGGATAATGAGAAGTTATTAAGCACACTTGCATGCATTACGCCAGAATGTCCCTTAATTTCCAATCAAAGTTGCCTTTGAAGGTTGTATTGGGATTATAGATTCACAAAGGAGGATAGGGTTTTAGGTTGAGTTTGCATTATGATAGTTAATTTTTCATTTAATTTGTATATTATATACATGTAAAGGGATATTTTAGTGGTGATATTTTTAACACTAGCGGCTGATTATAATTATATATTTCATTTCATAACTGAGATAAATTTTACTTTAGAATATTAATGAATCATTTATTATTTTTTCCATTATTATATCATTATTTATTGAATTTTATCTAATTTAACTACTCAACTAACTATTTCCTCCGTTTCAAACTAAGTATCACTTTAGCCAAAAAAATTGTTTCAAAATGAATGTCATTTTACATTTCCAATACAACTTTAATTTTTTTCTTCCAACTTTACCCTCAATAAATACTCTAACCTTTCTCTCGTACAATTTTCAATGCAACTTTAATTTGTCTTTTTTTTATAAAGTAAGAGCGGTTTGGTAAAAGTGTTATGTTTAATGATTATTTCATTCCATTTCTTAATTTGTGTGTCAAAACCTTAAACGACACCCATTGTGAAATAGAGGGAGTATGATTAATAAGTGTATTTTATTAAATGATACTAGTTTTACCAATGGAATCAACACAATTACTCATTTTATTAAAAATTGTGCACAGACCTTAAACGACTACTCCCTCCGTCTCTATATTTAAGCACTCATTTGACTTTATTTTTGGGCAAATTCTATGGTACACTCAATAATTTGAGTGTACTGGTGCACCAAACACTTATAATTATAATAATTATAATTATAATAAGAATTTATAATTATAATAATTAAAATCTTATTTACTAAAAATATTAACGAAATAAAATTTAATTTTTTGAAATTTTTATTAGAATATTGATTATTTTTTACGATAAAATGTAAAAATTTAGTATGATTCTTAGTATGATTCTTTTAAAGAGTGAAATTATGTTTTTTTCTTGTGAAGTGATATTTTCTACAAAAATAAATGTTCACAAATAGCTATTTTCTTGTTCAATTACCTCCCAAGGTTGTAATGGGAGACTCGGTGAGAGTGAAAATTTCAAAAACAGCTTATGTCTGGATTAGCAGCTTTTTGAACTCATCTCCATGGAAGGTTAACCCTTCACAAAGGGGATACTCTAGTTACAACACAAGCTCTGAAAGCGAAACTCAACCAGCAATGGCCTCAATTGCAAAATTGGAGTCTAATTCCACTTGGAAAGGGGTTTTTTGAGCTCAAATTCAGTTCAATTGAAGAGATACAAAGGACTTGGGCTCTTGGAAATGTGAATCTCAAACCGGGATTGATGCGTTTCTATCGTTGGACCAAGGATTTCGCACCTCAAGCACAAGCTCAAACTCACGCACAAATTTGGGTAAGATTCATGAACCTACCTCAAGAATATTGGGAGAAACAAACATTGTTTGAAATAGGTTCAGGTTTGGGTACTCCTATAACCATTGATGAAGCTACACAAACTAGGCATTTTGGAATTTTTGCCAGAGTCCTAATTGATGTTGACCTATCTGAGAAATTGTTTGAATCAATGGTGATTGAAACTGATGATCATGCTTTATCTATCTTGGTTCAATATGAAAAACACCCCTTATACTGTGCACATTGCAAGATGTTAGGTCACAACCTTCAAACATGCTCCAAATTGAATTCATCTGACAAAGCTGATGGTCTCATATCCAAGTGCCTAAAAAGCCTCATAATATCAAAAACAATGCCATGACCAAAGCTGGTTTGAGTAAGAATTCTGGTAACAACACTTTGAGTGAGCTTGAGGCAAGAACTACTGGCACTGTTCACAGAAATGGAAAGAAGCCAGATAAGCAGTTCACCACACAGCCATTTGAATCTGTCATGTAGCTGACAAATCTCCAAACCCAAGGTTAATTCTGCATAACTCTTTTGAAATGCTGGAAGTGGATGAAAATTGTGACAAGGGAGGCCAACTCAGTTGATGGGGATCTACCCTTCCTTACTGTTGAGGATGTTGGGAAGATCAGTGGTAAGGTTGTGGAAAATCCCATAGATAGCATTGCAGTTGGTAAAAAGTCTGCTAATGCCCCTAATCATTCTGAAATCAATACAACTCTTAATGACTCTATCACTGATTTTGAAGATGGGGAGTTTCTACCAGACAAAGATATCAACGAAAATGCAGCTATTAATGTTGTAAGTCCTGAAATTGGTATAGTTCAGAAGATTGGGGACCCTACAAAACTACCACTTCACAACTCTTTTGAGTTACTTGAAGTTGATTCTGAGCATGTCACAGGGGAGGCTATGCAAGCTGACAAGGGATTTACTCTCATTGCAATTGATAAGGATGTGGCAGACATCAATAAAAATGCAGAGGACATTCCACTAGAAAAGGAAAACTTGACTCATATCACAAACTTGAGGATCCTTGTGGATTGGAAAATAGGGATCCTAATTTTGATGAGCACTTTGTCTTGCAGCCTAGCATCACTCCTATCACTACTACAGATGAAATTCTGGGCCCAGATAAGAGGAAAGTTCAATTCATTGTAGGCACTAAGAATGTGTCTGCTGCAAGCTTAAAAAGTGCAAAAATCTTGAGCAAATTTTGGGGAGATGAGATGGACATTGATGCTACTGATAGCACATTGGACCCTGAAACTGACTCTGAAGCTCATAACAACTCTCATTTCCCAGAGGCATCTAACTATCCCGTTTCACCACATGAAACTGTGAAGAAGAGTAAAAGAGGCAGTCATAAGAAGCAAAACACTAGTAGTGAGCACATACAAACGCGTTCCAAAAAGGGTGTGATCAAAAGCAATCCCAAATATATGTGACTGTCTTGTTGAAAGTTCCATATCTTGCAGTTGTTGTTCTTATTTGGGTTCAACTTTTGTTATTTTAAATGGTTGCTAAATCTATCTTAGTGGGATAGATTGTATTCTTTTTATTACTTGTTCTGTTGTTGCTGGACTGGTTTGCTTTCTTTGCTTAGCAGTTCATGTTAGTGTCATAGCTAGTGTTGTATAGCTAGTCTTAGTGGTAGCCATTGATGGATGTGGTCTTTGTACCTCCATTGGCAGGTATGTTCTCTGTTGTTGTCTTAGTTT
>Ga0315913_1003319_pt1 | contig 19301 bp, 12 predicted proteins | sample MpolsnodulesMG_FD_207736 | JGI IMG/M metagenome (GOLD analysis project Ga0315913, IMG submission 207736) | Medicago polymorpha root nodule microbial communities from Los Angeles, California, United States - small nodules | ecosystem: Host-associated > Plants > Roots > Nodule | place: USA... | reverse complement strand
ATTTTAGTTTAAGGACCAGAGCACTCTGGAAAATTAATATAGTTAGTTATAGGTTAAATGTGACGGCCAGAAATTAAGAGATGAGAGAAGAGAGAGAACACAAGAGATTTATCCTGGTTCGCCTAACTGGCTACGTCCAGTACCCACACTATGTGTGAGATTATCCACTATAGTATCCTGCTATCAGAAACTTCTGAATAGCACTATAATATGTTGATCACACTAGATCAATCCGATTACAGTCTGTATTATCAACCTCAACAGACTTCTACGATTCTTGATCACACAAGAAAAGTTCTATCTCAAACTATTAAGCCCAATAGACTTGAGATCTAGTTACACTTTGTATGGGGGTGGGTGTTGGTTGAATATGGTATCTCTCTTGAAGATTTTAAATGGTATCTCACTTGGAGATTTTAAATGTATCTCACGTGTAGATTTCAAAATAATATCTCAAAGAGATATTTTAAATAATATCCCAACTTGAAGATATTATCAATACAAACTTATAGTGATATCTTAAATACAAGAGATGAAAGATATTTGCTATGTTGTTGTAGTTGAAGAGCTTTTGAATATTTTTGAATAATATTCACGTGAGAGAGAGATTTGTTTTTGTTTTGAGAGAGTATGCAATCTTGTTGTAAGCTCTTGCAAATAGATGTGGAGATGTGCTTGTATTTATAGAAGCCTAAGTCTTGAAGCTTTACAGACAAAGACAACTGTGGTATCCTTTATAAAAACAGCCCATGTGCTTGTGTTTTTATTGCTTGATGCGCAAGAGTGCCAAAAAAGGAAGCCTTTGTGAGTTGCCGAACCTTCTTCAGAACATTCTTTGTGTTTCAGCTGTTTTGGAAATTGCACATGCGTGGCTGTATGCCAGCTGTGATATGGTGGCAACTAGGATGTCATCATTATCTTGTTGTACCTTCAACAGAACATTCTCAAGAACGTTCTTCTTGTGTAAACTTATATTTTATTTTTCTTCTTTCTTTTAAGACTCACGTGAGTCTTTGGTCTTTTGATGATGATTATTCTTTTTTGTTGCAAAGCTCTTGAGAAATGCCTTGCTATGTGCTTGTATTTATAGAGGCTGAAATTGAGAAGCTCACTTGAAATGTACATGAACATACAATTGTTTGGCTTGTACGAAAAAACAGCCCATGTGCTCTTGCTTTGTTGCTTGATGCACAAGTGTTGCAAAAGATGTGTTATTCCAAGTGAAGAATGTTCTGAAGAACATTCTCTTCTTTCTAGCCATTTGAGACAGCCCACGTGAGGTTGTAGTACAGCTGTGCTTGAGTTGTAATTGGATGTGATGGTGTGACATCATCCTTATCCATTTGTAGTTTCACCATAATGTTCTCAAGAACATTCTTTCTTTGTAAAACAATTTTTTTCTTCTTTCTTTAAGGCACGTGCTTTTCCAATTCCTTTTTTAAATGCAAAGGCCTTTATGTAATCATATGATATTCTTTCCATTTATGTCCTTTATCCAAAGTACCTTCTTTTGGTGAGACATAAAGAATATTTTGCTTCTTGAATTTATTCCAAAAAGTCCAATTATGTCCTTTTGCTTATTTGTTTTGATAAGGACGTTTTTAACTTGTCTTGTGAGCATATAACCTTCTTTCTTATGTTAAGAACATTCTCATGAAACATTTCTCACAAAATTCATTAGTAGATAACAAGTTAAAAAACAAGTATTAAATGTTTGTAATCTTTAAAACATCAAATAAGGATTTTGTCCTCAACAAACTCGTTGATGATCTCTATGACGAGGTCCGAAGGATTAGTGAAGGTAGCGAGGTTCAGAGGATCACGGTTAATGGAGTTACTAATGAGATAAGAATATGTGAAAAGGGAGAAAGAAAAAGATATGTGAAAGTGACAACTGTTGATTGGAAAATAATTTAGGTAAAATTGAGTTGTACACTTTAGGAAACATATGTATACACTAGGGGTGGACAAAAAACCGACCCCACCCGAACTCGAAAAAAAAAAAGAGTGAAAAAGGGCAGATGGGTGATCGGTCTAGTGGGTCATCGGGTGAACCTTTTCGGTTCAGTTTGGACTGCAACAGTCAAGTGTGGATGTTCAAATTCCACCCAACATAAACCGAAAACCGACAAAATTTACTTATGTTTAATTTTTATTCATATTCTCAAGGGTCATGTGAAGGAGGAGGGAGTTCTCGAGACCCACACTTTTCTTGTAAATGTGTATTAAATATTTTTTATTAGTAAAGTTGACTGCAACTGTAACTCCATTTAATTATTTTTACTAACAATAACAATCAATACTAAAAAGTGAAAATCACTCTAGAATAGCAGTAGTCCATGTTTCTCTCTCTTAAAACAAAAAAGTCGAATGTTTTCTGGAATTTTACTTGATCATCTCTCAAACATATTTCATCTTCTAGGTCACTATTCTTTCTTTCTGGTTTCACTTCCCTTCCACGAAAATAACACAGAAAATATCATCATTTTCTTCAATTTAAGATATACTGCAGCCACAACGGAGATACTACTCTTCATACAACCCATTCTTTTTTATTTTCTATATCTTTGAATCTCAAGAACCAAGATCTAATTCGTGAAGTACACCAACAACTTTAGCTATCTCGTATCTTTGTAGATTTGAGTTTGAAGTTTATTATGAGATTCACATTTTTTGATTTATTTCATGTTAAGGTTCTAGATTCACCAAAGTTTTTGTATAATTTTTTTTAAATTGTTTAACCGATGCAAACCAACCGACCACCCGCAAAAACCGCAAATCCGCCATCCGCAAAAACCGTAAGCTGAAACGGACGAATCTGGGTGATGTTATTCCAACTGTGGGTTTGATCGGTATGCGATTTTGAGGCCGATTCCGACGGTTTGCCCACCCCCAGTATGCACTTTAATTCCATGCCCATTCCTTTTATTTAATCAATAAAACAAAGCTAATTTTCTTGTTTGTATAATTTTATCTCTATACTGTCTTCATCTCTATCTCTCTCGTACAAATAAATAAAAGAGTTTGTATTGAGAATATCGTGGAAAAGAGTGTGTTATAATCTTTATTTTTTTCAATGAATCTTTAAAATTCGTAATCTTCTGAAATCTTATAAATCAATACATTACCATCCTATGATATAAATCTATCGAAATCTAAATTATAAAGTTTGTTAATCTTTTAAAATCACTAAAGTTATTAAAATCTCACAAAATCTTTTAAAATTCACAAGACTTTTTAAACAAGAAATTGTCATTTAAAATCCTAGTTTAATACATCCCCTTAAAATTATTAGGAAAAAACCTACAATTCTTTATGTGCTTTTCGTATGGTACTTAATTAAATTCATTATGATTTTCTAATATCCATATTTTACTCAATTTGTTATATCTAAAAAATATGTATTTTTAAGTAAGAACCATACGAAAAGCAGTTAAAATTATTATTCATCATATTTTTCAAGGTCGAAAAATTTATTTAAAAATTATTTTTTAGCAACATTGGGTTGCTTCTTCAACTTTGGTTGTGTTCTTCGTCCTCCTTCACTCCAACTTTGGTTGTATAAGATTTTCCATTCATTTTGCAATTTTCATTTCAATTTTAACTTTTACACTTTCAGTTTACATCCAAACGCGCCATAACGATATAATCAAAGAACATCACTCCCAATCGCAATTCCTCATAATCTCCACCAGATCGGGAAAACAACACCGTAGCAACCTCCACCACCGCACCGCGTCGCGTTCCGCCGTGATGAGAGAACCTCGAGATGCAGCCAAAACCGATCCCAAAACCGCCAAATCCGCATCCTCCGCTGCTTCCTTCCCTCTCATTCTCGACATCGATGATTTCAAGGTTCGTTCAATTCTTCAATTTCGTTTTGTGAAATTTCGAAAATGAAATGTAATGTAAATGAAATGAAATTCGGTTATGTTAGGGTGATTTTTCGTTCGATGCGTTGTTCGGGAATTTGGTGAACGAGCTTCTTCCTTCGTTCAAATTAGAAGACCTTGAATCGGAAGGTGCTGATGCTGTGCAAAATAAATACTCGCAAGTTGCTACGAGTCCTTTGTTTCCTGAAGTTGAGAAGCTTTTGTCTTTGTTCAAAGATTCTTGTAAGGAATTGCTTGAGCTACGTAAACAGGTAATTATTAGCTCTTAATTATCTACAAATGTCTGATTCGAAATTCTAATTTCGAGATTTATACTCGAAAAAAAATAGTTGATAAGTTAGTTGATAGCGGGCGAGGTTACATGGATAACTAACTAACGGATTGAATTTATCGTGTTTGGTAAAATTAGCTAGCTATTGATAAGTGTCAAATGACATTAAAAGTTTTTTTTTAATTAATATTAAACTTTTTTCAATTAAGAGCTATATGCTATAAGCTTGTGAGAGAAATTGTTACTAAACAGGTCTATTTGTGCCATATGACCTTATAAGCAATAAGTTATCGGCTCAGCTCAAAATTTGGCATTGCCAAGTAGAGCCTTCTTAGGTTGATGCAATATTAATAATCGCGGGTTGCAGAAAATAGTAGTTTCATCAAATTGGGCAATACTAAGTTTGCTATTATAGTGTTGCTATAGCTGATATTTGACAATATTCTGTACTACGGGCCTGTTTGGATTGGCTTATTCGAGTTTATCTAGTGGCATATGTTTTGTGAGACTGTTTGAGAAAACTTGTGACTGAAAACAACTTGAGTTATGACATTGTTCATAAGCTGTTTTATTTGAGTTTATTTTCGTAAGCTCTATAATATAGCTTAGGAAAACAGCTTATAGGCTCCGTTTTACAAAAAATAGTGGATAGCTGATAAGCTAGCTTATAGTGGATAAGCTAGTTGATTGAATTTGCAGTGTTTAGTAAAATTAGCGGTTAAACTAGCTTATAAATATGAAATGACATAAAAAAGAGATGTTTAATTAATATTTAATTTTTTTCAAGTTAGATTTCAGGGGTATAATTGAGAGAGAAAAATGATAAGCTATAAGCCGGTGAGAAAAAAATGTTATCTAACGAGTCTTATTTGTCATACGAGCTTATAAGCTATAAGCTCAAAATCTGGCATTGCCAAATAAAGCCATAGGATGTAGCTATTTTACTTTATTTTATCTTTTGGCATAGAAATGACATATACATAAGCGCATATCATGACAATTGTCTGTGCTTTAAGCTGCAAATAAGTTGTTTATCCAAAAAGGGCCTAAATTGTGTATCGTAGAATGCTATAGTGCTATTTTACAACATTATGTGTTAATGTTATTTTTGTGTTTTTGGAATGAAGATTGATGGGAGACTACACAATCTTAAGAAAGATGTTTCTGTTCAAGACTCTAAGCATCGGAGGACACTAGCTGAGGTTTATTTCTGAACTATTTTGTTTGTGTTATTATATTGGAATTTCCAAGTTTTTTTTCCTTTCTAAATGTAATGAAATAGAAAAGGAAAAATTAATGTTACCCTTATGATGTTTGGAAACTTTGTTTTCCCTTGAAATAGATTGGCTAGGTCTTCCTTTTTAGTTATGCTTTTTGGTATTTTTGATTTTACGGATGAGAATTGTTAGTAACACACTCTTAACAGTCTCGTTATTCAGTTGCCTTGTAATTTGATCACCTTTTGAAGAATGTGGTGATATTTTAGAGGATGGACCTATAATAGAAAGTTTGTTGAAAAGAGTTGTTGCTAGGATTCCTCTTTAAAATAATGGGGGTCTTCTATAACATGTTATGTAAACAGCGCTGAATAATCTTTTGGGAATTTTGAATTGGAATGATGTTTTGAATATGTGTGTTTGTTTCCTTTTCAGCTAGAGAAAGGTGTAGATGGGTTGTTTGAAAGCTTTGCGAGGTTGGATTCTCGTATATCAAGTGTTGGTCAGACAGCTGCAAAGATAGGAGATCATCTCCAGGTAGGGAGCGGAGTTCTTCCACCCTTAATCTGTGTTTGATAGAGGAACTGGGATCTCACATTTACTTGTATTATGATGTTTTATTTGTAGGTTGATTAGTCCTTTGTGTGTTAAATATAATCTCATTTGCAATTTTGTTCTTTCTTGTCAGAGTGCAGATGCTCAGCGAGAAACGGCCAGTCAAACTATTGAGCTGATAAAAGTAAATACCAGCCAATTCATTTGGGTTACACCATCATTAATGTTGGAAAATTTACCTTTATGGTTGATTAATTTCTGCAGTACTTAATGGAGTTCAATAGCAGCCCTGGTGACCTGATGGAGCTTTCTCCTCTTTTTTCTGATGATAGCCGTGTTGCTGAGGCTGCTTCAATTGCCCAAAAATTGCGTAAGCATTAAGATATCTTTTAAATATTTTTATAAAGCTTTGACCAAATTATGTCAGGGCTGAGCCAATTCTGTTAATTTCAGGATCATTTGCTGAAGAAGATATTGGAAGACATGGTATAACTGCACCATCAGCGGTGGGAAATGCAACTGCGAGCCGGGGATTAGAAGTTGCAGTTGCTAATTTACAGGAATACTGTAATGGTCAGTATTTTACAAAAAATTTGTACAAATTAACTTTCCTTTAAAAATGAAGAAATACAGTTTGCATGAATTTTTTATGTTTATTCAGTCAAACAAACTGAATAATCAAGGGAACAAAGGTTATGCATATTTCCTGTTACAACTGTTATGAACATACAATATCATTCATCTACAAGAATTGCATGAATGACAAAGTACACGATTCAAACTCTTAAGACTTTTGCGATCCTTATAAAGCTGATCAACTTTGTCTAGGTGGAATTTCATAGACAATTTGATCTATCAGTGATGATGACAGATTTCAGTACTTATTAAGTAGGTTCTTGCTATAGGGAAACTAAGTTTGTTGATCACACATGCATCTCTAGTCTCTATGATTTTCTTGCATGCATCTCTTTGAGCTTTCATAATTAGATAACTTTGTCTAGGTGGAATTTCATAGACAATTTTCCCTTAAGGAGTTCATTGAGCTTGTGTTCTGCGTTTATCCATTCGATGTATTTTTTCTATTGAAAGGCAAATATCTAATTTTGGGGGACGTATTTGTCTATCTTGTCTGATACTTCTTATATATGGTGTGATCCTAATACAACCGAGTATTGAGAAATTAAGTTATGTGGAAAGTTTTATTTATTACCCTATCTCTTTGATACGAAGGTAAGAAAATGACTTAATTTAGCCTCGAGCACAACTCATTAGTTAGCTCAATTTTACCTTTCCTTTATACCATGGCCCATGGTCAGTTTTTTTACTCCTCTTTACTTTTAAGAGCATAAGAATAAATAGACCCTTTTGAAGTAACTGACCTCCTTACATAAGGGTAAGAACAAAATATTTAGTGGCAGTTCATGAATGTTAAAATCTGACTTTTAGGTTTCTCTAGCAATAAAAGTTTCATAACCTTTTCACCATTTCTGCAGAACTGGAGAATAGATTGCTTTCTCGGTTCGATGCAGCGTCACAGAAAAGAGAATTGACCACAATGGCAGAATGTGCCAAAATTTTGTCTCAGGTAATAAAGTTTGTTATACCTGATTGCCCCTCTCTTGCCGCCCCCGTACTCCCTCCCTAACAATATTTGTCCATTGCTTGTTTAAGTTTTTTATTATGAATTTGCCAATACTGCAAGGAATTTAGTGTTCAATAAATGGTTCAGCATATAGATTCAAATCATATTGAGCACTCTTTAAATAGAGCCCTGACTTTGATTTATGATTTGTACAATGTTATGGTTTGGAATATCTCTCCTTTGCTTCCTGTGCTTGCAGTATATGCTGCTCACTTGCTTATCGTAATGGAGATTAAACAAATGCTTTTCAAAATTTAGAAATGTATCAAATGTTTAATATTTGATAAATAAGTGCATCTATTTAACTAAATTGCTCTTTGCAATTCAGTTCAACAGGGGCACAAGTGCCATGCAACATTATGTGGCAACACGTCCAATGTTTATTGATGTGGAAGTAATGAATGCGGACACCAGGCTGGTTCTAGGTGACCAGGCTGCACAAAGTAGTCCTAATAATGTTGCTCGTGGGCTTTCCTCCTTGTACAAAGAAATCACAGGTTCGAAGTATAATTTATTCTGTTAATGTAGCGTTTTTTTTTTTCTTGCAAGAATCAGCAATGACAGGTAGTTTGTTGCAGATACTGTACGTAAAGAGGCTGCAACAATCACTGCTGTATTCCCTTCACCCAACGAAGTTATGTCAATTTTAGTTCAGGTACTATAAAATGATCCTCACTGAGTATTGTGGCTTTGAATAGGTAGTTTCATTTGACGCATTCATAAAAACTGAATTTGTAATTTTATATTGTTATTCTGGATGCAGCGAGTCTTAGAGCAGCGTGTCACCGCCCTTCTGGACAAACTATTAGTTAAACCATCTCTTGTAAATTTACCTTCCATGGAGGAAGGTGGGCTCCTATTCGTGAGTATAATTAACCAACCGACTTCATTTTTTCATTCAAATGTCAGTTTAGACTGAAGGCTGATCTCAATGTAAATTGCCTTTGGTTTGAGGCTGTAGTATCTTCGCATGCTGGCTGTGTCGTATGAAAAGACCCAAGAAATTGCTAGAGATCTCCGAACTGTAGGATGTGGTGACTTGGATGTTGAGGGTAATGAATTGACTTTGATTGTGCCTGATTTTTATTGACTCGTCTCTAAAAGGAACAATGGTTTTGTACACACATGCAATAATTTTTTTTTTGAAGTATTTTTAATGGTAAACGTGGAAGTTTAATTATTATATAGTTAAATGGCAAATGTTATATTTAATTTTCGATTCCCAAAAGCTCTATTCATGCCTCACTGCAATTTTTAACTTTCTTGCTTCTGACTATTTTAGTTTTATATCCTCTGACCATCTTATAAATATGCACTGATACTTGACATGCTTCATTCTTGTATTACTCTTTGCGGATCAGGCCTGACAGAGTCCCTGTTTTCAAGTCACAAGGATGAATATCCTGAATATGAGCAGGCATCTCTTAGACAATTATATAAAGTCAAGGTTTGCAATCGTTTCAACTTCCCTCCCTTCCTAATTGAATCTGGTTTCAAAAACCTTTACATGGATAAATGCAATGCAGATGGAAGAATTGCGAGCTGAAAGCCAGATTTCTGATTCATCTGGGACAATTGGACGCTCAAAGGGAGCTACAGTAGCTTCTTCTCAGCAGCAAATATCTGTCACTGTTGTAACAGAGTTTGTGCGTTGGAATGAAGAAGCAATCACAAGATGCAATCTTTTTTCCTCACAGGTAATTTCTTCTACAATTGGAAATTGGAATTTGAAAAGGCATTTTTTTCTTTTCTGAAGAATCCTCTGCATCATAGCTGTTGCTTGTAACTTCAATATGGACTTCTGCCTAGTTGGTTTTGTTCAGTTGGATTAGAAGTCTGACTGCCTGAATGTAAGAAACAAGATATGTGAAGTTTACTTTCATGAGCTAAGCTTCAGCATGTTTTGATTTTTCTTTCATCCTACGCTGGCTCTTTCAATTTAGTTTAGCTAGTGGACAAATTAATTTGTATTAAATTCATTTAATGTCGATAAAATATTTATCTAAGTTTGGTTCCCGTTAGCTTAGCTCAATTGTGGTAGGGACATTGCATAATATAAGCATGGGCCGGGGTTTGAACCCCGAATTCCCCACTTATTCACCTTAAGAGGTGAGTTTCTAGCCACTAGGCTACTTGACCAAAAATAAATAATATTTTTTTTTATCCAAGTTTGTGTTTTATAGTACTATCCAAACAGATTTCACCAGTCTTTGATGTTCCTACGCTTTTTGGGCACTTGCCAACTTTTCGGTTGTTAAGAATTAAGATGCTAATATTCTTTTTCTGAATTTGATAAATTAATCCTTGGTAAGTGCAACTATAATTTAAAACTTGTTATTTTACAGCCTTCTACACTGGCAACCCTTGTAAAAGCAGTGTTTACTTGCCTGCTAGACCAAGTAAGTAAATTTCACAATTTGTCATCATTCAGATATTTGATACTTTTTGTGGGCAGGAGCTCATTCTTCTGGAGTCATTCTTGATTTATTTTACAGGTTAGTCAATATATAGCTGAAGGTCTTGAACGAGCTAGAGACGGTCTGACCGAAGCTGCTAATTTGAGGGAAAGATTTGTGCTGGGTACAAGTGTTAGCCGTAGGGTGGCTGCTGCAGCTGCATCTGCTGTAATCACATGAACTTTTTGCTTAATGTTGTTCAAGTTCTGTGTAGTATGAAATTAGAGGACATTTAGCCAAACATAATGAAGAGTTACTTGTTGATATGCAGGCAGAGGCTGCGGCTGCTGCTGGTGAAAGCAGTTTTAGATCTTTCATGGTTGCTGTACAACGTTCGGGAAGCAGTGTAGCTATCATTCAACAAGTATGATGAGGAGTCTTGTTGAGTTCAATATTTTTTTTACCATAAGTATAAATATAAATAAAACCTCTTAACAGATATGACTTTTTCTCTACAGTACTTTTCCAATTCTATATCTAGGCTTTTGCTTCCTGTGGATGGTGCACATGCTGCTGCTTGTGAAGAAATGGCTACAGCAATGTCCAGTGCAGAGGCTGCTGCTTACAAAGGATTACAACAGTGTATTGAAACTGTCATGGCTGAGGTCAGTTTGGTCTGTAATATGGCGAATGATAGCCAGTGTTCAACTACCTATTGTAAAACTTCTATCATTCGACTGCATACAATCTACTCACTACTAATGGCTACGCAGTGTCTGCATAAGCATAACTATTATGATAATTTGTCTGGATATTTCCCACATATTTTTATATATAAATTTGAGTCTTAGTTCCTAAAGTATTCCACTCAACCTTTTTTGCAGGTAGAACGATTGCTTTCTGCTGAGCAGAAGGCTACAGATTATAAATCCCCTGATGATGGAATGGCTCCCGACCACCGGCCAACTAATGCCTGCACAAGGTGGACGTTACTTGAAGAGTTGAAACTAGTATAAAATTGATGATATTGATATTTCATGTTATGTATATCTTGCTTGGACAAACTTAGTTATTTTTACATTTGACATAGCAGTGTTTTAAAAACTGGGTTGGTCTTTGAACGAAGAATGGGAAAGATCTCATGTTTTGCTTTTTCAAAAAAAGAAGGAAAGATTCAAAATTGGAGAACAAACTGGTTTTTTGTGCATACATATCTACAAATGTATGACACCATGCAAAAAATAATAAAAACAAATACAAAATATAATTTATGTTTGAATCAGTAGAATCTAGGAGAAAAACAACAAAATATATCTATAGCTCCAGTTCACTGATTTCTTAGCATCTAGTTTTAGATGATTGAAAATAATGGATAATATATTGACTCCTGATCTTCCTTGCCCGCTAAGTTTTAAAAGCAGTGCTATATAGATTATCAAGAGTACAGATCTGCATGTTGTTTAGGGACTAAAGATTAATCTTATGCAACATAGGTGACTTGGGGGTGATTTCATTTCATATCAGACAATGCATTAAAGGGATATCAACAGTCTTTTCTGCTTAAATTTATATCTTTGATCTTTATTGTTTATATTCTTAGTTCTTAACAACTATATTCGGTTTTCCTTGTCAGGGTTGTCGCTTATCTTTCTCGGGTGCTGGAGTCTGCATTCACTGCTTTAGAAGGCCTTAATAAACAAGCATTTCTGTCTGAATTGGTATGGTATTATATCTCTGATAATTCATTATATATGGTTTGATGTTGTCTTTTCGATCAAATTGTTAGCTGCTTGTACCAAAACAATAGGTGGATGTTCTTTGTAATTTTAATTATTCTGGAGGACCTTGAACTATTTAGAACTTTTTAATTACGTCCCTAAACTAAATAGTTTTTAGTTGAGTCCCTGAACTTTTAAATAATTTGTATTTAGTTCCGTGAATTTAGAGACTCAATTACTAAATTATTTAAATGTTGAAGGACATAATTACACATTATTTAGAAATTCCTGTGGGACCTAATGACAAACTATTTAATGTTCAGAGAATCATTAAACACTTTTCATATTAGGGATCTAATTGCAAATTAATGACAAGTTCAGGGATCCAATTATAATGTTTCTAAATTCACGGACCTATTGAAAAGTTCTCAATTAATTTTAAGACCAAAAGAGTTATCAAAGCAGCTTCATATAAGGTTCTGCTATCTTATAACAAAGTATCGCTGGTTCAAAGTTACTTTTTAACAATGACTCTCTAGTATATATATAGCCTTATTTATAACTTATTATGGAGAATCCCTTTTTAGTCCATTATTATTTTTTAATGGGGGAAAGGCGGTTCTTTTGATTAATTATTTGCTTGTTACTTGTTAGCGGTAGTTCCTTCCCTAGTCAATGTTCTACTAAGACGATTCATTTGTTGTGACCAAGGAAGATCCAACTATCATCCATTGTATTCTGTCTTGGGTAGCAAATTCGGTGCAAGCTGCACTGATTGGCTTTCAGTTTTTAATATCCTTTATTGCTTTTCTGCCTCTTTATTGCTTTCAACAACTTATAATCAATTCTTTTCAAAATTTGGAGCCAGTTCAGTAAAATAGCTTTATTGTTGTTGGGGTTGGCTTGCGAATTGATTATTTTTATCCTTTTTTCTGCCTTGCTATATTTGTTTGAATTGTATCTTTCACATTGATGATCCAGACTCAGCCTATAGCATTTCGTTGAGATGGTCTTAAGAGTCGATAAAACAATGGGATTCTAAACTTGGGATATTTGTTGGTGGTGTCTGAACAAGATACACGTGTTGTACCAAAACTCTAAAATGAAAATTGACTCAGCCAAAAATTAATACAGCATTTTGATTAAGCTATATGTGCATTAGTTCCACCACATGTTTTACACTTCCATCAAGTGATTGTACTGAATAATCATCTTGGCGTACCGTACTAGTTTTGTTACTGGTTTTATTTGCAATAAACTTTTAATCTGTAGATGCTAATTGTTGAGATGGTTATGATGAATGTTGTGTTATTTTCGGCTCATTGTGCCAATTTTTATCATAACATAGTTGATTTGTCTTCTTAGGGAAATCGCTTGCACAAGGTTCTGCTAAACCATTGGCAAAAATACACTTTCAATCCAAGGTATTTCCCCTGATTCTAGTCGCAAATTGATCTTCGTTGAGGGTGTTTGTTTGCTGAACTCTTTTCTCTATCCTCATCTTTCTCTTTTGTGTTGTAACTTGTATGGGAACTTTTTTGTCCTCAATTTTTCAATTGTTGTGCTGACTGTGGTATGCTTATGAAATATTTTGTAGTGGGGGATTGCGACTGAAGCGTGACATTACCGAGTATGGAGAGTTTGTGCGTAGTTTCAATGCTCCTTCCGTTGACGAAAAATTTGAATTGTTGGGCATGTAAGCTGAGCAACATATGCAAAAAAAAACTTTGAATTTCTGCCCTTGCCTACCAAGTTTGTCAAACTGATTTCTTAACATTTTTCTGTAGATTGGCCAATGTCTTCATTGTTGCTCCGGAGAGTCTTTCAACTTTGTTTGAGGGTACACCCAGCATTCGGAAAGATGCGCAAAGGTATAATTACGATGAATACATTGGTACTCTTATTTGTGGTTTCTATCTATATTATTATTATTGTTGTTGTTGTTGTTGTTGTTGTTGTTGTTGTTATTGTTATTATTGTTATTTCCTTTTGGGGTTTCCTTACCATTCAATAATTTTACAAGGTAAATTTTTGGATGAATCATGAGACTAATCCCCAAAAATAATAGGTCACCCTTCAATAATTTTACGGCTGTCATTAGTCACAATCCAACTCTTCCCTGCAAAAAAAGGGTCACCCTCAAATAAATAATTGAATGTTATAGCTCATGTTTGCTGATAAAATGTTAATTCCTTTTTGATGCCCAGATTTATTCAACTTCGGGAGGACTACAAGAGTGCCAAGCTGGCATCCAAACTGAGTTCCTTGTGGTCTTAACAAAAGTGGGCTAGTGATCTTGAACTGCTTCTGAAGCTTGGCAGAGTACACATTCACCTCTTTTATTTGGGGATATTAGACTGGCGCTCAAACAGAACCCATTTGGTGGTGTTGAAGACATTTTGGTAGTGTTCTCTCTTACTGAACGCATCTGAAGGCATAACTTGAAAGGAAGAACATGTAGAGCTGTATTTATTTTTATATTCATTGTTCATTTCAAATTCCAAAGTTTCCCTTTGTGAGAGTATTATGTTTATATTTTTTATATTTGATTTGTTGATTTTTGGTGCTAAGCCGACCCTGTTTAGACCGAGTAAATATAGGCTATACTTCAACTATATGTGTAACTTTAATTTCCATGTTTTATTTATGGAATGCAATGTATTTTCGTTAATTGTAATATGACATCTCTTGCATATCTATCTTTTCCATCACTCTTGCAGACTAAAAACCAGGACTGTTATCTTTAGACATTTTAGTACTTTCTCATTCAACTCTTTTTGTAATCTTTTTTTTTTCTTTTCTCTTTCAAGTAGTCTAGTGGCTAGAGCTCACACAATTTAATTGTGAAGAAGTGGAGTGTCTGGGGTTCGAACCCCGACGCCTGCATATAGAATGCAATATCCCTATTGTTGACTACATGGACTATTTTTGTGTTAAAAAATATTTAGTTTTATATGTTAAATTTGAGAATAGCTATTTAAGAGTTAGTAATTGTTATTTATATCACAATCTTAATGGAAAACTTGTTTCATTTTCATTTTTTAATTTCAAACTAAATCTCTCGAACCAACTTTAATCAATTTGATTAAGCTCATTAATCATTTGAGCTAAATTATTTCACCCAAAAGATGATAAAATACTAAAAATCTTGTTAATGAGTGTACTAAAGACACTCTTTAAGGATTTTCAATTAGAAAATTATTTACTAAAAAGTTTTAACACTTTAATTTTCAATGCATTGAATACGTAAGTTTCAAAGTTCTAAGATAATTACTCCCTCCGTCCCTAAATAATAGTCGTTTAAGGTTTATGCACGATTATTTAGGAAATAATTAATTGTGTTGATTTTGATGGTAAAATTAATATTATTAACTAAAACACCCTTATTAATTGTAGTTAGTAGAGTAGTTAAGTTGGATGAAATTCAATAAATAAGGGTATAATGATGAACAAAAATAATAAATGCTGCATTGGTATTCTAAAGTGACAATTATTTTGAGAAAAAGAAAAATGGGTAAAGAGATAATTATTATGAGACGAAGGGAGTAACATACTAGAGTAATGCTAATTTGTGTCCTTATACCATCTCTAATGGGAGGGTCTTCAACATTTAAGATCTGATACCTATTAGATATTCCCATTGAGGAGAAACTTTTTCGAGGTCTCATTTAAGACCCATAGTCTTAAGCGGGGTCCACACTCTTTTAATATTAAAAAAGTGAAATATAATGATATAAAATTATAGATAATTGATTAGTGGGTCTAATTTAAGAAATTTGTGTGAGATACTGAATTGAAGAGATTGAATACTTATTAGGTACTACTCTTAAAAAAAATTATAAATAAAATTATAAATTAGTGATGTGTCATGTGAGATTCAGTTAAGTAACCAAAAATGGGTGTCACCATTGTGGATGCTCTTAAGACATATGTTAGGAAACCTAAAAGAAAAAATATTTTTTTTAAATTTTGTGCATTTAATTCATTAAAAAGTTGTAGATCAAATTTAACGCACTCATCTCAATAATCTATTTCTGTACTTGATTAATTAACTTGTAGTTTAAGAGTATCGTCAGCATTTCCCAATTTATACTATTTAAACTTTTAAAGAGTGGCTTTAAAGCACTCGATAGCATTTTTCATTAGTAAATAGCAAAATACAGTAAATGTATATTTTAACAAACAAATACTACTAAATATGTTCTTAAAAGAAAACTACCAAGTATGTTATTATCATTATTATTTTCAATTTAAAATCTCATTTCATAATTTTTTTACTGTATGCATGTGAGTCTGTCTATGTGTGTGTCGCTGCAAACATTTTAATTTAAATGCTCTTGAACGGCATGCCATTTAAAGATGTTCATTTTCCAGTTAACTTTTGTAATAATAGCAAAAGTAGTTTAGATATCACCACCAAAAAAAAGTAGTTTAGATATATAATGGAAGCAAATAGTTCCTTAAGCAATAACTTTACCTGCAATAAAATTTCTAAATTACACTAATTCCCCATAAACTATGAAGGCTAGGAAAACGACGAAATAAGTAACAAAAAAAGTACGTGTTGACTCTATGATATAAAATATAGTTTGTTAGTTACTACCTATAACTAAACCTCATGATTAATTGCTTCATTACTCAATCAAACAAATGAAAAGAAAATCATCATACATATTGTTAGGGTGGGGGAACAAGTAATATAATGGAGTGTTTTTTTTCCTCTTCTCTTTTACTGCTTAAAGATCCAAAATATGGTATGCTTTCACTATTATACCGCATGAGATTAAAGTTAACTTTTGCTCTGGTCTCCAATATGAAAATATAGTGCACAAAAGTTCTTTTTCTACATTTTCTTTTTGACAAATGTATAAAGTCATTGACTTTTTCACTAATTACACAAACCATTTTTTTTAGTTAAAGAAACAAATGGAGAGACATGAAATTTAGGATAGAACCAAGTAAGATTTAATCACACTGGGACACATGAAGTAAAGAAAAATGTTTCATAGACATCCATTTTTTCGTACACCTACAACTATGCAACACCTAGTTAATTAAAGGTAAAAGTATAATAATTCAGTTATATATATGTAGAAAGTTAATTCAGTTCATGCTAAAAATTATTGTTACATTCAAATTGTAAATTGAATTAACTCCATACTCAACTAAGTTAATCATATTTTTTAAAGTGATTAACCATGCGAGTATATTAAAAGTGGGTGTTCCTATATTACTGCAAAGCAAAAGAGTTGAGTAGTGAAATAATGACAAGGAGAGAGCTTGATCTCCACCACCTACCATAAGTAAACTTTAATATAAATATATTTTTTCGTGAAAGGTTTAAAATCAACAATCATTCATAAACTATCAAGGAAAGAGACAAACAAGTTGCCTAAATTAGCGTGTTTGTTTAGTATGTCTAATTCATAGAGGGATATGAACAAAAATGTTAAATTGACAACTAATTAGTTAATTAATTAGTTGTCACGATTCTTTGCAAGAGTTGAATGTTTTTAGTTTGGTAGAGTGAGATATATGTATAGAGGAGTATTTACGAGACATATTTATATTTTATTCTATATATGTATTCTCAATTCTCAAATATTTAATCAGACTGTTTGGTACGAACGATGGGGATTTTCTCTGTTGTCAGATCCAATTATTTTCACTTATTAATGTTGTTCAAACTATATGCTTCAACATGAACTTTTTTTTTTGTGAAAAAACAAATATGTGGCAAAATTAATAATAGAAAAAATATGATTGCACATGCATGGATGCCATCACGGAGGAAAATAAGATGTAAAAATGGCAATGTTAAAGACAAAAGTCTTTACTCTTTTTTTTTGGTCAAGAAAGTCTTTACTTTTTATCCAGGCTGCTTAATTAGTAATCTCCTATGGAGTAAAATGCGGATAAAGTCTTAAGTGGGGGCACACTTTTAATTGACTTATGCTTAAATCAGTGTTTTACTTATGTAGTTACAATTTTGCTGATATACCTTCAAAATTTATACGAATTTATTAAACATCCTATAACTTTACCTTAAATTATATAAGAATAAAAAATAATAATATGTTATCACAAAAAATAATAATTTTAGATGCCATATCTTAGTCTATATACAATAATACATAATATTTTTATATTCTAGCAAATAAAGCAGTTGCTACCCTGTCCCAATTATTATTAACAAAAATTGATATTCTTATCCCTAAACCACAAGTTGAACAATCTGATTTTAAATTGTTTGTATTCACATTGAAGAAAGCAATTTTATTCCAGCATTACTAGAGGAATTTTATACACACACGGTTGGTGGTTACATATCAAAAGATGAAAAAGATTCAACAATATTAATTGTTAATGACAACTATTATTCCTTGATTGATCTCAATTAACAAGAAAATAAAGGCGAAGATTAAAATATTGCAACTTGAGTGGAGTATTAGCTTTTCTTTTTGTGATAATCATCTTGTTACTAGAGGTAAAAAACCCTAGTAATTTGGAGTTCAGTTGAAAAGCAATTAGAATCTAACAAAAATTATTTCCATCGAAAATCAGACTCGATTCTTCTTAACAATTAGGTTAGTATTAACTTTACACATAAACATAATCATAGAACAAATAAATAATTTTTTTTAATAAGAACGAATAAATCATAATCTGAACAAAACTTCTCCCAGTTTTTTATTATTATTTTTCTAAACAAAATACTTTATAATTTAAATCAGAGATATATTCTTCCGAGCAGTTCAAAAAATTCTTGTCAGTATTAAACATATAATCTGAACATTGTCTCAGTTTCACAAATTAAGGAAAAAACACACACAATCTATCTAATGATGGTTAGTTCAAATTGTTCAATTGATAAAGCAAGAAGACAACAGTTCAACCCCGCAGAATACGGTTTTGGAGAGCTGGGATGACGATTTACTATTAAACACCACAATGATCCACTTAATAATGAGTGTGGTTGAGTTGATTAATCATCATTGAGTTTGTGGGGAGAATCCAAGTTCGACTTAAGTACTTGAGAAAATATTAGACTATAGTCGCTTGCTCAAGAGAACAAAGTTTATGAGAAATAAAAGAATCTTAATTATAGAAATGAATGTTCATATATAAGAAAGACTATAGTTATTGAGTTTGTTAGGGATGTCCTTTTTGATATATTCACACGGGCGAGAATATCAATAAGGAATGAGGTGTCAATGATCTTTTCGACTGACCCACTAGATAGAGATTGACACTTAGACTTGCAAATGTTATGATGTACGGATGGGTAGGAGAAAAACATGCATGTGTGGACTTGATCAGAGTTTCGCCCCTTGTGAGCTTAGGGGCCGGGGCTTTTATGGTAGGCAGAAAGCCTTAAAAGTCGCGTCAAGAAAAATGGCCAAATATGAGAAATCATGTTCTGACAATCAACATACTTTTATAGCATTTGCTTTTGACGTTTTTGGCTTCCTAGCACCAGAGGATATCAACCTTATACATAGAATTCAAAAGATCATGCACAACAATGTCATGTCTCCTAAGTCTATGAATGTTGTGTTAACAAAGTTTGCTTTTGTCATTCAAAAAGACTTAACAGCACAACTTATTA
>Ga0315913_1003312_pt1 | contig 19321 bp, 12 predicted proteins | sample MpolsnodulesMG_FD_207736 | JGI IMG/M metagenome (GOLD analysis project Ga0315913, IMG submission 207736) | Medicago polymorpha root nodule microbial communities from Los Angeles, California, United States - small nodules | ecosystem: Host-associated > Plants > Roots > Nodule | place: USA... | reverse complement strand
ACATATTCTAACACACATTTTTCAACACACTCTCTTTGATTGGTTAAAATTCACATGGGACCTACCGAATTTATATGGGACCCAAATGATTTGGTGGGACCATGTGAATTTTAACCAATCATAGAGTATGTGTTGAAAAGTGTGTGTTAGAGTATGTGTTGTTAGCATTTCTTAAAAAGAATAATAATCTCCTTAATGTTTTTTTGTCAAAAAAAAATCACCTTAATGTTTTATTCATGACACAAATATATAAAAAGATAGAGGTCATACTAACTTGTGCCTTTAAGGTACATGTTAAGGATACCATAAATAGTAAATATAATTTACAAAACATTAATTTTCAATCTCTACAATAATAAATTAGCACAATTTCTTAGACAAAATTTCTATTTTAAATTCTTTAACATGTGCCCCAACCTTGGTGCACAAGTTAGCATTCTCAAAAATTGAAACGAGCATTCCAATCCAAAGTACTTGTCTGACTACTTTGAAAAACCTAATTGTGAGGAGCTGAAACAGAGTTGCAGTATAAATGAATTGAAACAAAAAATTGATCATGATAAAGTTTAAAACATTCTATTTCTAGTCCTTGCTATTTTTTTTGACAAAAATTTCTAGTCATTGCTATTGAAAAATGAGTTACCTCTGAAATATTGGAAACAAATTAAACATAACTACAGCAGCATATACGTCCATTTCCACGTTTCCTCCCACAATTATAGCAGAATCTGCATCCACACCTAAAAAGAGAAATTATAGTTATTCTAATGAATTAAAAAATTGCATGTTAAAATATGTGATAATAATAATAATTAAGAATTGACATTTTAAGTGTAGCCCAATTGATAGCTTCTAAGGACATTATCTGTGGGGGTTGAGCTCAAACTCTAGATTTTCTATTTCTCCACATTTAAATTGTATCAGTAAACGACTAAGCTACTTGATTAAAAAATATAATAATTAAGAATTAACGGAGAGCATACAAGATATATAACAAATTAGTAAACCACCAATTTGGTCCATGTTATTGTAAGTCACTTTGAAATTAATCTCGACTCTATTAATATTTTAAAATAGTCTATGCCTTTGTCAAAGGTTTCTCAATTAGACTCATATTTTTATGTGTTTTGTCACATGATGAGACAATTAATTGAGAAACTTTTAACAAAGACAGATACTGTTTTGAAATATTATCGAAAGGTTCTCAATTAGATCTTGTCACTGATTTTTTGTCACATAACGAGAGATTTAATTGAAAACTTTTACTCCATAACAAACCTGCATAGCATGTTGTCACATCCTTTACTTCTCTCGACATAGAAAGAGCACTTTGGACATCTTCTCCACCTTTCTTTTATTGCCAACTCCACTAATTTCTTGTCCAATTTAAAATTTTGAAATAATTTCTGGGCGTAAGACATTAACTTCAAGGAAATAGAAGACTCACAAATTAAAGACTTCCATCGAAAAGTAACTTGTTTAGGTAAAATGTGTTGCAATTGTTTTGGCTTCAATTCCACAGAACAATTTGGACTTGGACAAGTAATAACCTTAACCAAATAATTGCTTATTTGAATGGTTACATATTTGCCTATGCAGTCAAGGCAATAGAAGTGGTTGCAGTTTGTTGTTTGGAACATATCAGAATCTCTTTTCAAATCAAAACATATACCGCATGTTTGTTTCATGGGTAGACAATCTTGTTTTTGCTCGCAGCACCGTGATAAGAAATTTGCCAACAAAGAAGGAACATGATTGGAAGTCCATGAGGATTTCGATTTTGGAGAAGAAAACATCACATTCACAGCAATGAGAACTACGGATTTGACCTAATTTTGAGTGGTGCGTTTCTTTAATGCTTTTATATAGCTCTTAATATTTTCCTCATATCCTCAATTTTTTCAAAATTTGTTTCTTATGGAATTTCTCAAAATTTGTTATATACTATATTTATCTATCTATCTATAATATTTTCCAAAAATATCTTCAATTTTCAATACAAACAACATATGTAACAAATAAATAAAGAATAAATTTAAATATTTAAAAAATGTAACAAACACGATATGAATATATGTTTTTTTTCTTTATCATTTAAAAAATGTAACAAACTAAATGAGTATATTTATACTTACTTTTTCATCATTCCAATTATACCCTTAAACAACTTTTTCTATAATAAAATTGTTGTTGGTGTCATTAAAAAAAAGAATTTAGATTATATTTTTTTGTTATATTGTATTATTGGCGGCGTCGTTGAAATAGATAATAGTTTGATTGTTTATAACTTGAAAGCAACAAACATTTATATTTTTTTAAAGGAAAATTTATATATTTTTTTAGTTTTAATCAAAATTTTATAAAAAAAACACCGTTGATAATTTTCAAACGTTAGCGCAATAAAAAGAGCAGAAAGACGAGCACGTGAGTGCCTAGATTTTCGCTAGTATTAATAGAATAGGGGATTTTGGAGGAATTTTAGGCTGACTTTTTTGTTATTCTAATTATACATTCGAACAAATTTTCATATAATATTGTTATATTGTTGGTATTATTAAAAACAATATTTTTTTTGTTATATTATTGTTGTCATTGAAAAGATAAACATAGTTTGTTAATTTGTTACATTTGAAAGTCACAAATATTTATACTTATAATTTTAATCAATATCAAAAATATCATATAAAATATCGTCTGTAATTTACAAGCAAAATTTATACAAAACATATTTGATAGTCTACACGCGTTAACGCAATAAAAAGAGTGGAAAAACGGACATGTGAATGCTCGTCTTTCTGCTAGTAGGCATAAAAAGTGTATCGTTATATATTAAGAATCATAAAAAAAATTATATAAGTTATGTTTTTGTGTACTATGAAGAGATGTGCCGACAAATTTGAGCTAAAATCCAAACTCCATCAACTAGTTCAGATACTAAAAATTAGGTGTTCTTAGGAAAGAAAACATGTGTTGATTTCATGGCTAAGGAAGGATCACATGCAAGGTGCTGTGCTCACTGGAATTGCCATCCGCCTGGCATGGAATCTCTCATTCTGAGAGATAAGCTTGGAATGTAACACTACCAAATAAATAATGTGACACTACCAAAAAAAAAAAACTAAAAATTAGGTTAAATTTGTATTGCAAAAAGGAATCTTTATTATTTATTTTTTGACTAGTTTTATAAATTCAAATATTTTAATTATCTAATCAAACTCAAATAAATAATTTTTTTAGGGAAGAAAAATTAAAGAAATTATCTTATAAAAAACAAATAATTCTCTTTTTATTTTTAAATTATTGTCTAATTCTAAAAATAAAATTGAAATAATAATGCAAAAGATCTTTGACGCTTTTGGGTTTAATTCTTGTTTTTAAGGATTGAGTCTAATCCTATAAAGAAGTTTTTTTTAACAACAAATGTTAGTATGTTAGTTGTTAAGTTATTTAAAAAAAAATTCGCAAGTTACTCTAAACCTGTCCCATTGAACGTACACATTTGTTTGCATATATTTTTGGTCTACAGAGAGTCAATTAAATCCGAAACACAAATAAATGTTCTTGACTTGTAATATTATAGCCAACTTTGGCACTTGGTACGTTCTTGGCTTGGTTTTTTGTGGGTTGACTCCTTTAAACTTTCAGATCATCTCTTTCGGTTTGGACATTTGACAGGTATCTCTAAACATCGTATATCATTAATGTCTTTAACCCGATTCATTTACGTTTAGGTTCTTTGAAATGAAAGGAACAACATGATTTTTCATAATAAGGAGAACTCAATCCCTCATCTCTTGGACAAAACTAGGTTGCTATCTTTTTGGTGGCTGAAGTAGAGATTCCCTAGCTTTCCTTTAGTTTGTTATAAAACTTCGGTGTTCCCTCTGGTACGTCCTTTGCTATGTGTGTATAGTTTTAATATATTTCATTTTGCCTTGTTAAAAAAAAAACACAAATAAATGTTTAATCAATGCGATTGCGGGAGTCTGAACAAGTTAATAAGTAGACTCACAAATCAAATAGTTGGTTTTGAAATTATCTCCAAATTAATTTTAGGATTATGGTCAAAATTGGCTAAGAAAATGTTTAAGGTTGATTTACTTTGAAATTAAATGACTTGAAATCGAAATGGAAGTTATAAATAAAGAATTTAAAAGTAAAAAGACTTTAATTCAAAAGACGGAAAAGACAAATGACTTGAAAATTAAATTTGCAAGAAAGTAAAGGAATGTAACCGATTGAAGAGTAAATCACTTTGAATAAAACATCAAGGAAGTACATATTATTGAAGGTTGATTTTCTCTAGAATACACTTCACTCAAATTTCACTTGAGGATGATCTAGATCTTAACAACCCGATCATTTCAGAGTTGTGATGGAAATAAAAAATTCGGGAAGGGTTTCAATTTTTACTTCTTCAAGACTTGTTGGGAAATCACTTAAAATGAAGTATGCGAGTTTGTTAAAAATTTCATGCTAAGGCAATCAACTCATCTTTTATAGCCTTGATTACAAAGCATGAAAACTAAAAAAACCTCGGGGGAGTACATAATTGTTAAGAATAGTAATTCAGTTTGTTATATGTTTTAGTTAGTTAGAAATCGTGAAGAAGACCTCTCTTTGACTCTGGTTGGATTTTGATGATAACAAGACCTCGTCACGAAAAGAAGAAAAGCTTTAGAGGCTCGAGATGTATGATGAAGATGAAGAACTAAGTTTCATAGATAAATCTTTGTACGTATGGCTCTTGATTTTTGATTTTTCATTCTTAACACATAAGGACTTAGAATGCTTAAGAATCTTGTTTAAATTCTTCAAAAGATATTTGCCAAGTTAAAATATTTAGTTTGTATGAAACAAGCTGTTAAAACAGTGAAAAACTGGATTTTGCAAGGAGGTAATCGATTACCTCAATTGAGTAATCGATTACGATAGTGGTAATTTGAAAATCTGAACGTTGGAGTTCAGGTAATCGATTGTCATATAGTGGTAATCGATTACCACGTGCATGAAACCGGTTTTTCTGAAAAATTATCATTTGAAACTCATTTATTTTCATTGGAAAGCCATTTTTGAAGGATTGTCTTGCTTCATGAACATTGTTTTACCTTCTATAAATTCAATTGAGTTCAGAACATTTTCACATAACAATCATTACAACCTTCAATCTCATTTGTCATTTTCAACATCACTAGTTTTCTCGAACTTTCATTATCGTGCTTTGAAAACTTTGTTCACTTTTCAACATTCATAAAGAAATTTTCTGAACACTAAGTCCTTACCGTTGAAGTCATATATATTGATCAAAATAACACAACCATACATTATTATTCTTCAAATTACTTTGTTGTAAAGTTATCCCACCACTCGAAAAACACTATCCACTTGTTAATATTTCCTTTCCATAATTTTTCTCATTCCTAGGCTCTGATATCGCAAAATTCCCGAAACATCGTCTCAATGACAAAAAATTCCCTGAATGAATTTTGATGACTTTCAATGTCCATTCAAATTTCATTTACATGCGACTTCATATTTGATTCAATCCAGATCTCAAAGTTTATCGAAATGCACAAGATCAAACAAAAGACAAAGCATAACATTAACTCTTTTACAATCAGTCATGCTTGCATAATCATCTTAGAATAAAATGTTATACCTCTAGGGTAAACCCACAACAATCATAAATTATTCCGAACAAGTAGAATTTTGGTTCAAAACAAAGTATCCTACATTGAATAGACAAAATTCTAATTCTGGCCAATGTACAAAATCCTAGTGTGTAACTTGAAATGTCAAAGAAGTCAAAGACTTTGTAGAAAACTTCAAGGAATTAGTGGATTATTATAGGTAAACGACTTTCGGTTGATCTGATTTAGCTTTTACAAACCCTTTCACTATGGAGGAAAGAAAACGGGTGGTTCGGAGTTGTGATGGAAATAAAAGATTTGTTGTTGCGGTTTCCAATCTTGATTTTTCAATACTTGTTGGGAAATTGTGCAGAATGAAGTATGCTAATTTGTTCACCACTTTCATGTTGAGGCTCAATTATATAAGGCAATCACCTCATCTTTTATTGCCTTGATTCTAAAGCATGAGTAACACTTCCTGCGGATTTTTTCACAGCGGATCCTAAAATCCTCAGGAAACAATTACCCACGAAAGTATCCACAGGAAAATATTCACAAACATCTGCAGGTAATTCCACAGGAAAATCGAGTATTTCTAGTATTATATATTCAAGAACTATTATAACTCTTTAAGTATGTTATGTACTTACTTCATTGTCTAAGTAATTGTTACTCTTACTGGATTTTAGCCAAATTTATATATGACCCTTTCATGATTTTTTTTTTGACAAAAACAAATCGATATTCATTCATTCAAATCGATAGAGTAAATCAGATACAAAATCGCTAAAAACGTAAAGGCTGAATCTGCGAACAAACTCACAACACCCAAGTTAATAGCATGCAACGGCAAAATGCCTACAAATAATATGATAAAACCTAAGTCACCGAAATACCCATGCTTCCGGATCTGCAACGTTGATGTCCAAATCATTGGTTGAATTTGTAATTGACTGATGTAGATCTTTCAATAGGAACTGAATAAACACCGCGACACGATGCGAAATCAAACGCCGCACAAGACGGCGAACAACTAAACGCTGCACTTAGACGACGAAATCACTAAAAACACAAAAGGAAAAATTTGATAGATGTGAAAACCACTTATTTAGATTGAAAGAAAAGGGGAAAAAGATGTAGAGGGGTGATTCTAGGTCAAAAGATGACCTAAAACCATCCCTCCTCGATGAACGAAGGAGAAAGAAAGTTTAGAGAGAAGTTGAAGTTTCTCTCACTAGAAAACTAGGGCCGGCTATTGTTTGTTTGTCGTATCTGTTCGGTCGCATACCTCATGATAAAAAGAGTTTATATTTCATATTATTGTGTAGATAAATACCACGAGGTGATACAAAGGCTCAACTTGTTTTTGTTTTTAACTAGTAATAGACCCGTGCGGCATTGCGGTAATCATTTAAAAAATAATTACATCGTTAATAGGGTCAAATGTTTTTCCTTCAAAAAATAAATAGTGTCAAATGTTTGAAGATGATAAATGAAAATTATCAACATTTCTTTTGAATATTTTTTTCTTATATATAGAAAAATATGTTAAATATTTGAATGACATATGTTGTGGATTTTATTTTCTTATGTACGCGAAAATAAATTTTTATATACATGTATAAAAAAGTTAATAAAATATTTTTTTAAAACTCATGATTATTTTCAAAATATAATAATTAATATAATGTTTCTATTAAATAAATTTTTATTTTATATGCAAAACACTCAATGTTTACATCGCACCTGTTGTAGATTATATACGTTTTATCTGCATAAACACAATTTATGTTAATATATGAGAAGTTTGATATGATAAAATTGTGGAAACTCATTAACATTGTCAAAATATAAACATTAATATAATGATTATTTTGAATAACTTTTTATATTTTATGCAAAACATCGTTCAATGTTTGCACCGCACCCGTTGCAAATATTATGTGCGTATATATGCATAAATAAATTTTTACGTACATATATGATAAAATCGATATGATAAAATTTTAGAAACTCATGACTATTTTCAAAATATCAACATCAATGTAGTGTTTTTGTTAAAAACTTTTTACTTATATGCAAAACACCGTTCAATGTTTGCACCGCACCTGTTGCAGATTTTATGCGTTTTATTTGGCGAAACAGATTTTATGTAAATATATGAGAAAGTTGATATGATAAAATTGTGGAAACTCATTAATATTGTCAAAATATAAACATCAATACAACGTTTCTATCAAATTACTTTTTATTTTTTATATGCAAAACATCGTTCGATGTTAACACCGCACCCGTTGCAGATTTTATATATATACATATGCTTAAATAAATTTTTATGTACATATATGATAAAATTTGGAAAACTCGTGACTATTTTTAAATATCAACATCACTATATTTTTTTCTTAACAAATCAACATTATTGTATTGTTTCTCCAAAACACCATTATATATTTACACTGCACTCATTGTAGAATTTATGTGCTTATATCTCCAAAATTAAATCAAAGGATAGTCGTCCATGTTATCATGATAATATATTGACTTTTAAAAAAGGACAATTATGAAATTTTATTGAGTTTCGATTTTTATATATTGTTTTTTTAAATAATTTTTTTATATTTAGTTAGTAGAATAAAAAATCAAATAATATTTTAAAATTAAAAGTATTCTAAAGACTTCTTAATTTTGCATCCAAAAAACAAACAAATTTGTGATATCCATCTATCCATGGAAGTAAAAATTAGTTACAACTTTTTTTTTTGTAGAGAAAAAATGTTTCAAAAGTATTCCAAAGACATATTAATTTTGCATCAAAAAAAAAATATGCATGGAAATTTGTTATATCCGTGGGTAATTCCATATTATTTGTTTTAAGTCATATTTTAAAAAACCAATAAATAGATCCTATATTTATCCGTAGTTTTTTTTAAAAAATTCATTAATTTCATAGTTATACGTGGAAATTTGTTACAATTGTGATAACCATATCCATAATTAATTTAAAAAAAATAAAAAATAATTAAATTAAATTTTGTAAAATGACCATTATGCTCATAAAATTAAGGAGATCAAGAGTTTTAAAGAGGATGATAATGAAATTTGGCTATACTTAAACTTTTATATATTGTTAGTAGATTACCAATTCCCCATCACGAGCTTTTAAAATTTTGAACGTGGCGTGGCAACCTCCCAAAAGCTTTTAAAAACATAAAAATAATAACTTCATATAAAATATAGTGTAAATAGAAACTTTTATGATAAAGAAACCACAATAAAATCCTCACGAAAAATGGGGTTTGCCCTCTTCTTGTGCCAATACGGTTTTGCACTAAAGAATAATAACAAAAAAAAACTATATATTAATTGTCACGGTTATGTGGAACATGTGGGAAAAGTATGAATCTCAGCCTGGAAATGCAGCTGCTATCGCGGCCAGCAGGCATGTTGCTACAGGCGGAAGAAATCAATGCGTGGACATCACCGAACTTTGAGCTATTGCTCTCTTCATGTAACAAACCTTCACGTTGAGTTCATTAAAAGACAAGTGAATGAGGTTAATCACGAATCAACATAGGTAGTCACATCCTTACTTAACTTCTATATCTTTGATGATGTACCGACGTGTATACAAAAACCCGGTCCATATCTAAACACTTCAAGAAAATCAACACAATGAACTATCCAAAGAATTCACCTTGTTATCTAAACATTTCGAAGACAGAAACAAATTCCTATCCAAGGAGTTCTGTTAACTACTTGCGAAAATCTAATTGACATGAGGAGTTGAAACAAAGTTGCTTCACTTGATCAAAAAAAAGAGTTACCTCTCCATAATTAATTCTACGGGGTCTAACATTGAACCTTGCACGCATGCACTTACAATATTTCCATGTCACCCCACAGTTGTAGCATAAAAAGAAAAATTATATAGTCAGACATAAATTTAATTAATGTTAAAATATGTGAACAAGAGATGATAAAATGCATAATTAACCTGCATATCATATTATCATATCCAACAATTCTCTCGACGACATAGATAGAGCACGTTGGACATCTTTTCCACCTTTCTCTTTTTGCCAACTCCAAAAATTTCTTATCCAATTTAAATTTTTGAAATAATTTCCGGGCATATGACATGAACTTGAAGGTAATAGAAGACTCGTAAATTAAAGACTCCCATCGAAAAGTAACTTGTTTAGGTAAATTGTGTTGCAATTATTTTGGCTTCAATTGATCAAAACAATTTGGACTTGTACAAGTAATAACACCCTATGTCTTTCTCACGCACCCTGTAAAAATTACAAAAAGCCCTTCGAAAAACGTAATCCGAAAAAATTCGAAATCTTGTCCGGATTACATAATCCGGATAGCCTCGAAGTATAAAAGGAAGTTCACCCTCCCATTTTACAGTTTCACTTTTTACTCACTCTCTCTCTCCCTCCTCCTCCTCCTCCTCCTCCTCCTCCTCCTCCTCCTCCTTCTCCTCCTCCTCCTCCTCCTCCTTCTTCTTCCTCCTCCTCCTCCTCCTCCTCTTCTTCTTCTTCTTCAGCAATCCGGAGGTCATGGATGAGGTTGCTGCTTAGGAGGACAAAGGACATGGGTTTCTAGAACTTGGCGGAAGGTTGGGCCGTATCAGAGACCATGTGTACTTTATTATGTCGACTGGTGGGGTTGAGCGAGGGTCAGAGGCATGGCAACATTTGAAGGAGATATTGGGAGAGGTGCATGGTGGAAAGGTTTACCGCCGTCGGAAAATTGCTCAGGGTGGCAGAGGTGGCGGCAGAGATGGTGGCATAGGTGGTGACAAGGGTGGCAGGGGTGGTGGTGCTCTAGGTGTAGTCATAGGATGATTATATTATGTTGTTATTTAACCTTTGAATATTTTTAGTTTGATTTTATTCTGTAATCGTTTAATATTTGGTGGTTTGTTTGTAACATTGACATTTTTATTTTATTTTAATTTGAAGTTCAATTCTATTTAGTTTGTGTTATGTTCTATTGAATCTGTGTATGTGTATGTCGATTAGAGCCAAAAAAATGGCATGTTTCAGCCAAAACAGACAAGTCTGTCTGTGTGCTGAAACAATACGGATTATATAATCCGAAAAGCCACTTTTTCACCCTAGTACTTGACTTTTAACCAGGTTATTTGACTCATTTCAGATTATATAATCCGTAATGTGTAAAAATGTTTCGGATTATATAATCCGAAGTGATCCTTTACTAACTTGCATCCAGCTCTTTTGGGGATTGAAGCTCAAAATGGCTTGAATTTTTTCGGATTTCATTTTCCGAATGTTGTTCGGATTATATAATCCGGACTAGGGGTATTTTTGGAAAAAAAATAGGGCGCGCGAGAATTTCTTAGGGTGGGAAAAGTAATAGTCATAACCCTAACTACATTATTGTTTATTTGAATAGTTACATATTTGTATATGCAGTCAAGGAAATAGAGGTGTTTGCACTTTTTTGTTTGGAACATATCAGAATTTGTTTTCAAATCGAAACATATGCCACGAGATTGTTTATCTGAGGGTTCAATGCTTGCTTCAAGGAAATGGGCAGAAGAGGAAAGTTCTTTTGACAAATATTTTTTCCATGGAAGCACCAAGAGCGATAGCTTTGTGATAACTAATTTGCCTATCAAAACAGGAACAAGACTAAAAAGAATGGAGCTCCCTAAGGATTTCGATTTTAGAGAAAAAAACATCACGGCTATGGGAACTACGGATTTGACCTAATTTTGTGTGGGGAAAAACTTAGTTGCTTTTTAGATGTTTTTGGTATGATTGTTCCCTAAATCCACAATTTTCTTAAAGTTTGTTTTTTTTTTTACAAGATTTTATCAAAGTTTTTTATTGCCACAAACAAATATATATTAAGTTAAGAACATACACAGAAAAAAAATGCAATTAAGTTTTGTTTGTGTGGGTTTCTGTGGTTTTTATTTTTTTTTAGAATGTGAATTCATATGAATTTGACCTAATTTTATGTGTGCCGTAGATTTCTATGAATTTGATATTCTTATTGTGTGAAGTGTGGATAAAATTTAGGTAGTAGACTGTGAAATCCAAACTCGACCAATTAGGCCCTGTTTGGATTAGCTTATTTTAGAGCTTATGCAAATAAATATGGCATTATATATTATTTTTAAGCTTGTTAATGTGGTTTATTAAAAAATAGTTTATGAAGGTGTAATTTTCGTTAGTGAGAATTTATGAATTAAGATAAAAACTTATTTATTTGCATAAGCTCTTTTTCATAAGCTCAAAATAAGCTCAATACAAACGGGGTTCAAAAACATAAAATTAGGTTAAATTTGTATTACTAAAAGGAAATTTTTATTTATTTAATTTTTGACTACCTATATATCTTTTTAACTGTATATTTTTTTCGCATCAAGGGGAAGCGCATGCATCTCAACTTGGTTGACAGCTCCGATCAACCTCAATCCTATGACGCTCACTACATAATAATATATATAATAAAAAAAGAGGAAAATTATGTAGGGGGGGAAACGAAAACCCTGGACAAAGTGAAAAGAAATAAATAAAGAACCTAAGGAAATATGAAAATCGGCGAACCAATGAGGTCTCTAAAAAAAACGTAATAAAAGGAGAAAAATCATTTCACCATAAGATCCTAAATATTTTTAAATTTTTCTGTTGTTATCAAGCTTATCCACACAACCATTACCTTCTTGGTAACTTTTTAAAGCAATTCACGAGTCAGAATATCAATACCCCTAATAATCGAAATATTTATGCGCTAAATCAAGATCCTTTAGTAAAATAGGGCCGTTGTGGGGGTGGGGGATAGTTGTCCATCTTATCGATAGGTTGGACGGTCATGCTAACCGTCTCGGCATTGGACAAGTCAAAATTGGGACATTTGAAATATCATATACAACAGGTCTAGTCTCAAGGAGCTAGTGATTTACCTCTCGGGTAACACATATTAACCTAGGTCCTCTTCGTTGGCAGTCACATCCAGCTATTTATCTGTGATTTCTGTTTTCATTTGTTTCCAAATTGTTGTGCACAATTTGAGCAATAATTTCCACATGCTCCAAAGTTGCCAGGTTCGGCCTTTCAGAGTGAGATTCAACATTAACATTATCAGATTGCACATGCTCAAGAATAGGGATTTCAGGGTCGTTAATATTTCCCAAAATCAGCTCATCCATTACATTTACCAACAACATATGAAATGAATTGCTAGCATTGTTGTGGTCTACTTGCTTTTGGACTTGGCAATCATCCACATTGATGAATGGATTCTCATTTGGTTTCGACGTGATGGTTGTGTCCACGTCGACCGCTTTCTTTGGTGCATATTTCTGCGTTATTTTCTTCCCAAGATCTATTTTCAATGTTTCTTTCTTGGGTTGGAGCCATTTTCAAGTTGGAACGTAATGACCAATGATATGGTAATGAGAACAAAGTCAGGGAGTCGTCGCAAGTTACGTGAACATAAAAAGCATAACCTTCCCTCTCAACTAGAATTTCATCAAAAATTCATTTTGACAAATCCATATCCACCAAAATCCTTGCATAGTGATTAAAGATCATGTTTTGTGTAGGATCGTCTAGGGTTAAAGGTGTGCCAACACCACTAGCTATTTCAAAAAGTGTCTGGTCTTGCCAAAATTTTTGTGGCAAATCCATTATACGGATCCAAATTTTCACACGAGTTTGATGTTGGATCCACATTCTTCAATTTGGTGGATGAGATTTGATGACGACTGATTAGGATTATTTGTTCCAAAATGGAGTAAGGTTGAAATTTGGGTTCGGGGCTACTGTTCGGTTCTGAAAAGATATTTGGCATGGTTCGAATTCAATGTCGGATTTGTTCCCTAGACTCTATCTGTTCTGGACCGGTCAGAAGAACAACCGCACGCTGACACATGGCATAAGATTCACCGCCTCAAGGCTCCGCACTCAAAGGAGTACGCTAGCTTGCGTGCATCGTCCACACAGAAGCGCGCCCTCACGCAAGGATCACCCTACACATGTCCTACTCCGTCCCTAATCATACCCCGCATAACCCGGAGACGGTTATGGCCAACGCGCACCTATTTAAGGGTGAACTTGCTTCACCCTCAAGGTACACATCACTTTTCACAACACTTCTTACACACTCTTTCTCAGTTCCATTACTGACTTGAGTGTCAAAGTGATAACATGCCTGTAGGCACCTTTCGTTCCACCACGAAGAATCATCATCACCATGCCGCTAGCCGTTACCGTCACACCGGAGCATTCTCTGCCGCTGTTGCCATTCAATCGTTCTTATCGGACAGATCACTATCAAATATCATTTAATAAAAATTGCACAGTTTTGAATACTGGCCAGTGGTGGAATTCCATTTTGGAAATTGAATTGGAGGATGATACTTTTTGTGTGGGAAGACAAATTAGAGGCTGGGTTGGACTCCATGCTACGATCGCTTCAATCAAATCCTTGTTCATCTGATAAGTGGATTTGGTCAGAAGACGCAGTTGATAGCTACACGGGTAACAGTAGATACAAAATGCTGCTAGATGACAGAATGTATGTGCTGAGAGATGAAATTCTTCTCAATTCTCTTCAACTATTATGGATAAATTCAGTCCCATCCAAAGTTTTGATATTCACGTGGAGATTATTAAGAGAGAGATTGCAAAGATGGATGCTTTGCGAAAGAGAGGGATAACTCACCTTGCTCAAGAAGGCGGCTGTGTTTATTGCCAATCAAATTTCGAGAGAAAATAGTTCATATGTTTTTCAAATATCAATTATTTTATAAGGTTTGGATGGAAATTATGCAGTGGATGGGATTAAAGGGAGTTTTTCTAGGTAGATGAGTGTTACATTCTGCTCAGTTTCCCTTATTTTTCGGAGGAAAAATAGGGAAAAATGTGTGATCCATTTTGGTTACGTAGGAATGAAGTTATTTTTTAAGCTTCAGCCACTTCGGTGGAAAAGACTGCCGAGCATGTTGAAGTTGTAAGCTGTGTCTTTATTTTTCAGATTGACTTTGTAATCCATTGTATTGTTTGTCTGTAATTTTGCTAAATGAATGTAACAATTGCAAGGGTCTGATGCACATATATTTGACAAGGATTCTATGATTTGGTGTTCATATTTAACTACATGGGATATTGTAGCAGGTTATGTTATTAGGATATTGTAGCAGGTTGTGTTATTATTATTTTGAAGAAGGTAGCATGTTATTGTTATTGAAGTGGATTTATTGATTATATGGCTTGTTGGTATGGCTTTGTTTGGTACAAACTGTGTTATGTAAGTTGGTATAGCTGTGTTCGCAGAGAAAATATTCAAAAATGTGAACAAGAATTTTGCAGCAAAGTACTTAGAAGAGGGGGTGGTGTAGTTTAAAAGAAGTGGGTGTTTTCTATTTGGCAGTACTTAGAGAAAGTGTGCTATAGTATTGATGCATTAAAACATATTTGTAAGGGGACAATTGTATTGAACTTTGTCCGACTTTCGAGAACATGATTTGGCGAGTCATCTGCAACCCTTTAGAGAAAGTGGATAGTTGTTTTCAGCTATGATACTGGGTCCGGACCTTGCTTATTGTAAGGGTTGAGTATCCCTTGCACTCTTATATAATATATATGGGTATCCTGATGCACTAAAGCTCTCACGTACTTAGGGTTCAGAAAGGGGTTTCATCATTTAGTGTTTTGTACACGGTCTTACTTTGTTTTTACACAAAAGACTATTTCTAGTACTTGAACACGTGACCATTTAGTCACGTGACAACCACTTTACCAATTTATATAAACATATATTTCCGAAATTCAATTTCAACAAAAACACATAACAAACTCGACAACAATGACTTCATACATAACATAATTTATAATATAAATTCAACATAAGTAACAACTCGTGTTTAATTTGCAGAAGGTCTACTCAACCTAGTACAACTTTATTTTCTCATCACTAAAGTCCTTAATTTAGTGATTTTCAGGTTCCACAATTATTCTTCATCAGATTTGCATGGAAAATCCTCCAATAAGTCTTTGGAAGCATCATGCTAACACAACTTATCTACGCTATTCACTTGCTGCAATAATTGATGGAAAATGTAATATGTTATTATAAAAAAGTATAAAATAGTAAAAGCATATAATGAGTCAAAACTAGCCCGTCAACTTAATTTAAAACCTCACCAATATCATTGAGCAATTTTCGGCTTCCGGTAACGGTATTAGGACCATCCTTTTTTATCCAAGGGTATTTTGCATGGAAAGTCCTCCAATCAACTTGTGACACTACAGTAATAAAAGAGAAGTTTATAGGAGATGTAAAAGCATAAAAGAAAGTTGGAGATATGAAAAGGACTATTTTTGTAGAAATATTAAGATTTCAGGAAAATTTAAAGGTCAAGAGTGTACATATATAACTTATATTACAAGCAAACTCCTAGAGGTTAAGGATACATAATAATAAAATAGTGTCAAAACAAAGAATTTTCTGCCAAAATAAAAATAGATCAATTTAAAAAAAAAAGTATTTTGTGTATGTAATGGACTAATAAGTAATAACCTGATGGGATAAAGTTCTCCTTTTCAGCTCCAGATGAAATTTCAATGGGTCCATCTAGCAAGTCAAACACAAAGTGGTCAATATCATTTTGCATTAAGGAAAAAATAAAACAAATTTGTACCAAGAAGCTAATAAGCAATAACCTGATGGGATAAAATTCTCCTTTTCAGTTCCAGATGAAGTTTCAATGGATCCATCTAGCAAGCCAAACAAGAAGTCGTCAATATCATTTCACATTAAAGATAAAATAAAATAAATTTGTACAATCAAGCTAATAAGTAATAACCTGATGGGATAAAATTCTCGTTTTCAGTTCTAGTTGAAATTTCAATGGGTCCATCTAGCAAGTCAAACATGAAGTTGTCAATATCATTTCACATTAAAGATAAATTAAAATAAATTTGTATCATCAAGCTAATAAGTAATAACCTGATAGGATAAAATTCTCATTTTCAGTTCCAGTTGAAATTTCAATGGGTCCATCTAGTAAGTCAAACATGAAGTGGTCAATATCATTTCACGTTACACATAAAATAAACTAAATTTGTGCCATTAAGCTAATAAGCAATAACCTGATGGGATAAAATTGTCCTTTTCAGATCTAGTTGAAATTTCAATGGGTCCATCTAACAAACCAAACACAAAGTGGTCAATATCATTTCTCATTAAAAATAAAAGAAAATAAAGTATTACTATCATGCTAATAAGTAATAACATGATGGCATAAAACTCTTCTTTTTAGTTCCATTTGAAATTTCAATGGATCCATCTAGTAAGCCAAATATGAAGTTGTCAATATCATTTTAGATTAAAAACAAAATAAAATTTATTTATTTTATTTGACCTATTATATAATCAAATATTACCTATCACATTATGAACAATAGAGATTCTAATAATGGTGAATAAAATTTATTGAATCTTTGACGTGTTAGAGAAGGTGATACATTAGCACAATCAAACAACTTAAGAGTTTTTTTTTTAGCAAGCAACTTAAGAGTCATAAAAGCTAAAAGCTATTTTTTAAAAAGAAGCGGTAAAAAAACAAAAACCTTTTTTTCTTTTTTTGTCTGGAGTCTGAACCCCAAACCTTGTATATATTATGTATTGTCCAACTGAACTAAGCTCAAAAAGATAAAAAAAAACAACCAAAAACCCTTATAGCGAGACTTTATATGTATTGAGTATAATTTTGCTTATTAATAGGAACAGAGTATAATTAATCTTAATGTGTTTTCAGAAATAAAATACCAATAAAAGCCAACAAGACACACAATTTAGCAGTTAACCAACGTGTCATACTGGTGGTATTTTCTTAAAGTTTTAACTTATAGTATAACTATGTTTATCATTATCAGCCTCTCAAAAAAAAAAAAAATGTTTATCATTATCAGGCCTCTTTCCTAACAAAATGTTTATGTATTTTGAGAGTTCTGAGGCAAGGGTTTTACTTGCTTTATGCTTGGGCCAGAGGTGATTATAATAAAAATGATATTGTGACCGAGAGAAGAAACAAGGGTCTTTTGTAAAAAAAAAATAAAAATAAAAAGAAAGGGTCTTTTTGTGATCAATAAGAAACAAGGGTCTAGATTTTTTTTTTTGAAAGAAGGTTTTAGATTCTTATAACTCAAGCCTTGTTTCTACTCAGAACTTATTAACACATTTTAAAAAGCAAAGTGACTGATATAAATATAATTGAAAAAAGAAATAAACAATTAATTAATATTATATGTAGTTTCATAACAAAGTGTTTTGAATCCATGACGTATCACCATAATATTATCATCCTTACCGTTATGTCGAGTATCCTTGTATTCTAAGCCCTTTTGGTTATCTAGTGCCTCATCTGCATTAAAACCAATTAGATAAAAAAAAAGTGAATAATGTATGGTTCTATTTTAAGTTGTGTGTGTACACACAATTCACTATCAATATAAAGATTTTAATATTGTCAACTAATTGTAAATTTTTATAGTTATGAAGTTTGATAAATCATAACTAATAAAATAATATGCACTTTTATCCCAAGTCTCAATCCTCAACCATAACTTTTCAACAACTATGATTTCCTAGCATTTCAACTTGCATATTTCAATTTGTAAGATTTTAAGATAACCAATAAATATGCAGGGATCATTCTTTTTAATATAAAATGTCAAGTTTATTTCTTGTTGAGGGAAATATAAAATGTCAAGTTAAAAATATAAATATGATTAGGGTTAATATATGTACGTCTTGTGTGGGGGGCCTTTTGGTTATTAATATATGTGCTATTTCAAAAAACAATTATATAAATATGATTAATGAACAAATCAATGGATAATCTTATATGAACTTAAATTACTAATTATATTCGGTTCAAATACCAATTATTTAATTCTTAACAATACCCCAAAAAAAATTAGCATTACTAATTCTCAATTTTGTTTAACTTTACTAGCTACTTAATTAAGATTGTAAAATAAAAAACTACTCAAAGTGAAATACAGAGCAACTAACGTTATGAAGGTCATGATGTGCTGCTACTATTTATACCTACAGAAATAACTATATTATCCTCCTTACCAGTTATGGCAACCTTCTTCACTTTATCTATGCTATTTTGTTCTTCTTGTAACCAAGCTGCAATATCAATTGAAAAAAGTAAAAACTATATACAATCTAAGTATAAATACACCATTCACATAATTATTTTATATATTGCTACCTAATCATAAATTTATAGATAATTATAAAGTTTGGCTAGTTGACTACCGATCAACAAATCCTTAAAAACGTAAGACACCTCGTCATTGAAATTGTAAAAATATTTACATAATAAGTGTACCAAGTTAAACTTATTAAAAAACTACCTCTAAAAAAAACAAGATATATTATCGCACACTCATTCAAAAAAAATTTTTTTATCACACACACACATATACATGGGTTTTGCTAGAAGACACCTTTTATGAAGGTGTCTTTTAGCAAGTAATTCTATGAGCATTTGCTAAAAGATACCAACTAATTTTTATGAATGTGTCTTTTAGCAAAGTTATAACTAAAAAATGAAAATCACACCTTGAGGTGTGAGTTGTTAAAAGACACCTTCATGGGTGGCTTCTAGCAAAACCCTATATGTAGAT
>Ga0315913_1003310_pt1 | contig 19328 bp, 12 predicted proteins | sample MpolsnodulesMG_FD_207736 | JGI IMG/M metagenome (GOLD analysis project Ga0315913, IMG submission 207736) | Medicago polymorpha root nodule microbial communities from Los Angeles, California, United States - small nodules | ecosystem: Host-associated > Plants > Roots > Nodule | place: USA... | reverse complement strand
CTGAGGACTATCAACCTTAGGGATCAGAGCAATAAAAGTGCTATTAATTCCTTTTGCCAACCTGCCATTCCGATGAAACTCCGTCAAAAATCGCATAATGTCTTCGTTCAACATATCCCAAAATTCTTTTATGAAACCAAAACTAATCCCGTCAGGACCCGGACATTTGTAACTCTCACATTCCCACACTGCCTCCTTCACTTCCTCCACCGAGAATGGCCTAGTTAAAACCGCCCCCTCCCTAGCAGGCAACTTACGAAAATTGAGACCCTCCATGGTGGGGCGCTGTGCATGTTGTTTCTGGAAATGTAATGAGAAGTGAGAAAACACAGCATTCCGCACATTTTGGACCCCATCGATCTGAACGCCATTTACAAAAAAGAACGGGATTGAGTTTCTTCTGCGCCTGTTTGACATAATACCATGAAAGAATTTTGAGTTTGCATCCCCTTCTTGTAACCATTGCATCCGTGACTGTTGCCAAGAAATGCTGGAATGTAGCCGTGATAAAGAAAACAATTCTTCGGAAAAATCATGGAGCTCCTCAATCTCCTCATCGCATAAATCAACCATCTCCCCTTTCAGATCAAGATTAGCAATTTGATCCTTCAGGTTCGAAATTCTTGCAGGTAAGTTCTGAACATGAGTTTGATGCCATTCTTTTAAAGCCAATTTTAGAAGCTTCAATTTTTCTTTTAGAACAAAGCCTCCCCATCCGTCTACCTGAAAGGACTGCCATCGATCACGAACAAAATTATTATAGCCAGAAAGAGACTCCCAACATTTCAACATCCGCAACGGTTTCGGCCCCCAATTTTCAACATCAATAGCAAGCACCAAAGGACAATGATCCGACAAGCCACGAGACATAGCGACCTGATAGCAGTTAGGCCATGTCAAACTCCAATTTTCAGACAGCAGGAACCGATCAATGCGACTCATCGACCTACCATCCCCTCTATACCACGTGAACATACGACCTCGGAGCGGAAGATCCATCAATAAGGCTCCGTCGCTAAGATTATTAAAATTATCACTCCACACCGCATTAAATACTCCACCAACACTGCGACGTTCCTCTCTACACCGAACCGCATTAAAATCACCACATACACACACATTAGAATCTGACAAAGTACCCAATCTGATCGATAAAGCATTCCACAATGTATGTTGCCGATATAAATCACAAGGGGCATATACGTTAAGCACAACAAACCCCGTTCCCGTCTTCACAAAACAACCTGATATTACCAACACATGTTCGAAAGAAATAGTCGACCACACCTGGACCTCCGCAACATCCCACATAGTAACCAGACCTCCCGAAGCTCCCACTGAAGGTTGAAAAGAAAAATCAGCAGTTACATTCCCCCATATAGCTTTACAGACTGTAGTATCAAACACAGCTAACTTAGATTCCTGTATACAAAGAATAAAAGGTTTTTTCTCCCGCACCAATTTTCCCACCTCTCTCCTTTTCTCAAAACTCCCTAAACCCCTAAATATTTAATTATAAATTTTAGTTTTAGACTATCATCACTTTCTTCAAACATCTCTTAACTGGTATTCTTCAATTTCGTATTGTGATTTTTGTTTCTAATTTTCTTTTTTCACATATGTCTTGACTACAAATTGATTTATGCAGCAAGCACTACAAGAAATTCTCTCTTATTATCCAAGGCCAAAAGTCGTGGACTTACCAAATTAGTTAGCCCAATTTTTTTATCATTGAATTAAGAGTTGATATAAACTTTTTTAGTCTACTTTTTTAAGTTTCTTTCTTATTGTATAAGATTTTTTTTAGGATGTGTTTGTAATTTCTATATGATATTTTTTGCACTTTGATTTTCTAAATTTGTATCCTTTTTTTTTTTTTGGTGTACCCAATTGGCACACTCATAAAATTTAAATAGATTTGATATCATATGCTTTAATTTCTTTTTAAAAAACTATCCTTTTTAAAATATAACAAATATTCGACATTTTCAATAGTGTTTTTATAAAAGGAAATGCTAACAAATGTTTTTAGAGCATTTTTATAAAGTCTAAAGAAAAATTGTCTTAGAAGATGTGTTCAACACATTAAACGTTTAAAAAGTAACTTATAAATTATTTCTATTTTTAAATCCTTGATGAAACTCTTTTTAAAATCAAATAAAAACTCAATAGACCTATTTTGTCAAAAAAAAAAAAAACTCAATAGACCTATCAAAATTGTAATTAAAAAAAAATTATATAAACATTATAATCAACTCTATTGTTTAGATCAACCAAATGTTGTTGCTCGATTTTTTATTTATGTAATGTTTGTTAGTCTATTTTTTTAGCTTTATTTTTTATTGTATTTCCTTACGTGTATATGAGTGACTATTTTTTCCATGGGAATGATAAGAAGGTAATAAAACAAATATTTGAAACTGCCAAATGTCCATTAGTAGAAGGGTTTTTATTAAACACATAGCGTCCTTTAGTTGCATTGCTCTCACATTAGCAGCAACATCATTATCAAAATTAAAAAAAAAAAATCATTCCACAATCGGAAAGCAGACAACAACAAAAAAAGAAGGAAAGGTAAATAACAAAGATCATACATGGAGGAAAAGAAAAACAGAAAGAGCTACTTCACATTAGCCACATGTAACAAAGGAAAGAAAAAAGAACAATTGAAAATTTTAGATAAATAAAAAAAAACAAATAAAGTGTAACATAGGTGAAGAAAGGAAAAATTAATGTGCAAAAAAGCAATCCTCTGGTATATTTGTTTAATCGATCCTCACAGACCACAAATCAAACCTACACAAAGAAACTAAAATATTGTCAGAACTCCCAATTTAAAAATCCCTAAAAGCATAGTCTTGCAAAGGAGAGGATAAATATGGTCAATTGAGTTTTCCTGAATGAATAAAAATAAGACTTACAATAAAAGAAAAATCCAAAAAATTACAGTTTACAAAATCGATTATGCAGAAACGTAGTAATCATACCCATCAATGTATACATATATTCCTATATTGCTCCTTCCATGTTCCATCTCACCCCTCATTATCTGCAAGCGTGTCCACTCATCACATATTAAATTGCTTTATAGATCTGAAACAAAAAAAAGAAATAATCAATAATCAGGGGTAAGCATTTCGGTCAAGCAGTGATACGACAATAGAGTTTTAACATTTCGGCCAACGATGTTGAATAGGAAAGATGAAAGATGTAAACAAAATGGAGGAATATAGTTCAATATCCATAGATATGCAGGTATATATACGATAATAAAATGTTTGTGAAGAGTTGCAATTACCTGCATTGGAAACGCACAACAGATGGCTGAGTGGATATTAAAAGGTTAAGAAGGTTGAAATACAAAAAGTCTGCAAATTCAATTTTTGTTTTCATTTTCAATGCTGAGTGCGTTTCTTTATTTTTTTTCCAGTAGAGTAGAAGGGGCTTAAATTGCGATCAGAGTAGGCTGTTATTCTTTTTCCAAAAAAATAGCATAACATTAGGAACATTGTGATCATAGTAGGCTGTTATTCTTCTTTTTCCAAAAAAATAGAATAACATTAGGAATATAATTTGACTTTAGATAAACATTAAATGCAAAAGTGTGAAGGGAAAAATTAGGCTAGAGATTAGGTTATTCATTTCTAAAAAAAATAGCACCTAAATTGCCATGAGAGTAGGAAGGCTTAAATTGCCAGCAGAGTAATATAGGGCAGGGTAATTCCTTTCCAAAAAAATAACATAACATTAGGAACATTGCGATCAGAGTAGGCTGTTATTCTTTTTCCAAAAAAATAGCATAACATTAGGAATATAATTTGACTTTAGATAAACATTAAATGCAAAAGTGTGGAGGGAAAAATTAGGCTAGATATTAGGTTAAAATTATGTTATTCCTTTCCAAAAAATAGCACCTAAATTGCCATGAGAGTAGGAAGGCTTAAATTGCCAGCAGAGTAATATAGGGCGGGGTACTTCCTTTCCAAAAAAATAGCATAACATTAGGAACATATTTTGACTTTAGATAAACATTAAATGCAAAAATGTGGAGGGAAAAATTAGGTTAAATTTAGGTTAAGTACAGCGAGACAGATTAAGCTTTACCAGTAAGAGATAAGGGAAATTGCAAAAACCTCCCTTGAGGTTTGCTAAAATATCCCTTATACACCCCTTCTATTTTTTGATCAGACATAAACCTCCCTTACTTAATTTTCAATGTGATAAGCACCTCCATTGTAAGTTAACATTGTTAGCCTCCGTTACATTTCAATTGTGGCTTCCTCCATTTTTGCAATTATTCTTATATTTTTTCCATTCAAAGTTCTCTTCCATTTCCTATTTATTTCTCCTTTTGTTTTTCAGTATCTCAAATTAATAAATGGCAATGTTCAATCGAATATCGGTATTTATCTATACAGATGCGGTGATGCATTTTAATCCAAGTGTCGGTCATGACATAAGCACATGATGATAAGCCCTTAAACTATATCAATGTATTCTAATTTAATGGTTCTCATTCTAACTGTGTTAACTATAAACAGGCCTTAGTTACAAGAACGAGGCTAAAATGTAGAACTCTGTTGTTCTAACTAACGGTGTTAACTTGAGGGGACGTGAGTGTTCTTTTAAAACTAGAAGGGGTGTTTGTGTTGTTTAGTGAAACTTTGAAGGAGGTCAACGTAATTTTCTCTAAAAATAAACATAACAATTCGTACTTATATCACAAGCAATTGCAAAATATATTTATTTTATTATGTAAGACTTTTGAATTGAATTAAATACAATAAAGGTATTTACAAAGGACAATAGAACAATGCTTGTAATAAAAAATCGAGAGTAAGAATATATGAATCTTTAGTGTTTTCTTGATATATTTGTGCTTTCACTCTATATCTGTTGTTGGCATTTGTTTTTTAAGAACTTGAACTCTTTTTTAGAATCAATCAATATTAATAAAAAAGAAACGATATTTTCTGTATATGCCGATCGTGGTGAGTATTATTATACTATGTTTCAATTTCAAGAGATATTACATTGTTATTATTTCTGTTTCTCAATTGATTTGTATGACTTCTTGCAGGGTAATATAACTATGGGTTATGCTTTTATTAACCTCTTATCCCCTTATCTGATCATGCGTTTATATAAGGTTATTTGTATTTAATTGTTAATGTTTGTGAGAGAGTCCTTCATCAAGACGACACCTCCTGCGTTGGAGGGTGCGGCTTCCCGGTGACTACGGTTCATCCTCTTTTCCGGTGTGAAATCTTTGGTAGCTTGTGGCATCGTATATATCAGCGGGCCGTTATTTATTTCATATCTCTAAAGTCGGTTCGGGATCATCTTCATCAGTTTGGTCATATGGCAGGGTTACTGTGATTTACTCATTCTTTCCTCAAAGTGATCTGACATAATTGTGTTTGGGTTATTTGGAAGGAAAGAAACAACATGATTTTTAAGCACAAAGTTCAGGATTTGGTCCATTTATTAGACAACATAAAATTTATGTCTTTTTTATGGTTAAAAGCTATTATGCTCACTTCCGCTTTCAGTTATAATGACTGGTGGCGACACCCTTTATTATGTATGGGTGTTATGGAGTAGCTTTCTTCTTGTTATTTTTTCGTTGTGTTTTTATGGCAACATATACTTAACATTGTATTTTTTTGGGTGATTCTCTTTTGCACCCCTTATGCGAGACGAATCATTCTTGGTGATTTGTTATATTCCATTTTGGCTTCTTAAAAAAAATTGTTAATGTTCGTGTTCACGAATGTATAAGGTAATAATCTTTGTTAATATATATATACCGGAGTTTAATGGATATAATGGGATAGTGGACTTCTGACATGACACTTATCAACATTTTCCGCTACAAGAATTCCCCAATTTACTAAGAATTCAAAATTGCATTACTGAAGGATTTAGGCCCTCAGTAATTACCGGAGGACCATGCCCTCAGTAACACCAAAAAAACCCTCAATAACATTATTGACGGAATAAACCCTCAATATTTCAGTGATTTCCGTTACTGGCGGATAAATCCGACAGTAATATTCATGAGGAATCTGCCTTTGATTACTGACGGATATTTTTCGTCAATATTGACAATGAAGTACAGATTCACATGGCATTGTATTATGAGGGATGTAAATCTGTCAGTAATGTTATAACAGATTTAATAATCCGTCGGTACCCCTTAATTTCCGTCAGTAACCCGTTACATTATATTTTAAAAAAAAAAAGAAAATTAAAACAAGAAGAAACACGCATTTGGCTTTCCACCAGAAAAACACACATCTGGGTTTCCCTTCATCGCATTTGGCTTCATCTCAATCATTTTCTCTTCATCTTGTTTGCTTTCCAATCGTTTAAACATCAAAATCTCAACTGTTTTCCCTTCATCTCAATCGGTTCTCTCTTGTTTTTTGTTCAACCATGCTTTATCTCAATCGTTTTCCTTTCAAGGGTTTGCTCATGTGTTCATCTCATTAATAGGCAGCTGTCTGTTACCCGTAGAAGAAGATGAAGGGCGAAGAATGATGGTTTAGAGCTTGGTGAACCCACACACTTCATCAAAATCTTGAGGGATCAATACTAATTGAGGTGAGTTTCTCAAATTAGGTTCTAATTATAGCAAAAGGAAACTTGAATTTACAATTAAGATCAAGGAAATTGACATGCAATAGAACAAAAATTGAAACCCTAACTGATTTTCCCTTTTTGTTGGTGTGTTGTTACATGTGTGAATTTGATTAGTTAGGCTTGAAATTTGTATGTAGTCTTGAAATTTGTATGTGGAATTAATGAAAATTCTCATGTTAAATTAGCTTAATTCATTAATTAACTTATTTGTGTAGCAGCAAGTAGTAACAGAGTTATGAGTTTGGGTTTTAAAATGGTTTCCTTTGATCGTACAAATGAATTTTGGGAACATTGAGCAACTAGACATGAAATGTTCTTGTAACTGATGTTTATAATTTAAGTTTTAAATTTTTATCCAACACAACCATGGATGAATACCGAGATTCATAGAACAACACTCGCTTTGAGTTTTTCTACACCGTTTTGTAGGATTTTTGGATGTGCAAAGAACATGATTTTGTTGATGATTTTGTTGTTGGACATGTCATTGATGTGTCATAGAAAAAGGAAAATAACAAGGTCAACAATTCAATAATTTTAGTGATTAGTTTAGTATTTGTATGTAATGGTTGAAATTGATACTGAATTTGGAAATCACAGCATTTCCTTGGTTACATAGAAAAAGAGGTTGATATATTTTGAGCATTATCCTTAGTTACATAGGAAAAGAGTTGATATATTTTGAGCATTATCAATGTTATGGTATTTGTCCACTAATGTTCTTATATCGGTTCTCGAGTTTTACTCTATAAGTTGCAAGAGATTAGTGTAAACTTTGACAACATGAAAATAATAAAAACAGACCTCAGTAATTTTGGCTTAGATTAGATTATTTCATATGACCCCTTTTGATTGTTCCTTTACATCCTACATAAAGAATATGTAAATTAGTTTATGAATATTTATATTACTATGACTGTGTGAAGGAGGGGATGGTGGGGGAGTTATGGGAGGGTGGTGAATTTGGAGGTACTTGGAGGCGACCCCTTTTTGAGTGGGAGATGGATCATTTGGAGGCCCTCTGCAGCTGCTACTGATTTTTCTGGCTTTGGCTAATTTATAACAATGTTAGTTAATTGTTTAGGGGCTGTATAGATGCTTTTGGATTGGCTGCTGTTGCTGTTTTATTTGATTTTTCTTACATTTTGTTGGGCGCCTACTGCTGGTTGTTGTTAGCAACTGAGGTTTGTCAGTGTTTTTTCTGTTTTTAAGTGATTTGAACGTGTTTCCGCCTATATACGGTATTTGTAGTTCGTTTCTTTTGGGATCCTTATACGATTTGTGCAGGAATCCGTCAGTAATTACTGAGGGAATAATCCCTCAGTAATGCTTTGTCAGAACTACCACTCCATTACTGAGGGAAAATTCCGTCAGTAACATTACTGACGCTCATATTACAGAGGGACTCAAATCCGCCAGTAATGGATATTACTAAGGGTTTTTTGTATTAATGAGGGATTATCTCCACCAGTAAAAACGAAAATTCTTGTAGTGTTCATATGGTTTTTCTAAATTTTTTTATAATAATCTCTGTTAATATACTCCATATACAAGAGTTTAATGGATATAAATGAGACAGTGGATTTCTGACATGACCACTATCAATATTTTCATACAGTTTTTCTAAAAAAAAAAATTACCATCGAATTTACAAATTATTAATAAAAGTATTTTTAATATGTAATTTTAATAAAATGGATACACTTAATTAAAACTTCTAAAATTTCAAAATACTTTTTGTTTTAGGAAAAAAGTTTCAAAATATACAAAGTATTAATTTGGTTTAATTGAAGGAATAAAATTATGCTTGTTCTTGTTGATTAAGAACCAAGGTCTTAAGCCATTCTCTATGTTGAAATGTTGGAAAGGATTTTTCGGGTTATAAGGAATTTGTTAAAAACAAGTGGACATCTTTTGAGTTTGATGGATGAGGACGGTTTATGTTAAAGGAGAAGTTGAAGATGATCAAGAGTAGTTTGCATGAATGACATTCAATACATAGCTCTAATATTGATGGCAAAAACATAGGCTAAGAATCTTCAGTTGGATACAAAGAGGGAGGAGGTGGGTTTGAATGATTTTAAACAAGAGGAATTACATTTCACATCTTCCTCTATTTTGTCTCTTTCCAAGATCCGGCGTAGTATGCAATGGCAAAATCCGTGTATACTTTGGATAAAATGGGAGATGCTAACTCAAATTTTTTTCATGGTGTGATGTTTAGTCGTACACGAACCTATGTTATAATGCGTGTTGAGGTTAATGGTGAGAGGATTGAAGGTGTTAATAGTGTTAGAGAAGCGGTTTTTAATCATTTTGAGAATCACTTCAAATTTGTTACGTTGGTCAGACCTGGTATGGAGAATCTTTCTTTCAATACTCTTAGTTTGGTGGGCGCCAGCCGTCAGATGTCTTTTACCGAAGATGAGGTAAAGAGGACTATTTAGGATTGTGATAGTTACAAAACTCCAGGCTTGATGACATCAATCTTGGTTTTGTTAAAGATTTTTGGGGAGTGCTCAAATTTGATGTTATGTGGTTCATCTCATATTTACGGTTAATAAAATTTATTTTATTTCTTTGAATCAAGAATAGTAATGTAAATATATAGATAATTAATATTCTTATATATATAGTAGATGTATAGTATATAAAAATAATGAGAAAACTATATATTTTATAATGATATATGTTAATAGTTTAAGAGATAACAACATTACAATCTATGCGAGTATTTTATTTTATTTTTTTATAATTGTAATAGATTTTAGAATTTACCATTATTTTATATTTCTAATATATATAATATTCATTTTCAAATGAAATGCATGATTTCAAAAGTCATATTGAATACATGAAAATGTGGAGCTTGTATTCTTATACATTATGTGATTGTAGTTACATTTTTTTTTGTTGACAAAATGTGATGGTGGTTACATGTATGTTAGTTGGTGGTCTTTGTAATTGAAATGAATGACTCTTATAGTCATATTTAATTCATGAAAAGGAGAATCAGCCGTGTATGATTTATCTAATACTCAAATCAAAAGTTGATATGTTTAGGAGGACTAATTATTTATTTAACCCTAAAATTAAAAATAATAATGATTTTCTAAAAAAAAACTTCAAGCAAGATAAAAAAAAACATCAATCATACGAAATAATTGGAGGTAAAAGTATTTGAATTAAATTTAAATCTTGTAGTCATGTAGTGCCTTTAATATCTCTCAATCTTTTTTTTTCTCATTGTATAGGATCACCAATCAAAAAAGTCTCACTGTGCCTGCCTCTCTCAACCGATCAATTTTCCTTTTCATTCATTTATTTTATTCTCTTTCTATTAGATTTGGATCATTTTCCTAGGACTATAATTAGGTTATCGTCGTGGGCTGTGAAGCCCAAATACTTCAAAATGGATAACGTACGGTATCCCCTGCGTATCATGTACCGATACCTGTCCGATACTTCCTTATACGTATCATAAGAGTATCCGAAGATTAAATTTTATTTTTTTAAAAAATAATTATCCAATACTTCCCGATACGTATCAGAAGAGTATCCGAAAATTAAATTTTATTTTTATTTTTTTGAATATAGTGCTTCTTTTTTGGATCGATATAGTATAACACTAACAATGTTCCTTTTGGATATAGTATAACACTGATGGTGCTCTTTTTGGGATATATTGTGTATGTACTTGACTAATCATCACTCTCTTAATCATCAATATTATTTATATTTATGTTGATGTGCTACGAGCCTATGACTGATTTCTTGTGTTTGTTAATATATTTGCACATTAAAAAAATGATTATAATTATATTGTACATTTAATTATATTTTTTTTTATTAACATATCTCAACCGTATCATATCTTGATTTTTGAAATTTTATCGTATCGGCGTATCGGTACAGTATCATATCCATATCGTATTTTGTATCCGGGCTTCACAGGTCGTGGGCTATATCTTTTCTCTAACAAACGTTCCTTGATTGGTTTGTTCTTTTCGAATATTAATTAATCAGGAAATTTAAATAGCTAGGTTTTTCATAAAGCAGTATGAAATAGCTAGGCTACGTAAGTTTTGCGTGAATCAAATGGCTCAACAGTTGTGCTTCAATGGGTATTTTGTGAATGCTATAAAGTTTTGGATTTCATGTGTATATGGTGTACGGTTATGGTTTATAGTGTCATTTCCTTCATTTATATCTGTACAAATATATATTGGAATATAATCCCAGTATGTAGTATGTTATTGTTTTAATATAATAAGTTATTGAACCCAAAGCTATTGATTTCGATGTGCTTAAAATTTCGGGACACTAGTCTGTGAGTTTCCTTGATTTCTAAGAATGAATTGATTTAAAAGTATTTGAACAATTATACTATAATGAATTAACAGCGTGTACAAATGAAAAAGGTAGTAGGGAATTTCATATTATTATGTTTCTATATGTTTTCATAAAGGATAAAAAGAAATTGGGTTTCTATTAGGCCCTGCACGTTTCCAAATAATTTTTACTTAGGCCGTTTGCAGTCCCAGATGCTTCATGACTTGGTATATTATGATTTAGTCTTTAGAGTTCTTAATTTGGATCGTGTACATATACCTTATAGGAAAATTGTAGTAAAGGGACTTTGATGGGAACTGAAGATCGTGACGGGAACCTAAATCTTCTACTGATTTTATCTTGTATTAGAAGAGATACGTCTCGTTACTTAAAATAAAATCACCTGTACTGCCACAATAATTTAGTCAGAGAGATGGGATAGGGGGACCCCATAATCCCCCCACTCCTCCACTCTCCTAAACATCCTCAACTCCGCACTTCTACGACTAACTATAAAAATAAGAGGTTACACATATGAAGCATGGACTCTAATACGGACACCTGACACAGCACCGCTGATATAAAAAATATAGGACACGGACACCGCCACATATATGTTAATTTATTTAAAGACAATCTAAAATGAAAATTAAAATACATATATAAACATCTAACTTGAGCAATATATATCATTAGAAAAAGTTATTGACCTTTATTTATTCATCTACTATAACAAAAATCTAAAAATAATATAACCAGTTGTAATGTCTATAACCAATAATTGATCAACATTTCTCACAACATATGTAACTCTTGTATCTATGGTGTCTGGAAGCAATAGAGAAAAAAATCGTTTTAGATATTTGTCTGAGTTGTCCGACACGACTCGTATGAGTGTTATATAGGTGTCGGACACCGATTTTAGGAGTGTCGAAGTAGAGAATAAAACAATTATTTAGGACACCGGTTCGACATGTGTTGTACGGGCGTCATAGGAGTGTCAGACACCGCGACACGCCTAGTCCTAGAGGTGTCCGTGCTTCCAAGGGTTCATGGACTCCTTCTTCCCCACAACCCTAGTTTCCTCAGAGATATAGTAACATTACCCCACCCGTTTGTTCAACACCGGCAGCACCTTCATCCATCCTAAGAGCTCCCCATTGTCATCTCCATAGCAAGGAGGATCTCTACTACTGTACACAGAAAATGTACAGAAATCCTTTTTTTTCAGCTATGTGAATACTGTCGAGCACGATTTTAGTGTCTTGGACTACTTATCAGACTTAATTTGCTGTTTGTATGGCAAACATGGTGCATATGCTGTTGCAACACTTCCTTTCTCCGTCAGGGAATGAATTAGTATCTTCTTGTCCGGCTTTGTTCCAACCGAAATACTTTAGTTTCTGGAGATTTCTCTTACTTTGAACTTGCTTGACAACATTGAGGCACATTCCTTTGTCTTCCGATACATAGTTATTGCTTAACTTTGAACTTGCAAGGTCATTCTTTTGAAGTTATTGATTAGGATCACTGCACTATATATGCCATTAAGTCAATTAGATTACTCCCTGCCTAAAGGAGAGCATGTCAAAATCTACTCACATTAAGGTAGTATGTCTATATTTATTTTTTGTTTTACTGCAGACTAGTTGATACTTTTGAAGGAAATGTAGTATCTGGCTACTTTATGCTTAAAACTTGAATCTGTTTTATCGTAGGCTAAGTTTATCATATTTAGTAAAGTTAATAAGTTATGAGGTACAATAGTATTGCTCAACTTGGCTACTTGTAACATAAATTTGATCTGATTATTGGCTAGATATTGCTTTGTTCTCTTTGCTGCTGAATTTTATTTGAATCATCATATTCAATTGAATTGCATCTCTTTTGTTATGCACATGTAATATGATATGTTTAGACGGTCTGTGCTTTTTGAAAGGGATCTTGATGCCAATGATTTTTTCTTCCAGAGGGCCATATCTGTTTTATGTTTAAATTTTTATGTATCTATTTTATGAGTTGTTTCTAAGTAACTACTGCTTTATGGACAGGGTGACAACACTCAACTCTCATTCATGATATTTGATTCTATCGGGTTCCCTCCGGAGTTATTACACAGGCCATATTGCTTTGTTTCTAAGTAATGAATTAGTTTTATGAGGACACATATAAAATCCAATTTGCATTTAATTTGACTTTAGAAAAGATGATTTTTTGAAATAAAATAATAAAGTATGACAAAAGTTTGTCTTTTTTACTTATAATTTGAGATGAAGAAAATGAGTTTTTTCCATGTAATTTGGGGACACATATAAACATATTTGAAATGAATATAACAGTTACAATACTTTTTTTTTTGTCAAGTAGCGTAGTGACTAGAATTCACCTTATAAGATGAATAGGTGGGGGGTGTTCGGGGTTTGAACTCCGGCTACTGCATATAATAATGCATTGTCCTACCAATTGAGCTATGCTCACGGGACACAGTTACAATGCTTTTAATGCATACATTCTAGATCAATAGAACAAAAATAGATTTAAAAAGTTGTTCATTACTTCACATTGCAAGTTTGGAGACACAAGAGAATACATGATAACTTTTTAGTTCATAAACCAAGATGAACAATGTGAGGATCCAAGATGGTTAAGATTCGAGTTTTCCACTGTAAAAGGTCGAATAGTATCCGCGCTTGTTTAGAACGCACCATTAAGATGTTCCTGTTACAAAATAAATATTAAATTAGGTCAAAAGTAATTGGGCAAATGTTGATTTTTTTTTTTTTCAACGAAAAATATTCATGTTACTTCAAATCTTAAGAATGAAAATTACTTCTTTAATATTGGTTTTTTGAGCATTTGAACTGAAGAATTTCTGACTGGCCTTGAACCTTTGAATACTTGATCGAAGCTTTTACTTTTCAACGATGTTATCGTCCCATTTTTTGGTGGTGGCCGGGGTTTAAACCCCGAACCGTACATATATTATGCATTGTCCCTACCAACTGAGTTAAACTCACGAGTACATATTATCGTCCCATTTATTCTTATTAAATTCGTGCATAAACATTTGTGGTTGAAATTTAATATTAGCAATTTAAAAAGATAACTCATACTTTAGGGACTAGAATTAAATATAGGAAATTAAATACTTTCTCCGTTCCTTTCAAGTGTCTTTTTAGAAAATTAACATCAAATTAGATATGTGTATTTTTGCACATTTTCTTCCTATTATACCCTCATTTTAATCTACCAATAAATTTTTTTTTTTTTGCACACACTTTATCTTTCCAACAAATTGTAACAAACAGTTGTCAGTTATTATCTTTTTCTCCAACAAATTCCTACTTTTTGCGCACCCTCTCTCATAACAAACAATTGTTAAATTTCTTCCTTATGAACATTCATGGTGTCTTTCATTTTTCTTCTCTCAAATATGTTCTTTTACTTTGCACTTGAAATTTTAACAATTGTTACTCATCTTATTTATAGAATTTTAACTATTCTTGGAACCATTGTTGGTAACAAAATTTTGTTTAAATTTGAAGATATCAACAAACAAACTTTGTTTAAAAAAAACAAATTTAGTTTTCTAAATAGATGACATTAATTAGTTTTATTGAAAAGGATAAAAGAAATTGACAAAAGGTATAATTGACAAATCATACCCTTAAAATACCAAAAAGACAGTTAAATAGTAACAAAAATTTCACCCTAAAAAACACTTCAAAAGGAACAGAGGGGTACTAGCCATTTAAAAAAGATAACTCATTTACTTAGGGACTAGAATTAAATAGGAACATAACCATGTAGAAGGCGATAACATGACTTGGAGACAAAGTATTAAAAGTATAGCCGAAATTATCATGATTAATTTGTAAAAGAAAATTTAAATAAGATTAGAACAGACGTGAAGGAGAACAGAAATAGTGTATTACTGTTATACACAACTCTATTGACGTATATCTAACAACGACCTAAAATCATACCTAAAAGAAATTGTGATTAAAACATGATAAAGATGAATTTATGCTTACTCATTTGAATATGTTTGATAATTAACATTGTTCTTCTGTCTTCACCGTAATCATCGACCTCGTGTGTGATTCGTTTTCTGTTGAATAAACTCTTTCACTTTCACTTTCAGATGATTTGAATTTGCTTTCAAATTTGCCAACATAGTTTCTAGCTTATTCATCCTCTTTTCTAAAATTGTGTATCTTCTTTGATTCTTCTACTATGATGACTAGATAACTACTCAAGAGGAACCGTTATGCAGAGAGTTTTCCTCTGAAATTTGTAGCTGCTATGTCTCAACCTCTCATTCTCTACGTTATGTTCATCAACACTCCTGGTCGCGGTCAACAGTTACAAGTTTTATTTCTTACGTTTCTGGATCTAGATTTTCCAATTTTATTAGAGATTGATTTTGTTGTGTTGTAGAGTTCAATTCTATGTCTTTTTTACCGTCTCAACACTATTTTGGGGGTTTTTTTCTTTCAATTTTTTTCATATTTTTTCACCTAAACAAAATCCAGTGAATGTGATTTGTTGGGATTTTCATAAGTTGATTGATTCAATATCAAATGTGATTTATTTTATTTTATTTTCCTATATTTAAATTTCTTCCATTATTTTGCCTACAATGGTTGAATGAAGTTCTTGCTTTATGATAAGAATTTAGATCTAAACAACATGTTAATGAAGAGAAAAAGAGAAAAGAGGACTGACACTACAAAAAATGTGTACTTGTGAAAGGACTTATGAAAACCTGAAGAGACGGAATTACAAGTTAAAATAATAATAATAATAATAATAATAATAATAATAATAATAATAAACAACTGAGTGGGTCAATAAATAAAAAAGAGCAGATGACATGTTTAATTATTATTGCAGTGTGTTAAAATAGTGTGTCAAAGGTGTGACTCTAACATTACTCGAATCAATTTTTTGGCAGCTATTCCCTAGCAATTAAACTTGAAATTTATATGTATTATGTAACTCACCACCATGGGCAAAAAAAGAAAATCAAAAGTTCCTTGTTAGCATTTATCGTTAATAAAATTTATTTTATTTATTTCAATGAAGGATAGTAATGTAAATATATAGGTAATTAATATTCTTATATAGATAATAGATGTATAGTATATAAAAATAACGAGGAAACTAGATATTTTATAATGATATATGTTAATAGTTATAGAGGTAAGAATTTTTGTTTTACTACTTTTTTTTTTTAAAATAATGAATTTTTGTTTTAATACTTTTTTTTTTGAAATAATTTTTGTTTTAATACTTGTAAGGTACATGTGCGTTTGCATAAATGTCTTTTATTTATAGTATATGTGCAAAAAGAAGAAAGAAAATAAAAGAAGTAGAAGAGGAAAAAGAAGATGACAAAGAAGAAAACACTAACAAATGAGAGACCAACCAAACAATTAAAATAATAATATCCTAAAAATTGCGATGTTACTGAATACATGAAAATGAGGAGTTTGTATTCTTATACAACATGTGATGGTGGTTATATGTTAGTTGGTGGTCTTCTTTGTAATCGAAATGAATGACTTCAATAGTCATCTTTAATTCATGAGAAGGAGAATCAATCATGTATGATTTATCAAATATTCAAAATTGATAAAGATCCACATGTGTGTGTCTATATATATATATAATTGTTTATCATTTCTTTATTTACAATTCCCAACACTTAATTTTTAAAAATTAAAATTATCAATTTTTGATTAAGTTATCAATCAAAATTAAGTATCCAAGTTTGATATCTAATTTAATTAATACATGATAGATTTTACTCGTTTTCTTGGAGTGTAGTTTAATAGAGCATCCGTCTCCTAGAATTGGAGAGAAAATATCGTCCATTAAATATATTTATCCAACTTTTAAAATTTAAAATATCAACATCATAATATTCAAAAGAATACAAATATTTAATTTTTTTTTTGGAAGAAAATGAAAAATAATAATGATTTTCTAAAAAAATAAATATTCAAGCAAAATAAAGAAAAAACACCAAACATACTAAATAATTGGAGATAAAAGTATTTGAACTAAATTTTAATCTTGTAGTCATGTGGTGTCTTTAATATCTCTCAATTTTTTTTTGCTCATTGTGTTGGATCATCAATAAAAAAAGTCCCATTGCGCATGTCTCTCTAACCCGATCAATTTTCCTTTTCATTAATTATTTTATTCTCTTTCTATTAGATTTGGATCCTTTAAAGGGAGAAGTCCACTTTAAAATATCAATTAAGTATATAGACCAATATATGAAAATTTTAATGTAGATATTATAGGTATATCATAACAAATTATGAGATTTTTGAAATAACAACACTTGATTCTATTATATTATAGTAATCATAATTTTTTATTTTATTTTAATCAATTATATAAAATAGTGTGTTGGTTAAGGAGTCTTTTAGCAAGCTAGTTTCTCCACCTATTAATTTTGTTTGTTGCCATGTGTTATGCACCCCCTTTCTTTGGTTTTGATTGCCACTTGACATAAACCGAGAACTTCACTCGTTATTTAATTTTTATTTTGTGAAAGGTTCTTTGATGATTTGGTTTATATGGAATGGTATGGCTGGCTTAATGTATGCTGGATAAGTGTTTTTTTGTCGGTATTTTGTTTGCTTAGTTTATACCAATTCAAGTGCACATGTTAGAACATGTGTCTTATGATCGCCTTCTCTCCTAGGGTTAGTAGCGCCGCCGCTGTTGATCCCTCGTGAGTGTGTTGTTGTGGTTCGGTAGGTCATGCCTCACCTGAACATTTGCTCTGCTTTATGCCATTTCTGTGATCGTGTTCCTTATATGAGTCCCTTACCATCAATTTGTTTTCTTCCATAAGGCCTACCAAGGAAAATGAGCCTAATGATGTGGAATTGTCGGGGTGTTGCAGTTCCCGACCTTAAGTACCTAGTTCGGCATTTCAATCCAGACCTTTTATTTTTAAGTGAGACTCTAGCTCACCGAAATAAAATTGAAGAACTTCGTTTTTTGCTTGGTTACAATTGTTGTTTTCCAATAGACCGCACCGGTAGAGGCGGAGGTCTTACATTATTTTGGCGTAATTCTTTACATTGTCAACTTGTTGATTTTTTGAGTAATCATATTACTGTTGAGATAAATGATATTGCTCTTGGTACTTGGAGACTTACCGGCTATTATGGCTATCCTAATGGTGGTCGTAGAACTGCCGCTTGGAATTTTCTTCGACAACTTTCTAATCAATTTACAGGTCCTTGGTGTATCTTTGGTGATTTTAATGATATCCTTGATGCGAGCGAGAAAAGGGGGCGCACCACTAGACCTCCGTGGCTTATAAACGGTTTTCGTCAAGCTGTTATTGATTCAGGTTTGTCTGATGTTCCAATTGAAGGTTATCCGTTTACTTGGTTCAAAAGTCTAGGCACTCCACGTGCCGTCGAAGAAAGGTTAGATCGTGTACTTGCTAACAATTTGTGGTTTAATATTTTTTCGAATGCTACTGTTGAAACTCTGGTAGCACATGCTTCTGATCATTATCCCATATATGTAAATGTTGCTCCTACTCCTCGGCCTCATGTCTCTAAACGCCATTTTCGTTACGAAAATGCGTGGCATCTTGAACCGGGTTTTAAGGATCTTGTTACTAATTCTTGGCATGAATGTTCCACCCAGACTATTATTCCAAAGCTTTCCTCTTGCGCGGAAGACATGTCTGTTTGGAAAAAATCACATTGTCATAAATTAAAAACTGATATTGAAGATTGTCGTAAACAATTGCAGGAAACTCGGTTAGGATCTTCTGGCGAGGACCAAGTTCGCATGTTCGAGCTAAGGAAAAGAATGCAACGGCTGCTGTCCCAAGATGATGCTTATTGGCGTCAATGCGCAAAATCTCATTGGTATAAGGATGGCGACCGTAATACCAAGTTTTTCCACGCTTCGGCTACGGCTCGAAAGAAGGTAAATCGTATAACCTCTCTTGATGATGGTGCTAGTAATAAAATTACTAATGAGCAGGATATGCAAGAAGTGAAACGCAATATTTTGTAAATATTTTTCAACAACAGAATAGTGATTCTTCCTCCGTTATTGATGTTATTAATCTGTTTGTTTTTGATAATGACAATGAAATGCTCACGGCCTCTTTCTCTAAGACCGAGTTCAAGGATGCTATTTTCTCTATGCATCCAGACAAGTGATCAGGCTCTGATGGCTTCAATCCGGGTTTTTACCAGCACTTTTGGAATTTATGCAGTGATGATATTTTTAAAGAATGTTGTGGTTGGTTAGATACAGGACAATTTCCCCCATATTTGAATATTACTAACATTGCCCTT
>Ga0315913_1003309_pt1 | contig 19329 bp, 6 predicted proteins | sample MpolsnodulesMG_FD_207736 | JGI IMG/M metagenome (GOLD analysis project Ga0315913, IMG submission 207736) | Medicago polymorpha root nodule microbial communities from Los Angeles, California, United States - small nodules | ecosystem: Host-associated > Plants > Roots > Nodule | place: USA... | reverse complement strand
GACTCATTAAAAGACACTTTACATAAAAGAGACACAACAATAGTCCCAACAATCTTCCCAAAACAAGCAGTAAATGTGACGAAAACTAGAAGACCCCAAGATTGCAGCCCCTGAATGGTAGCTATGTTGGTCTTCAATCCACTTGACACAAAATAAAGTGGGAGCAATAAACCAGAAACAAGATCCTCTATTTTCTCCACAAGAGCACCAGAAAATGGTCCATCTTTTGGAACCAAAATTCCAAAAACAAAAGCGCCAAACATGGCATGAATTCCAATAGCATCTGTGACAAACCCAGCAGCCAGAACAGAAGCTAATGTAGCACATATGTATAACTCATCGACTGGCTCACCTTCATGGCATTGTTGGGCCATCCATTTGAAAATTGGAAGGACAATGAGGATCGAACAAATGACAAAACCACACCCAGCTAAGAAGACCCACAGTGAAACAAGAGGAGACTGGCTATTGCCTGATAAGGCAACAGCAAGAGCAAGAAGAATCCAGGCTGCTACATCATTAACTGCTGCAGCCGACATAGCCATTCGTCCAACACTGGTGGTTAAAAGTTTTAACTCTGCCAAAATACGAGCTAATACAGGAAATGCGGTTATAGACAGAGCAACTCCCATATATACGAGAAATGCAGAAGTATTTACATCTTTGGCAATTGTTTCTTTCAGAACAAATGATGAACCAATTCCTAGTGCAAAGGGTAAGCTTATTCCGACCATAGCAATTGCAAGGACTCGACCTCCAGTTTTCCGCAGAGATTTAGGATCCAACTCTATGCCTGCTAAAAATAGAAAGAATATGAGGCCAAGGTTTGCTAGAGTATCTAATACTGGAAGACTCTTGGGTGGGAAAACTGCACGTAGATAGCTTTTATTCCGTCCAAAGGCTGATGGCCCAAGTAGTATTCCTCCCTGTCAATAAGCAGTCAGCCATGACACACATTACAATCATACAGTAGTTTGTAACTTGTAAGCCCTCCCTCCCTTCCAAAATAAAGCATATACTGTAATAACCCCTCTTTCCCCATTCAAGCTCTATGTAATACAAGTTGCAAAAACCTTTGCGCTTTTTTAGAGGAAAATTTGTAACACTAAGTGCAATTAAATGAAGTGTCAAGTGTGTTTAATTTCCTCTCGGTATAGAAAGTGGTTTTGAAACAATGCAATTCTAAATTCTTACACATGTGCATATTTCTCTAAGATATATGTTGATTAAAGAACATTGAATTGGTTATAGTTATTGCATTCTTCATCAAAAATTTGACTAAATAATAGACTTGTTTTGAGTTTGGACAAGTGGAACACAGTAAAGACTAAAAATTGTAAAATTATATAAAAATGGAACACTGAGACTCTTATTGTTGTATTGCATGGCAATGGCCTAGTGACTCTTTGCTTGTCTGAAAAGCAAAGGATGTCAGATTCTATCCCTAGCGAGTTTTGTTGCTCCCTCTAAATCAGAGTTACATTTACTAGTTTAGTTCCAAAGAAATCCTTTATAACCAAAAAGAAAAATAAAATAAACTTCTTACAAACATTCAATTATTTATATTAATTAATAAAAAATAACTTCATTGTGATGGTTGTTGTATTTATACGAAAATAATAAAAGAACTTACAACAATCTCTGCAATAACTCGCGGCTGCCTTAAAGGTTTTAGAAGATAGGCTAGTCCCCTTGTGACTACAAGAACAAGGCATATCTGCAAAATAGCCAAGGGAAGTGCATAATCAAGAGGGTGATCTCCCTGAAATACACCATTAGATGTGGACTTCATTGGTGGTGGGCAAACATTTCCAGCTGTAGTATTCGAAGTCATTTTGACAGTGCGAATTCCACTGCTAAACAGTGGATCCACCTATTTATTTTCTGCAGAAAGAAAGACATGTTTCCTCAACATCATAAACTGATAAAATCAAGACCTGAAAATAGTTAATGACAACATACAATGCAAGCTACAAAAACAAAATAACACATCCAAACATAAAACGTCACTCACACAAAAACATGAACAACTATGCTCTGCAACACAGTTGAACCAAATTAACTTATTTTGTTACTATTGATGAGTATATGATATATAGAGCTAGGCTGTTATAGTTCATTTGAGATCCATAACAAACTTAAATAGTTTGGATTCATTTCTAGATTGATCAGTTTTGAATGACGTGAAATTAATATTGGTTGGGTTTGTTTGATTAGGTTCGGTTTAGACCTAGACATGAAAAAAATCAAACCAACTTAACTAGTTTGGATTCATTTGTCATTGGTTTGGTTCTTATTATACTCTTACAAGGTGAATTAGAAAACGTATCATTCTTTTTTCAACGTGTTAAAGATTTGATCGATTAATACTGTAAAAAACATGGGATTACTGGTTAAACTAAACGAAGTTTGTTACTTGATTGTAGCGCGTGATTTAATCAAGTGGAATAGCTTAACAGAAAAATAGAAACTGAGAAATCTTAGAAAAAAGTACCTGCGAAAGAAGAAGAAGAAGAAGAAGATTTGGAGTAGTTTATAGTATTGCAGTGCAGGAGAGAAATAAGAGAGAAAATGTGGAACAAAGAACAGAATGAATGAATGAATGAATGAATCCAGTCAGCTTTTTCTATCAAGTTTGAACCTCTAAAGTCAGCTTCAGTCGATTTAATCTTTTAAGTCCCATCATCTTAATTTTAATTTTAATTAATCCAATAGAAGTGGCATGGACTCATCACTCATGCTTGGACAGTTGGATGGAAATATGGAATAGAGCCATGAAGATGAACCATTGATTTTTCATATTTATTTAAGGGTGGAAGCTTCGTTGGAAACTATACTTTTTTGACTTTCTGTGTCACTATCACGTCAATGTCAAGCTAATACTAAAGCTGGTTGGTAACGTCTTCTTTTCTTTATTTTTTATTTTTTGAGATCTATAGTTAAAGTACATACAAACAAAGAATCTTAAAAGGACCAATATCAAGGGTTTAAAATTGAGATGAAGTAAAGAAACCATAATTTCAAAGTGGGTGTTATTAGATTAGTTTTAAACTTATATGCACTAAATGAATTTAATTTATAAATTTCTAAAATTATATAGATTATAATAATACTCTTTTTAGAAAATAAATAAGAGTCTCAAGTTGTATTTTTATTTTTGGTGTTAACCCGATGATATTATGAAAAATGAAGTTTGAGTAACCTGGAGTTGTTAACCCAACGATTGCAAGGGAAAAAGAGTTCGAGTAATCAAAAGTTTGATTGAGAAGTAATTAAGAACTAAACAAGCATTGGTTTCACTAAAAATCAATCTTGACTTTTCCTGAATGAATCATTCTTCGTAGGGAAGCTCATTAACCATTTAAACTTAATCAATTAGTTTAGGAGTCTTAATTTAATGTCAAGGTTACTATAGTAAAAAAAACATTTAGAAAAGGAACATAAATTGAAGCAAAATTGTGTTTCTAATTGAGTCTATAATATTACTTAGGAAGGAAAAATGAAGTCTAAACTTTAAAGTCCTTGTTTTATTGACTTGAAGTATGGGTTGACCCTAACTCTCCTTTGTGCCAAAGTATGACATGACCCCTCCCCAACTTGACAAAGTGTATAATGCCAATGGGCGAAGAAGCAGCACATGATAGTGGGATGGTGTTCTTCAGGGCCGCCCCATAGCCGTCGAGGCCGGGCTATGTCACCGGACCTCAAATTTTTGGGGCCCATATTTTTTTATATGTAACGTCCTATATTAAGTGTTATATAAAGATAAAGGCGAGACTTGACAAACTGATAAGAATAGTTCAGTGGTAGAGTTTTACATTCTTGACTGCACGGACAGCAGTTCAAGTCCCACCAAGCCTTTTTTTTAATATTTATTTTCCTTTACCGTACCTCTTTTTTCGTGGGGCCCAATATGTTAATTTTAATCTTTTTTTTTTGCCCAAACCAATCCCTTTGGCTTAATTAAAAAAAGAAAACCCTTTATTATTTAATCTCTGAATTATCTGTCACAACCACAATTAGAAGTTAGAAACTCAAAACCACCACACTCACCCATCTCCTCATATCTGCCTCCGCCACCCAATCGCAACCACCACCACTTCTCTTCTTCCTTCCACTGCCACCGAAAACTATTTTTGGTTTCTTGTGTACTTCTCACAAGTTACAATCGTTGGACAATGCAATTTTGAACAGGCATTGACGCATAATGAGAAATCTGATATTGATGGGAATGCATTATATGTGGAGTTGCAGTTACTAAGACAAATGTTGCCTGGAGAAAAAGGAAAAAAAAAGGACTTATTGATGTATTAAGATTCTTGACTAATATGAATTGTTTTTCTAATACAATTATTGCATATAGATTTTTATTGACTATTCATGTGACAGTTGCTTCAGCAGAAAGAAGTTTTTCAAAATTAAAGTTGTTGAAGTCTTACTTGCGATCTATCATGTCACAAGAAAGACTTAATGGATTAGCATCAATAACAATTGAGAATGATATTTTGGAGAAAACACAGTATAAAGACTTGGTAGATGAATTTGCTTCAAAAAATGCTGGAAGAGTGGCTCGTTTTAAGTAGCTTGAAGATTAATGATAGTAGCTTAAAGTTGTATTTTGATGTTAGTGATTTGAATATAAAATCACTTTTTTGATGTTATTGACATTATTTACATGTTTTGGATGTTATTATAATTTACTTTAAAAATTTGTTTTTTTTCTTCTATTTTTATTAGGGGTCAATTTATAAGTTTAAAATTGGGCATATGAATTGTTTAAGATGGCCCTGGTGTTCTCGCCCTACAACACCAAAATAGTTATTTGAGTTAGGCTCTATTTGGTTAAAATAGCAGACAATTGATAAACTATCTGATGACGATCGATAGTTTATAACTGATAACTTATAATTAATAATACAATTAAAATGTTTGGTTAAATTAACGATTCAATTAACTGATAAATGTAAAATGACATGAAATAACATATATCGACTAATTCTCCTATTCATCTTGTGGAGAGTATTAAACTTCTTTCATTTTGGTGGTATAAAGTCAATTATGATGCTTTTCATTATTGTTTTCATAATTGGTGTCAAAACTGTTTTCTTTATTTGAGTATTGGCTAACTTGTGTTTCACTTTGTTGAACTTGTATTGTATTTTTTGGCTCTCTTCTCTAGCACATCTTGTGCTTAATAGACAGTCTACTGGTAATAATATATCTCATTTTGATTTCTTAAAAATAAAACAAAACATATATCGACTAATAATATTTTGGATATTTGGTAATTTCTTGTTGAAAAAAATATATTCGGTAATCTAAGTATTTATATATTATTATTTTTTTTGCAAAAATTTAGTATTTTTCTAAGGGAGATTAGTCAATTTAGTCCTTGAATAGGAAATGAGTCGTCACTTTAGTCTCCGAATGCAAATAAATTGCAAAATGGTTCCATAATGTAGACTATGTTAATAAATTTAGTCCCTGAATGCAGACTTCGTTAATCAATTTAGTCTCTGAATGTAGACATCGTTAGTCACTTTAATCCCTGAAATTGACCAACAAAGTTTACATTCAAGGACTGTTTTGCAATTTCTTTACATTCAAGGACTAAAGTGACTAATCATTTCACATCCAGGGACTAAAGTGACTAATTCTTCATTTTCCCAAAAATACATACACTAGAAACATTAGGAGCACTAGTTAAGGAAACCAAATATAGTATAAGTACCTTGGAACTTGTGTAATCAAAGTTTAAAAAGTGTAAAGAATGATATTTTCAATGAAAATATTTTCTTTTTTGTTTCTTTAACTAGTGACTTGGGGCACTAGTGAATTTTTTTTTACTACCCTACTTTTTGCCAAAAAACACAAAAATATCTTACTTTTTCGAAAAATTGCAGAACTGTCCTACTTTTCAAATTCCTCTGGTACCACTCTACTTGGAGTTGCGGGGTACCCTCAAAAGTGACAAAATTTTTGTCCTTATTATACTCCACAACTCCAAGTTGCGAGGTAGTTTCTTTATTTTTTTTTCGAAATTTTTAACTACCACTACGTCTTGACTTACGTGGTATTTTTTGGGTTTTTTTAAAAAAATTTAAATACCCCACAACTTGGGGTAGAGTGATATAATAAAGACAAAATTTTCACATGCATAGTTTTTCGTTATATAACAAAATAATAATAATAACTTAGTTTTAATTAACTAATAAAAATTATATAACAAATAAAATTACTCGAAGGGTGAAACGTATTGTACATGTAGAGCCGTACTACTCGTTGGATGATGTCCACAATGACTCGAAGTCAAGATGTAGTGGCAGTTAAAAATTTCGAAAAAAATAATAAAGAAACTACCCACAACTTAGAGTTGTGGGGTATAATAAGGACAAAATTTTCATCACTTTTGAGGGTACCCCGCAACTCCAAGTAAAGTGGTACCAGAGAAATCTAAAAAGGTAGGGCAGTTCTGCAATTTTTCGAAAAAGTAAGACATTTTTGTGTTTTTTTTGCAAAAAGTAGGATAGTAAAAATAAAAATCGGCACTAATTAATAAGAGTCAAAACATTATTACGCACACCAACGAGACGAGCATAGTGTGTGTTGTAAGATCCACGTGTAATTAAGCAGAGAACGAAAATGGAAAGAAAACAATAAAAGAGAACAAAAAAGGGTAAAACGAAGTTGATTGATGAGAGAGAAAGAAAAGGAAATCGCGGTACAGCCATAAATAAAGATGAAAAGTGGGGAAGGGGAAGCGGAAAAGAAGGAAAAATTGGTAGAAAAGTTGAAGAGAGAGGTATTGGTAGGGAAAAGTAAAGTCCCTTCTACTCCATTACTCTCTTCTTCTAAACTTTGGCTTTTGGGTCCTCATAATAACAGTAATAGTAATAGTAATTACCAAACACTACCCACCCCCACCACCACCACCGTATCTGCTAGGAAGCTTGCGGCGGCTCTTTGGGAATTCAACCATTATTTCCCACTTTTTGAAATGCATAACGGTGGTGCTGCTGATTCTAGACTTCGCCGCCGCCATTATACACTTCACAAAGACAAGGCTCCTGATTTCTCTAATTTCTTAGCTGATGCTTCTCCTAGCTCACCTGATCAGGTAAACCTTCTTTTTAACTTTTTTCTAAAGTTAAGTTAAGTTTCTTAGCTGATTTGCTGTATTGGTTTATGAGGGTTATACATACTAAATACTATTCAGCAGTTACTGTTTATTCAAGTTATGATCCGGTGCATTTAACTTTTTTTTTAATTTTTTATTTGGGGAAATTCTTTGTATTTATTTTAATCTTGATTATTATTCTTTGTTGAAACATTGGGTTAGTTATTCTTAATAGGCCAGAGAGATTTATTTATGTTGTTTTAGGTTATGAAATTATAATTCAATCTGTTGAATTTGTTTGTTGACCTGTCTTCTATGCTAGCCCACTACTACTCTATACTTTCTGAAATGTTGATTAAGCACGAGCAATTCATTCTTTATTTGAGGATTTTATCATCGACTGTTTCGTAGGACAGCGGTAGTTAGTCAATGTAGCTTGATGTTTTTTGCCCATTTCATGAAGATGGCAATCGATGGACAATGTCCGCTAAGAGTTTCATTTTTCCTCCTTGTGTAGATATATATTCTGTATCTATAAATGATGCAATGATCTAAATGTTCCATTGCTGTCATCCTTCAATTTGACTCGGTATTGCATTTTTTTTTCCACAAGAGAATTTGTTGAGTCCATGTTTAGGTGGTAATAGAAATCCCTCATTGACATTCTAAGAAGCATGGACTGGTAGAATTGTATCGGTGTAGGACAAGTATTCATTTCAATTGTTTTACTTCTATTTTCCCAACTTCTACCAGTGTATAAATGAAAATATAACTAGATAAATAAATAACTGTATAAGCAGATGACCTTTAGAGATTAATTATCTCTTTTAATTTCAGATATATTTTTTTCCATATTAATTTGTACTCATTTTAAGAGTTGCATTATAATGGTGTTGGTGTCATGTTAGTTTTAAATTTTGTGCTGTCCCCGTGTATGCATATATTATATTCATCTCCCACTTCTTGTTTGCGCTTTCTAGCTGACATTACGACCATTCTGATAGACATAGAGTACACTTAATCTGATATATATCCGCTCTTTCATCAGCCAGCTAGCGCAAGCAGTCTGAGGAGGCATGTTGTAACATCACTGATGCAACATCATCGGGCAATTGAGAGAAACAACCATACACTACAACCCCTGTCTCCTGCAAGTTATGGTAGTTCCATGGAGGTAAGCATCAATCCTGCCCTCAACCCCTGCTTCCCCCTTTTATTTTTTTCGTGACCGACAATTATAAACAGAAAATTTAAGAAGGCACGAGACATTTCCCATCTATGTAAAAACGATTTTTCTTTTGGAGGGGTGTACCATTTTGTATCTTATAGTATTACATATCATGGATCCCAGACAACCACAATTCCAAAGTAAAGATTGATTATGAGTTTTCTGAATCACTATTAAGTACCTTGTAAGACATAAAATTGTATGACTAAGTAATCATCCTCATACTGAGAAATTCAGTCTATAACATTAATAACTATTTTTTTAAAGATAACAAAACAAGAGCAGCTGTATTACTGTTTAGATTGGTGCCAAAATAACATTTCAGATCTAAAAATTTCAAAGTTGAAGTCACCGTTTTTGTAGGTTTATTGTGTATAGTTGGTTTGTTCAATTTGCAATACTTCATTACCTCTTCTGTTTGCCCTTTCTTGGGTTGCAGATGACACCTTATAATCCTGCAGCCACTCCTAATAGTTCCTTGGACTTCAAGGGAAGGATTGGAGAGCCACATTATAGTCTCAAAACATCTACAGAACTGTTAAAAGTGTTGAACAGAATATGGAGCTTGGAAGAACAGCATTCTTCTAACATATCATTGATAAAAGCATTAAAAACAGAGCTAGATCGTACACGTATCAAGGTCAAAGAGTTGCTTCGAGATCGACAGGCGGATCGACATGAGGTTGATGACCTGATGAAACAAATTGCAGAGGATAAATTGGTCAGGAAGAGTAAGGAACAAGACCGACTCCATGCCGCTGTTCAATCTGTGCGGGATGAACTCGAGGACGAGAGGAAATTAAGAAAACGGTCCGAGAGCATACATAGGAAACTAGCTCGGGAGCTTTCTGAGATGAAGTCTTCTTTTACTAGTGCTCTAAAAGACTTGGAGCAAGAGAGAGCAAGAAGGAAATTATTAGAGGACCTTTGTGATGAATTCGCGAGAGGAATAAATGAATACGAGCAGGAGGTGCACACACTGAAACAAAAGTCAGAGAAGGATTGGGTTCAGAGAGCTGACCATGATCGTTTAGTACTCCATATATCTGAATCGTGGCTGGATGAACGAATGCAAATGCAACTGGAAGCAGCTCAAAATGGTTTTATGGATAAAAATTCCATAGTTGATAAATTAAGCCTTGAAATAGAGACTTTTATTAAAGCTAAACAAAACAGTAGGAGTACGGAAAATCAAGCGATAAGGGATCGCCGAAATTCGTTAGAGTCTGTACCACTGAATGACGCCATTAGTGCACCACAAGCTGTGGGTGATGATGATGATGACGATTCTGTAGGCAGTGATTCACATTGTTTTGAGTTGAACAAGCCAAGCCACATGGGAGCTAAAGTACAGAAAGAAGAGATTGTGGACAAAAATCTTGACGAGATGTTGAAATCCAATGTCAAGAAGAAAAAATCAGTTCCTGGAGAAGGGTTTAAAAATCATATCCCATCTAATTCAAACAAGAAGTCCCAGTCAATTGATGCCGAGGAGGGGTTGACCACAAATATAAGGCTAGTCGAAGGAACTGGAATCTCTGAAGAGCCAGAACACTTTGAAATTATTGAAAGTGGTGGTTTTGAAAGAAAAAACAACTTAAGTGAATTGCACAGCACCAGTAAAAATCACATTATTGATAATCTCATAAGGGGTCAACTTTTGGCATCAGAGGGTGGTAACAATAACAAACATGCCGAACATAATAATTATGGTGAAGCATCTTGCAGCAATGCTGGATGGAGGAATCAAGCTAGCCCTGTGAGGCAGTGGATGGCAAATCTTGATATATCTGAGGCTTCCAAAGTTCATTCAGGATCAAAAGACAATACTTTGAAAGCAAAGCTTCTCGAAGCAAGATCAAAAGGGCAGCGATCACGTTTGAGAACCCTCAAAGGGTCCTTTTAGGCGTTTAAGAAATCAGAGAATTTGGTAATAAGTTGGTTAGAACTTGAATCTTGTTGAGGGTCGTTATTATGAGTACAATTCTGCATTCCTTGAGTGTCTCTCTTCCTTCCCTGTGAGTTTTTGCGTTGTTCATAACTTAACCGTGTATCTGTAACATATTTTTGTTGGGGGTTTATTCTGTATACTATGTAGATGTTGTCATGATATGTAACTAAAAGAATCAAATCGACTTATGAGGTAAAGACAATTATACAATTTTGGATACTCTAATTAGTATTTTTCTTTTTCGTTCATCTCTTGTTTCAGTTTGACATGCTAACTTGAAATTGTGATGCATCACAGCTAGACCAACAATGCATGTCTCTAATTAATCACACATCTTGATTCAGGAATACGGCAGTCCATAACTTAACTTCATTAGTGGGACATCACCGTACTTGAGTTGATAAAATAGAGACCTTACAAAAGAGAGGGGTAATATGAATGGGGAATTGAATAAGTTTTGGGGGAAACTAATTGTGGGATTGAGTTCATAGCAATACAAATCATTGCAAGATTCATACAATTAGTTATTTCAATAACACCTCATATCAGTTGGACTAGTATATAAATGGAACCAGTATATATTTCACACTCTTTTTTATCTATATGAATTGCAAATGACAACAAGACTCTTTTTTATCTATATGAATTGCAAATAACAACAAGGTAAGAAAACTAAGAGCACCTAAAGCATCAGCTAGAAGAGTTGAGGAGCATGTGTTCTAGCGCATAAAGTCTATATTTACCTTTTTTATAAGCATTCCTTTGGTGAGTGTAAAATGATGCTTATAAACATTTTCCTCACATAAGGTGTGCTGGAAATTCATATGTCAAACCCAGACATTTGCTGAAATATTTAGGATTCCGTCATTAATCAAGTTCACAAATAACAATTCTATAACCATCATCCCAACTACTCTAATGCCATGAAAATCAGCAAGAATATCTGCATTAAGATTCATAGCATATTCACAATATATGAGCGAATATTCTTAAAGGTCAGACCACTTTTTATTTTTTAACAAAAGGTCAGATAATTTTGGTTCATACTATTTTTTACATGCACTCACATGTTCTTAAAAAAAAAAACTTCTACATGTATCATCTGATATCAAATCTATTTATTTTTCCTATAATTTGTTTTTTAGAGGTTTTCCTATAATTAGTTATTAAATCAAATTATATATTAATTATTCTTAGTTTTTTAAATATTGAAAATTCTTCAATTAACCATAAACTTGATGAAATCTCTCAACAAATAACTTGATGAAATATTTTATAAATTATTATCGTTAACACGATATTCACTTATTTTTGAAAACTCCATATATGGTTCAAGTATAGACTAATTTGAGAAATCAATCTCATCGTCCATGGTAGAGAGGGGTTGGGGTTCAATTGAAACAGTTCTTTATGGACTAACCAAACACATGAATTATTGACATATGAGAAATTTGAATTTGAGACCTACACATCGAAACTCTCATCATTGAATTAAAATTTTTTAGATTTTTCTAAGTGACGTCTATAGTATTTGTTTTTTATATTTTATCATCTAAATAAAATAATATTCTATAAATCAGTTAATCTTGTAAACAAAAAAAAATTATTTCCTAGTTTATATACAACTTTCACTAGATGATTTTGGGTCACTTGAAAAGATTTGGGAGAATTGGTCTTCTCCAATTTGTTTTTGTCATTCTGGTCGTACTGAAAAATACACCTACGTGAGTTAACTCACACTCGGCTATTTGACGGGAATGAGAAAAACAGATTGGAGAAGAGCAATTATCAAGATTTGGATCCTAAATTTTGCAAGCCCAAATTGAAACAGGAACCCAATCCAATTGGAAAGCAGCGAAGTGAGTGAGATCCAAATTCAAACCGTTTTGTTTGGGAAACACAGAGAGTGTTCGCTGATGGCAGCGTCGTTCAGGTGGTTATTACAACTACACAAAGACGTTCCAAAAGCTGCACGTTTCTATTCAGAAGGCTTAGACTTCACAGTCAACGTTTGTACTCTCCGTTGGGCTGAACTTCAATCTGGTCCTCTTAAGCTTGCTCTCATGCATTCACCCATGTAATAATTCTCTTTATCACAATGCCCTCCACCTGTTCGATAATTTGTTACTATCATCTAATTATAATATTAACTTAGTTTTGAAGATTTTATCACCTCAAGTAGTAGTATGTGTCTCTGTAGCACCGACACTTCTGACTGAAGATCTGTCTGGTGTCTGATAGTATCAGCCGGTGTCCAGCACCACACTTGTGATCATATTAAATTAATACTCGTAAGAAATGCATTAAAACTTGTATAGTCGATCTGACTGATATTGTACTTAATTTTCGGTGTCAATATATCCGTGTCGGTGTATGTGTTAGTGTTTCACATGTTATTACTATTTTGTTTGGAATATCGTGTTGTATGTGGAGTGAGTGATGAGTTTCTTTGTGATTGAATTGAAATTGACAGTGACCAAAGCACGCAGAAGGGATACAGTTCACTTCTTTCTTTTACAGTGACTGATATCAATAGTACTGTGACTAAGCTAATGGTATTAGGAGCTGAACTTGATGGACCTATCAAATATGAAGTCCATGGCAAGGTACTGTCATCAAATCATGCAATGCAATGCTACTAGTTTTGGAAAAATTTCACAGCATTGATAATTAGTAGTACTTTGATGAAGATAAAGTTTGATGTGATTTATCTTGTGAACAGGTTGCAGCTATGAGGTGCATTGATGGACATCTCTTAGGCCTCTATGAACCTGTTTAAGATACCTGAAGAGATTCACTATCAAAAATAGTATCATTTTTTTTAACTATTGAAATTGTAATTTGAGAGGTTCTTGGCACAACGGTAAAGTTGTTGTCACGTGACTGAAATGTTACGGGTTCAAGTCCTGGGAACAGTCTCTTGTGTAAAAAACAGGGTAAAGGTGCATATAATACGCCAAAAATGGTGGAACTCCTTACCGGATCCTACATATGCGAAAACTTTATTGCATCAGGTTATGTTTTATTGAAATTATAATTATAATATAATTTACACCGTTGTTTGTTGCTTCTTTTCCTTTTATGTGAAATGTTTTTTCTTGTGATTTCATGTAATAATTGATAATAGTTGTTTTGTTTTGTCCATACTAATAGCAATAAGAGCAGTGCATTGCGTGTGAAGCAACATGCCTGAGAATAAGGCAAAATAAATCATTCAATATCAAAAATAGTATATCATTCAATATTTAAAAGAGGGAATATCTTTGCAGAAGTGACAGGAAATCCCCTTTAATTTTTTGAACAGCTTTTGTAGAAATGTTTCAACTGCAACAAGTGCATAATTAAGTCACTATATTTTGATGCTGAGAAAAGTAAAGCAAGGCAAAGAAGTGACACAAACCTACCTTCTGGGATTGGTCCTTTCCATCCCTTAATGGGAGATGTTGGAATATCCTCTAAATCATTGAATATTTATTGCATTGCTAATACCCAGTATATAGTTCTTGAGAACCTGGCATTCCTTTCAGCACTGTAAACTAGTAATATCTTAGATGGAGTGCTAATTGGCAACATGCTTCTAATTAAGAATACTTTCTAGAATTTTTCAGTTACATTAGGATAACAAGACGTATGTAAACTTCTGTAAAACTCTGTATAAAAGTGTCTGCAGTTCAACGGCTTGGCATAGACGCAGACAAGGATTATCTATCTTTTGGGAGGGAAATACTTGAGTGACTTTGAGTTTTGGTGACTTTAAAGCATCACCTTCTCATCCAAAGAGGCTTAGATTTTGGAATTTTTAAAATGAAGTTTCCTCAAACAAAATATTATAAGAAAATTAGTTCATTCTCCCCGTTACAATATTTGAATGAGCCCATTCACAAATCTCAGCACAGCTTAACATTGCTTGTCATAGATAGTATATACTAAGTTGGAACAAGACAAGAATACACGAGATCGAACTTAGAACAAGAATCTCAGTTCAAGCTTTTGGCACTTATAATTTGCTGGCTGAATTATCGATGATTTACAGTTACGTAGCAATCATCTCTGGCGTGTTAAAAGAAACCAATTTGGTAACCATCATAGCAGAATTTTACTGGTATACCACTGACATTATAGAAGTCTAATCAAATCATTTAGTCTGTTATGATAGAACGCAGATTCACTGCAATCTGGCAAAGTCTGTATTTACACAATTATATACGACCTTGAAGATCGATGGATAAAGATCGGACAGTGATTATTTCTAGCAGATTGATTTAAATTTTTTAAAATTTTGACATTTAAAATGACATCGTTTGATCTCAATCAAATAGTCTCAGACGTTGTCATTTCGTGAATGCATGCATTTATTAATGCAGGGAATCAAAATTCTGTATAATATGATTTCCTAAAATACCTATATAAAACATTTAAAAGATGAAGTATATATGATGGAACATGAGTCAAAATATGACTTCATCTAAATCATATTCTTTTGATATATATTATTTTAATTTCTTCATCAAATAAATATCTCACATTTGTAAATCAGAATTGAAGCAAGTGCTGTTTTCCTTTTTGAAAATTGGATGGGCATGAATCATTCCATGTTAAAGGCATCTTCATAGACATGCAAGATAACCAATTACATGCAGTAAGCTAAAGCAGAATTTTAGCAATTAAGTACCAAATAAGGATATCATATGTATCATTAAACATTTCCTTAAGTTCTCCACTAATAAAGAGAAAAACAATGATAATATTATTATTGTCACATTAAATAAGATAAACTTTTGTTACATTCATTATGTTGTAACTTTGCATTGAATTTTACTTGGGCGTCGTTGATGTTTTTGTATCATTAGTGTTTTTAGTGTATTTTAGATGAGAGAAAATGATGGATAAATAATCAAATTAAATTATTTAAATTAGAGAAGAGATAAACAAAGTCACCACGTGACAAAAAAAAAAAGGCATCAAAGATCATTAGGTTCTTGTTTGAGCACGAGAAAGTTAATTAGCCACTTTAAAATATATTGACTAGCCCCCACAGCTAACATATTTGATTGCATAGTGTAGAATGTGTAAAAAGATGCCCTATTGTATGGTGATTTATATATTTCTATATGTAGATGATGGTAGTAGAGGTTTTTTTTATGATAAATCACAGAAAAAAAAGGCTTTTATGATAATGACAAACAAATTCATTCACAGACTCGTACCCACTTTCCACATGAATTGGAAACATCTAGGCCCCAAGAATAAAGGGAAATCAAACTTTACATAAATTAAAAATATATTGCAAACAAACGCAATGCTGAATTCCATTGAAAAATCTCAAGCAAGGTGTTTACAATAACATTTTATGACATTAAAGTTATTACAGAGAGAGTCTTGTGCAAAATGAAATTTCGTCAAAACAAAACTCTTAAACAAAATGGAAGAAGAGTTTCTTGAAAAAATAACTTAATTTCTTACATGAAAAAAGAGTCTATTTTGGCACAATATCAATTATAGAATCTAACTCATTGAAGTCTATTCGGAATTAGTCGGTTCTTAGACTGCATATCTGAGTTTTTAAACAAAAAAGAAACTCAACATTCATAAATAACTATATATTGACGGTTTTATTGACTTTGTGAGTGTTTTATGAGACAATTCTTGTGTGAACTCTCACCCAACACATCATTTTTACACTCAACCAATAAAAACATGACACATATTATTAAAATTAGAAAAAATGATTTAATTAATTAAGAAATTGAAACATGAGAAATAACTGTCTCTTTCTTCAGCCATGGATTGTGCTCTCTCTCTAAAATGAACTATATATTGAAGCATATAGGTTGAATGAGTACGTTGAGTTCAACTGCAGTATCTTCCACTCAAAGCATAAGGGTCTTACGATGATCCTTACGATGATTTCTACCTACTGATAATGGTCCAACTTTGGTTCCATGAATCTCATCCATCCCATCAAAAAACCCATCCTCAATCTTTTTATAAATACTTCCAGCCGTTTTTACATACGTCTCTTCAATGTTCTCACCATAAAAAAGATTTATGATCAATTGCCAATAATAAATTATTAGGAATGATTCTTAATATAATTATGATCTATCATGTAAAACCCTAATTAATTGATGAAAATGTATGTTAAACTTTATTTTTGAGTGTACCGTGATGGATGGGATCATTATGGATGGATGAGATCATTTTGTGCCATTGTTAGGGAGAGAGCACAAAACCATGACTGAAGAAAGAGGCAGTTATTTCTCATGTTTCCATTTCTTAATTAATTAAATCACTTTCTCTAATTTTAATAATATGTGTCATATTTTTATTGGTTCAGTGTAAGAATGACCTGTTGAGTGAGAGTTCACACAAGAATTTTAATAATATTATTTGTTAATAGAATAAACTATTAATTTAGTCCTTAAACTATCATTTTTTTCTTCAATTTTGTCCATAAATTATAGAAATAGAGTAAGTAGTCCTTAATATATATGAAACCCGTGAATTTGGCTGCTTCTTTTTTTGGGTACAAAATTCGGTTTATGTATTAACACTAAATTGATAAGTTTTATATAGTTTAAGGACTAATTATTATATTTACCTATAGTTTAATGAGCAAATTGATAAAAAAAAAAAAAAAAGTTAGTTAAAAAACTAAAATGATAGTTTATTTAATTTTAAAATGTTATGTTAATGGTTAGGTTTTAAATCCCCATTCTCATTCTCAAACTTCTTCTAATGTCCCAACTTAATCACTTGAGCTATGTCTTGGAAACTTCTATTGTGCTCGTCAAAATTACATTACGTATAAATGAAATCTATATAGTCATACTTTTTGTTTATCATTAGAGGTTAATGTAAGTATATTTATTTGACTCTGACTAGATATAATAGACATATATGATGTCATTATGGATAGAGCTAAAAAGGAGACCAACGGAGGCTACGGTCTTCTCCTAGATTTTTATAATATTTTTTTTCATATTAATATGCTATTATATTTTTTGTCATTATATATATTTATTTTATGTGAATTTTATATGATATTGTATACAAAAGAAAAAAATTGACTCAATTTATTTAGCCTTGAACACTCAAGTTTCTAAGCTTAATTACACAACCTATTATTTAGAATGCATATAACAAAGAAAAATAAAGTAAATTTTTGTTTGCAATTTACAAAAGAATATTAATCCTTAATGAATATTAATTTATGATCCCTTGTTACAATTTTGCTCAAATTTTTGTACTTATTGTATTGTATGCATGGTTATTTACGCACTCTCATACCAACGATTCAGTGCTCGTAATTTTATCTTAAATTTATTTTCTTACCTTTGTATTTTGTTGTTTCATGTTTTCTTTTTTTATTATTAAAAAATCTTCTTTAGTCTCGTGTTACTAAAACAAGCCTCAAGGAACTCATCTTTCTTATATATTTGAAATTTCTCATAATTTTAGATACATATTAACTTTGGATATATCATATGATTTCTTAAATTTCTTGAATATATTATGCATATAAAAATTTGTTTTTCTTTACTTAGTTATACACTTATACTCTTAAACTTATCCCCTCTGAGCTAAATTTATGGCTCCTTTTTTGGATGTCATGTATTTTGATGTTCAAATAATACTTAAATAGCGTGTAAGTGATGATTAATACATAGAAATTCGGATGTTTAATTGTTTTAATTTGGTCTTTAGTCAGCAATTAATGACAAACAAATTTGATTCTTGTGTTGGCTAAAGATGGAGCAGTGATGAATATAATGATAGCATGAAGAAAGTGATGTTAGATTCTGTATGAGTGGGAAAGAGACCACTAAATCTTGCAATAGAGACTTGATGAGTTTATGGAGTTGAAAAGCAGGACACATGCCGCTAATAGTTAGCCACCTTTCCCATGGTGTGATATTTGCCATGTTTCATATTCAACTTAGAAACAAATGCCAAACAGTGCTACAGACCATAGAGATTCATATTAATGCAAATAATTTTGGATTTAGATCTATTCCGCTCCAAAGAGACCAAACTCGAGTAAATTTTGAGAAGCAAAATTGAACTGAAAACTGTTAAACCTTCGTATGACAAGAATTGAGAAGCAAAATTGAACTGAAAACTGTTAAACCTTCGTATAACAAGAAAGTGGTCTTGATAATCTAGAGTTCAATCGAAAATATAAGTAAAGTGTTGTCAAAAATTACCGAGTCGAGCTTAGTTCTCTATTTTTAATACTAATTATCTCGTGATAGACGTTAGTCTATTATTTGTTTTTAAAAGAGTGTCGGGTTTAGTTATTTTTAATATATATTTTTTTTGTATTCTTTCAATTGTACCTTTAATTAATACTATAAAATCAATATCAATTTTTTTGATAAAATATCAATTTATTATTCTCCACATTATATTTTTCATAATAGAAATACACTAATAGCTCATAAAAATTATTTGATAAAAAAAATCTAAAGAACAAAATTTAATAAAACAATCGTTTTTCTTTATTTATAATAGTTTTTTTATATAAATTTGTCAAATGTGAAATACACGCACACACAAATGGAATGTTTTTAGTCATTTAAATATACTTTGTATTCATAAGTTACTGAAAAAAAAATACTAGATTTTTTCATCTTGCAAATTCTTAAAATTTTATTATTGACAATAAAAAAATAATCTACGCCTAAAAAGGCACCTTGAAACAACTGGAAATTAAGCACGTGTATATATATATTTAGAGTAACAAATTATAATTACATATATCTGTAATCAATCTTCAACTTCATATGATACAAATTAAGAAGACTCAAAAAGAATACAAGATTAAAATACTGAAAATAAAATAAAAAATATTGAAAAACGATTCATGGAATAAACATTATATTATATGAGTTTATACATTGGTACTGAATCTTGACCGTCATAGATACTTGCATCCAGACACTTTTAGCTGGTACTTGTAGAACTGGAAGATGAACCTAGCTGAAAAACTCGATACATCAAGGATCTGCAAGTTACTTAGCCTGCATATAT
>Ga0315913_1003306_pt1 | contig 19343 bp, 8 predicted proteins | sample MpolsnodulesMG_FD_207736 | JGI IMG/M metagenome (GOLD analysis project Ga0315913, IMG submission 207736) | Medicago polymorpha root nodule microbial communities from Los Angeles, California, United States - small nodules | ecosystem: Host-associated > Plants > Roots > Nodule | place: USA... | reverse complement strand
CGGAGGGAGTATACTTTTAGGCCACAACTTGTCCTTGATTGTATGATTATTTTATCGTATTTGGTTATAGGGTTTTGCTAGAAGCCACTCATGAAGGTGTCTTTTAACAACACACACTTCAAAGTGTGATTTCCACTTTTTAGTTATAACTTTGCTAAAAGACACCTTCATAAAAATTAGTTGGTGTCTTTTAGCAAATGCTCATAGAATAACTTGCTAAAAGACACATTCATAAAATGTGTCTTCTAGCAAAACCCTTGTTATAAATTGGAATATTCCATGTTTAAATAAAGATTTAGTCTATATTGTTCCTGGTTACTATTATAACGAGAATTAACTAATTTTTTAATTTAAAATTTAAATAGTATTTTATAAAAGATAAAATTTTAAATTGAATAGTTTAAATGAAGGGTATAAATAGAAGATTAAAATTCACTACAAAATCATGTATCTCTTTTTTCTTTTTTTTTTTGGTCAAGTAGCCTAGTGGCTAGAACTCACACAATTAAATTGTGGAGAAGTGGGGTGTCCGGGGTTCAAACCCCGGCCCCTGCATATAATATGCAATATCCCTACCAACTGAGCTAAGCTCATGGAGATAATCATGTATCTCTTTTATATATAAGTATAGATAAAATTCATCTTTTTTTACTATAAATGGTAAGAATCCACTTTTAAACCCTTTTTATATACAATCATTGATCTTAAAATTTTCAATTGTATTAATTATTTTAACTCATTTTTGTTAGAAAATTATGATAAGGATAAATTATTTTCAATTGTATCTTTGTTGTCTCTTGGTCATTTTTATAAATTTGGATTTGATTTATATATATTGTCACAGTAAATGTATTTTATGTTGTCAATCAATTACAATCCCCAGAAACATTTTACTTTTATCATAATCACTTCTAAATCATGCACATAACTAGTTGTGACTTGTGATGTATTAACACTTTTTACATTAAAAGTGTGTGAAAATTAAACTTGTGAAAAAATATTTGTATGAATTTTAAAAACATATTATCATAAATACATAGTAGAGGATAATGATTTTGACTTAATGGTGGCAAACCTTATATTTGTTTGGAAATTCACTTGATATATTTTTATTTTCTTTTTGTGAAAACATAATTTGATTTTGTTTTAATGACAAATGTGTGTATGTATGTGTATAAAGAAACGAGAGCGAATGTATAAAGTTGGTTTGGACATGAAAATCATGAAGGTCAACCAAGAACAAAAATACTAAATCAACGATTCAACAAGAGAAAAAGATACCAACAAAGCAGCACCTGCAACTCCACCAAAATACACATCTCAAAGGAATGGTGACCCAAGCCTACGCCTCTAGGGACAGACAGAAGACACAGAAGACCAGGAAAACAAACCAGAGTGTCTCTCAAAAAACCAAAACCACGAGAAAAAATAGATTTTGTCAACCAATTCTCCTCATCTAAAACCTTACTGAAAAACACAAGATTATTACATGTTGTCGAGACATTGTTTTTTTTCAATAAATAAAAAACAACATAGAAAATTATTGATTTAGTTAAAATGATGTATATCATGTGTTTCATGAGCGACATTCGAGTTAAAAATTCTGCTCAATTGGAGTTTGATGAGTCGCAACACGAATTGTACTACGTAATCTCTAGTTTCATCCTTCAATACTGCATCAATCTAAAGATCAACAATACACATGTCATGTTGTGTTTTCATGTTGCTCTTATCTTTGAATCACATCGACTTTGTTCGTTAGGTATTTGATAGTAGCAGTAGTTTCTTCAACATCCGTACAGATCTTGCAACTGAGTTGTATCGGCTAAGTCAGACGAGGTACCAAAGACTTCATGAATAAAATTTTGAGACTCATTGGTACCTAAAGCTTAAAAACTGTTTTTTTAGAGGCAAAAGAATATTTGGTATCACTTCTGCAACATTACAAATCAACCTTAAATTCAATACTACTCACCTCATTGGTAAAACTAAGATTATCATTTGAATGTTACGGATAAAACCTAAGAGAGGAGTAGTATCACAATACTCATTGAATGACACTGATATTAGAATCAAACGCCTTATATTAGGTTTTGAAAAATATTTGAAGAGTTGTTTTGTGGTAGCCAATTTATAAGATTTAGTAGTGCCTTTGAAATGGACATGGTTATACGAAGGAATTAGACTAGATAGAGAATGCAATATTGTAATGAGACATTAAAACTAAAAATGGTTTCTCTGGAAACAGAAATTTCTTTGATTGGAAATAGTCGCTACAACATTGAGTCTACAGCAACTTAAGGCATTGCATTTTTCTCTACAGAACAGTTTTGATTTGTAAAGACAACACTTTCTAATAACCTTAGTCAAATAGATAACTGTTTCAAAATTTCAAATAGAAAATCATTGTTGTTAGTGTGCTTTAGAGAACTTTAAAGTGAGCTACACAAACAATTGCACATTGTTGCTGCAATAAAACTGCTGGTTCACTTCAAAGAATACTTCAAAATCATTGTCGATGATCGTATAAATCAATATAAGATTCATTGTCATATTTAACTAAAGTTAACAGAAAATCTTTGCTGCATTTGTTAGGCAGTAAACAGCCAACATAGAACTTTGTTGAATCTCTAATACCAATATAACCAAAGTTGATAGAAAATGATCTTGATATATAGCATTACCCATTCTTTCAATTCTTTTAAACAAGAAATAAGATTAAGCTAAGAAAAACGGCCAAGAGAACAACTCTATACAAGGGTTGGTTGTCTCCAGAACACTAAAAGAAAATAATTTGCATTGTTTTGATGACTAATAATATTGTTATTCAAAAGTCTCATGCCCTAGTCATCTACTTGGAGCTCTTACTATCCACTGCTTCCTTGAGTTTCGTTCCTAATGCAAAAGCCAAAGGAGGAGGAACAGCATTACCAATCTGCCTGTGCTTGTGTATGATGTTACCATAAAATTGATAGCAATCTGGGAAGCCCTGCATTTATAAATGAAAAAGATGATAAGTAAAAAATGATACCGGATAATATGATAGTTTCCTAATTCCAATCACAAATTTTCAAACTATGAACATCTTTCAACTAACCACATATTTGGATAGCAAGATCAGAACTCTTCATAATAAATTGAAAATAACAAATTAATCCACAATATAGTTTATGAGTTCAATAGTCTTACTAATTATTTCACGTATTATTATCATTTTCTAATTTCCAATTTGGTTAGGTTTCATTTCTTATGATAGCATTTAGGGAATAAACTTACTTGAGATCGGGCACATTCACGAACAGTAAGAATTCTATCTTGATCAGGATGGAAGCACATTCCAACCTTCCCCATTGGTTGAGGGTCAGTGATGGAAGTTGGAAAATTTCCTTGCCAGTCCAACCTACCAAACAGTCCCTTCCATTGATTATGCCTCTTAGCAGTGTTTGGCAAGCACCATGGTATCAAATCAACAAGTTGTCCACTTGACAGTTTTATCTGTGCATTATATTTGATAACATTAATTAGATTAACAACACAAAAAATGTCATGCTAAAATTCACAAAGATTTCAGTTTACCTTTTCATCTGGAAGATCACGCCAATCACAACCTGGTCTCTTGGGAATTTTCTGACATCGAATCAAATTCAACTCATTCATCTCTTTTGATATATGATCAGTCAAAACAGCCATATTGCCACGAATCTTCTTTTGAAACCATGACACTGGATCACTTTGGTACTGCAAACATAAAGCCAAGTGTGTAAGAGTTTGACCTTTTACCTCAAAGGATGGAGTCGGAGAAAATTGTAAATAACCATTAGTGTCCCTTTAATTAACAATTATTTTTTCTTTCCAAATTTTTTTTAAAAAGTGAGTAGATTGTCGAGTTAACTCAAACTATTTCAAGGGGATAAAGATAGATAACGTGTATCTTTCCTGTTTTACATACCTCCATGTTTGTCCTAGAAGCTCCATTGCCTACAGCTGGGAGTTCACCAATGGTATCACGAACAGTTATTGCACGTAACGGAGCACCATCTGCGGTACTGCGGACAGCAGCATACTGGACATTTTCTGACAATTTAATTTTCAATTCAGGAGCAGAAAAGACATGCATTGGTTCTGGCCACTCTGGAAGCACGTCCTCTGGAGAGGCAGCCCATATAAATGCCCTTTTTCTTGACTGTGAAACACCAAAAGCTCCAGCCTCAAGGATACCGAACCTCACCTTTTGAACAAAATAATCAGCATCGATTAGTTCCTCAAGATTCTATTCAACTCCAAGTGAAATAACTTGAGAAAAAAGATACAGTTATGCAACTATTACCTGATAACCCATCTCAAGAAGTGAAGCCAAAGTTAAACGGAACGTCTGTCCTTTATTAAAAGACACAAAGTTCCTCACATTCTCCAACAGGAAATACCTTGGCCGGAAATAATCAGCAAAGGATAAGAATGCCAGTATCATCTCACACTGAACTTTACTCCAGGTGCTAGTGTTAAATCTATTCATCCCAGAGAAACCCTGTAAAAACAAATTATTCAATAAATTAATCACCACAAAGTATCAACAGCGGCATAAGGCAAACAAAGTCATAAGCTCCACAAACCTGGCATGGAGGTCCTCCATTAATGAAATCAACTTGCCCAGGCAAGGGTAAATTACTTAAATCCTTCTCATCAAGTTTAGAGGACAACTCTGCAGCCTCTGTCGTTGAGATACAATCATCTATGTCTCCACATTTCTCCATTATAGCCCTGCATTACAATCATTTGAGTCACTTTATTCAACCTTGTGGCTTGTTATATTCTCTCTCATATCATTTACCTAAGAATAACATTGCAATTGTTAATAAACACCAATGCTTCAGGATGGTTAGCTTTAACCGCATTCCCAGCTGGTTCTTCATACTCAATAGCCCATTTAGTTGATGAAACACCTGAAGCATGAAAGCAGTAACATAAGTTGCATTATGCATTTATATATAAATATATATATACATATATTTGATTTTCTTTCTATAACGAAAAGTGGAGATAAACTTACCAGACTGATGCAACCCCTCTGATAAGCCACCGCATCCTGCAAAAATGTCCAAGGTTGCTAAACGTTTTTCATTTGATGTTTTTCTTTCTGGATCAGGCTCTGAAATGCTATCTCCCTCTTTACATTTTCCCTTTTTCTTTCTAGCTGCAGCATCAGCTGTGTGTCCACTAGAATATTTTACTTTGATATGTGCTGGCAACTGTCAAGCAAATGAAAAATAAAATACTTATTCAGTGTAAATCATATATGATCCTTATACTTGCATCATAATGTTGAATTGACATCATGAAATTAATAATTGTAGCAATAATAATAGAAAACGTGATATATTATTCCATCCGCGTCATACCAACAATAACAGTAGCCTAAAAAATTAATCAACCGTAAACTATACTAAATGAAATAACTGATTCAAGTTTAACTGAAAAAATAATGGCAGCAAAGCTATCGATATTGAATACAAGGTTTAAAATTTGAGTATTTAGATTTGACTTTCATCCACTAATAGGGTAGAGTTTTACACTATCAGTAAACCACACATGTATGACATTGGCAACACCCGTCTCAAAGAGCTGACATTTAATACAAGTAAAAAAAACCTTGGCTGCTACGATGTGGCACTTCTCTGTTTACTTGGTATAAAAATATTTTACATTATTAGTGGATTAAATTCAAAATAAGTTTGTATAGAATTTAGAATGCAGATACAATGAGATGAGACAACAAGATCAAGCTAAGCCTTGATTTCGTCAGTGTAACACTCCGTAGAGCAATCACTGAAAGTAATATAAATCGGTAGCAGGTTAAATAATACAAAGTCAAATAGTCCACACTACTTCAAATTAAAAAGTATAAAAACTTCATAAAACATAAATCGCCAATGCTTTTACAGATTTATCTGAGGATAAACAAGCATATTATAAAGTTATAACAGGGTAAAAAATACACTACCTTCTTGAGTGCTCCAGTGGCAGGATCATACAAGAGCTCACAGAAAAAGACATTATGGAAGATTCCGGGGGCACATTCATCAGGGATGTCAATCTTTTTCCTGACTTGACATTTACCTTCTATGGATTGTACAGATATTGTACATGTTTCATCACTGTAATACACCTAAAAGCATAAATCAAGATATCTGAGTGAATATAAACAGTTGCACAGAGACAATGAACAACAATATGAACACACAAAGATCAGGTCACTTATCAAAGTCAATTCAGAACAAGTATGAATGACTTAGTACCAAAAAAAGAAAAATCATTTAAGTTATAATAACTTGTATGTAACTTTTTACCTCTTGCACATCAGAACAGTATGCCTTCTCACTTGATACATCTTCCGGTCGGAAAAACCTTCTGACTTTGATATCTGTAGATTTTATTTCAGCTTGTTTTGTTTCCTTCTTGGCAATGATCTCAAGCACTTGGCATATAACATAAGCTCTCAGCCCTACATTCCTCCCACTCTTATGAGTTCCCTGCTCTATTTTTTCCTCAAATTCAAAAGGACTGACATAAACATAGTCATTGAGAGAATATTCAGTTCCCTCCAATACAAAACTAGACTTGGATGAATTTACTTTGAAAACATCCTTCTCCTCTTCGGCTTCCTGTAACTTGCAAGATTGACAGACGCCAGACCCTAGACCCAGTGTATCAAACGGAAGGCTAAAGAAAGCACCTCTTTCAGGCCAATACAAGCTTTTACAGTAATATTCAGTAGGCAGTCCTTTCTTTTTCCTTTCTTCTGCTCTTTCCCTGTCGATTTTATCTGCAATGATGTTATCCTTTCGATGTTGATGCCCCCAAGGTGTTTTTCGGATGCTTGCAACATTTATCTGCTTAACATCCTGCAGTCCCAAATCCCTGCACTCATTAGTCAAAAACACCTCCCTCCCGTTAGCTGCATTGCCAAGAACAGTCTGACAACCATGCTGCATCATCCTACCGTGAAACATTTTTTTCCCACCCTTCGATTCAAACATATATTCAACGTAATATATATCAGGAAGTTCATCCGATTCATCTACTTCGACTGACACAGATGTTCCAATAGAAACAACTTCACCATGAATAATTGCCTGCTTATAAAGAAGCAATCCAGAATTGGTCTTCCCTTCAGGACCCTCTTCCCATCTAATTTCTCCGTCAGCAGAAAATGCTTTAGTTTGTTTGGAAACTGAGTGCGGCTTTTGCATTCCCTCCAACAGTACTGTCTCCACCTCCGCATCCTCATCTTCATTCTCTTCCAGTTCCTGTTCCTCCGCTTCATCATCATCATCCATTACTTCACTAGCAATAACCTCTTTTGAATCCTCCGGCAAGTGGTTTGAGTAATACTCTCCCCATATTTTGTTTATCAGCTTTGTTGTTGTGGCTTGCATAGCTTTTCTTTTGGATACAACAGGGGCCATTGCTGCTCTGGGATTTAAATTTGGCTCACTCCTTGGCAACACTTTCTTCTTCTTCATCAACCATTTGGTGTGGTGCCGCGCTTCCATTTTGCTCGTAAGACCGGCCACAAAAGGACACTTCCTGATCTTCTCATCTGGAAATTCTGCAAACAGTTGCAGAATAATCTGTCCATGGACAACAACATATCTCTCCACAGCCAATGCATCAGAAGAAATGTATGACTTATTGTCTTGACTGAACTCGGATACTTTTTTTATGACATCTCCGAAGGAAAGTCGTGATACACGGCTCTGCTCCTTCAACAATGTGATAATGCTTATAGCAATCCTTGCAGTTTTCAATACGGTGTCGTACCAAGGAGAGTACTGCTTTGATGGTTTGCCAAGTCTATACCTGAAAGAAATCAAGTATTGATGAATATTTTTCAAAGCAAAGTAGGACATTTATAACAAAAATATTCTAAGATTTGTGTAAATATGCACAGATGTTTCACTAAGATGACCAGATTCATCGATGATAGTTGACAGAATTTACTTGCAATAGCTTTATCTACAAACGGATTATATACTTACACTTTGATACTCAAGTAATCAAATGAATTCTCAAATTTTATTTCATTTCAAATAAGATTGATCTAGAGTATAAACATAACAGCCAATATTACTATCATGCATTAACATACAGAAAAGAAAAGAAAAAATAGATAGCATTTAAGTTAGAGAAGAGGTACCATACCAGGCCATATCTGTTCGGATGGATATGAAGACCATAGACGACCCAAATTCAATCATCCATTCTTTTATAGCACTCAGATAAATTGGAATTCCATCGGTGGCCTGTTCTCCAGAAGCACTGGAAGATTGGCCAGCCTCCGTATCAAGATTGAACCCACTTCCATCATCTGAGGTCATTACACCAGATCCAAAGATTGTAACGTCTATTTCTGAGCAAGGTTTCATAGGAAGAAGTTCCAAGGAAATCAATCTAGAATCAGAGTTGTATAAAGCCCAGTTATGCAGCATGCTTCTAGGAAGATCTTCAGTGTCATACACGTCATAGTCGTTATCAAAAACGATAAATTCATCTGTTTCTTGAAGAGAAGTTTTATAATAAGCGGGGAGAGGGTAATCATTTGCTATCTCATCTTCATTGATTTTGATATAGAATTTGTTAGATGACGAGGATGATCTAGGGTTTTTCCTCTGCTTCTTTGATTTCCAGTACTCTTCTTCCTGCAACAGTCTTGCTAGCTTTGCATCTTCATCTTCTTCATCTACAGCCATCTGATCCTTCTTCTCTTCATCCCCGGTTCCCGAACCAATCCTTAAAGTTGCATTTGATGGCATCACTTGTGCATTTGCAAAGTTTGCTTGTTTCTTGCTCTCATCTCTAAGAGCAGCAAGAGCAGGAATCTCTGTGAACCCCTTGTCATTGGCCTTCAACGTCATGTCTAAACCAATGAGCTGCTTATAAATAAAATCGCCCTGAGAAATTATGAACTCCTTCAGAGATGCAGCTCCAGAAAAGTACTTGCTACCACTCATGGTCCGTGCCAGGCCAGCAAGTAACTCATCGAGACTGATGTCAGGATCTCCACCAGCAGACTTTGTTAGCTTTTTGTATACTTCAATGCAAGCGCGGGCCTTTTCAAAGAATTGATCATAATACTTTTTGTAACTAGCTGCTGATTTCAGGCAATCGTAATCAGCAATATCAGTAGAAATCCATATCACTGGAGCACCCTCTTCATAACCAGATATATCCCACGATTCAATTCGACCAAAGCCTTCACATCGGACACCTTGCTCTTTTTTCTTGTCTGCGCTTGCTTCCAGTGGCAATATAAGTCCAGTGATGAACAAATCATTGATTTCAAGCATCTCAAGTTGCTGTGCTGCACCAGATTCATCATGAAGGATAAAGTCTGTGATTCTTCTATTTGGGCGGCCATCCTCCCGTCCAGCAGTCATACGAACAGCAAGAAATTCTTCTTCTACAACCTGATCCTTCTTTGTTTCAATAAGATCAGATTTATCAGATTTGGAAAAAGACTTCTCCTTCAAATTTTTACTTGCTGCACTCGCTGATCGTTTGGGCATTTTACGAGTAGGAGCAGGCTGCTCACTGCTCTCTGACAAACTTCGCTTCTTTTGCTTGCCACCAGCCATAACTTCCTCTTCAGTGTTCGAAACAACAGGGTCCTCTTTACTCGTGCTGTCCTTAACCCCTATTTTGAACAATAAGAGAAAAAAATTACATATTCGATAATGAAACCAAGGAAAGTATTGTAAAGGCAACACAGGGCATCGGAACAGAGCGTGGAATATAAATAAGGGGATTTATAAGCATCACAATCATCCACATTGCCTGAAAAATAGAAGGACAAAAAGGGAAAGGAAATAGAACATCACAAAATCAAATCTATAATAAAAATGCACAAGAAATGAGAGCAAGGAAATAAACAAGGATACATCTGATGATCTGAAGTTAGAACAAGTATCTATAGAAATATCTTTCCTCGGATATTTTTCACATGGCAAAAATAAGATTAATAGTAGTAATTACAGAAGGAAAAAAACTATGATTAATTCAAAGGGTGAGAAATGTGGAATAGAAGGGGGGAAAATGATTAACACATCTCGACACAAGGGCAATGGGGAAAAAAAAGATAGACACCCATTAAAAGATATAAATGAGTGTAATTTTTATATATGCCTGATAGTTAATTGAGAATCACACAAATCAATAGCAATTAATTTAATTAAACCTCACATTTATTGGGTTGTATTGGGAGCTAACACCAATTTTAACTCTATACAAACATCAGATAGATTTCCAAAGGATTTTATCTGTTTTTGCTCTGTTTCCTTCTTACTGTTAAAAAATTAAAAGTAAAAAATCTACATAGAAATGTGAAGTTTAATTGCTATTGCTAACATGTTGTAATTAACCCTAGCAGTATTGCATTAATGAGCACACATTAGATCCACAATCTACCACTGCTGCAAAATTTGAATTGAAAAATTTAGTCAAAACAGAACAGTGAATCGGTTATTAGTTAACCAACTAATAAGCTTGGTCACCAATGCTCATAAGTACAAAAATAAACAATCCATTCAAGTCATAGAACATATTAAATACAGCACTGCAGTTATTGCAAAACCCGAATTAATACAAAATTTCAAACAAATCTATTACGTGATTTGATTAGGAAAAAGTACTAATTCTGAAAGTGCTGTTGTTTCCTTCACCGGAATCACAACATAAAAAAATTACCTAAATTCCAAGATAGTGCAAATCCACTACTGTTGATCTGGTTTTTGGTTGAAAATTTCAAAGCATACACAAACAACCAATCTGTATGTTTTCGGTTGAATCATTTGATCCCAGAGAAACTACAAGTCTCTTTAGATCTAGATTGTTTTCGGATCCATGTATGCTTGAAGGTTTTCAAAATTAAACCAAATCTAACATTAGGTTTCTGAAAAATCTTCAGAGAAAAAAAAAAAAACCAATTGTGCCCTAGGTTCCAATATATCAATAAACAGTGTCAAGCAGCCCCAAAAGAAACCATTTGCAAAACAACAGCAATAATCACCGCCTAGAAGGAAGATCATGGTTGAAAAAACAGTAAAAAGTTTCGGTCGAATACTAGCAAAGTTCAAAGCTATGGTTTCAAACCCTAGAACCACGATAATGCCCGAAGGTTAAATCACAACAACAATGACAATATTAATATAAACAACAATAACAATAATCACTGCTTAGAAAGCAGATCATGGCTGAAAAAAACAACAAAAACTTTCAATTAAGGACTACCAAAGTTCAAAGCTGTTATGGCTTCAAACCCTAAGATAGAGCCACATGAAAACCGAAAGATCGAATAATAAAAAACAATGACAATAACAACAACCACTGCTTAGAACGCAGATCATGGTTGAAGTGACAACAAAAATTTCCAGTGAAATCCTATCAAATCACAAAAGCTACTATGGATTCAAACCTAAACCAAAGTTCCAACCTCGAGTCCTTTGCACTGTTTTCCCGACGTAAATTCCGATGGCCCCATTCTCCTCAACCCCTAAACCGCCTTTTTACTAAGGACAAAGGGTGAGGGCTTACAGAAGATCCAAATCGGATAATACCTCAGACAAACGATGATTCAGACTTCAGATCGGAACAATAACCAAAAACCACAAAAAATGAAATCTTTAACACAAAAATCCTTCAAAAATGTAAATGGGTATGAACAGATTCAACTAAAAAAATCAACTATAAACTTTCAAACATCATCAGAAACACAAAAATCCTTCAAAAACAAAAAAGGGTATCACCAGATTCAAATCAAAAAAAAAAATCAAAAATCAACAACAACCCCTAAAATCATGAAGACTACACAATAAACCCATTAAATTAGAAAAAATTACACAGCGAAAAAATCAAATCTTCAACACATAAATCACGAGAATAAGTAAGAGGGTATCACCAGTTTCAAATAAAAAACCCAAAAATCAACAAAAAAAAACTTCAATAATCATCAAAAACAACACAACCCAGAAGCACTAAACAAGTTTAATATACCTGTAAAATCGAAAACCAAATCAAAATTGCAAGATTAAGGCACAAAGAAAGAGATGAATAAAACCCTAGAAAAAAGGGGTATATTTATATTACCAGGATCTGAAGAATTGAGAAGAGAAGCGGAACCCATGAGTTGAATGATTTTCCTTATGCAAAACGCGGAATTTTGATGAATCGATGTGAATTTGGATGAATCGTTTTGTTGTAGATGGAAAGAAAATGAGGGTTTTGTGAAAGGGTGTGATGGATTTGGCGGGGGATGAAATTTTGGTGTATAGGGCTTTTCGCGCCTTCTTCTTACGATTTTCATTTTTATGATATTATGGAGAAATAGTCACTTTTATCTCTGAAGCGTCTAACGAGTAGTCATAATAGTTTATCTATGTATTGAAATTTTGAAATTTCAAACAAGTCTTTGATTGTAGACTTTATTACTTAAAATAGTCTCTGATATTAAAATATTTCGTTAATACTGTCATATTAGTCCTTCAATATACTTACTTATTGTCATATCAAATCCTTATAAATATTTGGTTATTTTTTTAGAGAAAGTAGTATCTAGTTATTGTCATTTTAGTCTCTATATGAAAAGATTTATCGTGAGTATTGAGATGTTATTTTAGCGTTACGGACTATTTTGACTAACAAAGTGTATAATCATGGACTATTTGCAATTTTGATACGTTGAGGGACTACTGTGACTATTTGTTACACATTCAGGGACCAAAATGATTATTAGCCCTTTTATTTTTAACCAAATATTATCTTCATGCAATTGCGTAAACTGATCTCTCTAGTCGGATAGAAGTGTAATGGTTGGTAAAACTTTATCTTAAAAGATTTAGCAATATGTGTTTTTGTAGTTGGATTCGAATCTAAGAGCGATCTTCTTGCATTTTTCATTTTTTTTTTAATTGGGTGTCATCTACGGGTAACTGTATAGATTGATTTTTTGAGTCGGGTAAGACCATAATGGATGATAAAAAAAATTATAGTAAATTTTAGTATTTCTATAGTTGGATTCGAATCTAAGACCAATCATCTTACATTTTTATTTTGCTCAAACTAAATATCATCTACATGCACTTGTAAAGAATTATCTTTCAAGTAGGATATGACCGTAATGGACAATTATCTTTCAAGTAGGATATGACAGTAATGGACAGTAATCTCTGTCTTAAGAGATTTAACACTACCACATTTATATGGTTGAATTCGAACCAAATGCATTTAGTTAAACAGAAAAAGTTTTTCTACCATTTTCATTAAAGTGTTATTAGGTTTTTTCTTGCATTTTTCATTTACAGTTTATCTTACCATTACCATCTTTGTTGGATTTTAGAAGTGGTTTTGTGAAAGTAAAAACGATGTCTAACTCAAGAAAAAAGACAAACAATCAGTGGCGGAGCTAGAAAAAAAGTTAGGGTGAACCACTAAAATTAACCGTAGAAAAATTGTTTAAAGCCTCGCAAAATAGACCTATAATTGAATTATTTAATATTTTTGGGTGGGCCACTACATCACTTTGCGGGAATTTGGATCAACCGAAACCTAAAACTGACATAAAATTGCATAAAATCTCGCAAAATAGACTTATAATCGTTGATTTTTTAATTTTTCCTCCCCAGCCCATGAAGAGCTCCGCCACTGCAAACAATTTAGGTAAATGTAACTATCTAACGAGCTTAGACACGAGCAGTGGCTATCAATATAATCTTTTTTTTTTGTGGTGGTTGGGGTTTGAACCCCAGATCTTACATATATTATGCATTGTTCATACCAATTGAGTTATGCTCACGAGAACAGCTATCAATATGATCCGATAACAAGTTAAGTTGGTGCAGTAAAATGATTAAAAATTGAAAAAAAATAGGTAGAATAGAAAACGATACAAAACTACAATAAAGTTAATTTAGGTGGCGTTTTAATTTTTTTGTTATTGTATTTTTTCCAGTTTTTTTAGTATTTTATTACTTTTATTTTTTTCTTTGTTTTGAAAAATCTAGTATCAAAACTCACATACCTAGATTATATTTGGATGTGTGTTTCTGTCGCCAAACAAAAATTTATGCGGCAACGTGGTTTTTTAACATGAAAATAGCAAAAACGAGTGTAGACAAATATAAAATTGTAAGTTTCATTATGCACATCGACATATCAAATATCTTTAGAGTTTTTGGACATGTGAACTATGCTTGCAACTTGCAAGACTGTGTTATTATTCTGTTTATAACTATTTATCTTTCTCTTTCATGTTCTCTCTTTTTTAACTTTATTTTTACTCATATGTAACCAAAAAAAAATATAACCAAAAAAAACTTTATTTTTACTCATTTATTCATAAAAATAAATTACGGGACAAATATTTATCATTAATACATAAAAGTATAATATGAATATTTGTCACTGGTAAATATAAATGAACATAGGATAAATATTTATCTTTGATATATAAAATTAAAAAAAAACAGGAAATTTTTTTTTGTCTAATCAATAAAAAAAAACATGAGACAAGTGTTTTTCGCTGATACATGAAAAAGTGGAGAAATATTTGTCATTAATAATTATAAAAAAATACAAGATAAATACATGTCATACATAAAAAGTTACGGGACTGACGTTTGTCATTGATACATAAAAAAAAATATGACAAATAGTTTTCACTATTTAATATAAAAAAAACACAGGATAAACATTTTCCATGGATGCATAAAAAATGGATAAGTATTTATTGTTGATAAAATATGTATAGAAAAAAAAAGGAAAAATAATTGTCACAAATAATTAAAAAAAATAGGAAAATTATTCATCATCCATAATAATATTTTTCTTTATAAAAATCATACATTGGATAAATGTTTTTCACTGATCTATAAGTTAAATTTATTACGAAAATTATGTCTTCTAAAAACTGAGAAAAATTGTCGAAAAATAAAAGGAAAGTATGAATAATTATAATATACTAATTTTTTTAGAGAATAGTTTTAATTTATTATTTTATATATATATATATATATATATATATATATATATATATATATATACACACACACACACAAACACATACATACATAAAACAATTATTTGATAAAACAAGCTTATCAATTTAATAAGTCTTACATAAAAGTGCATGATAGCTTCTCTTGTATTTTTTTGTTGTGTTAAAACTTCGGTTCATAGGAATAGAACTTAATTAGGTTCTCCTGACCAATTTGTATTTGGCGGAGCTTGTTAACCATTTAAGTTAAAATGCTTGATTATTAGCTTCTTTTATACTGTTTTAGGGGTATAGCTTCTCTTATATGGTAATAATAATTTATAACAAATTTATAAACAATTTATTCTATATTACCTTAATAAAATATTTACCTTAACTATATCAAGAAAAAATCAGCAAACTCGTACAATACACTGGTATATTGCTAGTATTACTATAAAATAAGTTGAAATAAATTATAAAATAATTAAAATCAACATAAATATTGATTCTAACACAAACAAAACTATAATACTAATGAACATAGAATAACATAACCTAATCTAGAAATTATAATCTAACATTATTTTGACGAAAGCGCTTGCTAACTGGCTGTGAAAAGTTATTGGGAATGTTATTTTTGATTCTCAGTCAACTTTTGTTAAGAGCAGACAGATTTTAGATAGGGTTCTTTCTGCAATTGAGGATGTGGATGACGCACGTAAATTGAAAAAAAAAACTATTATTATTTAAAGTGGATTTTCAAAAAAACTTACGATTCGGTGGATTGGATGCATTTGGAAGATGTTATATTAAGATGAATTTTCCAACATTGTGGCATAAGTGAATTTTAGAATGTGTAACAACAACTACAACGTCAATTCTTGTCAATGGTAGTCCGACTTAAGAGTTTAAGTTGAAGAGAGAGTTACGTCAAGGGGATCATGTGTCACATTTCCTTTTCTTAACAACGATGTAAGGCTTAAATGTCATTATGAATGTCAATGTGAAAGCGGGTTTGTTCATGGGTTATAGGATGGGGCGGAAAATATTGTCTATATATCTCACCTTTAGTTCACGGATGATACCTTGTTAGTTGGAGTTAAAAGGTGAGCCACTGTCAGGGCCTTGAAGGTTGTACTAATTTTGTTTTAAGTTATATATGGGTTGAAGGTAAATTTTCATAAAAGTATGTTGGTTGGGATTAATGTAGCCGATTCTTGGTTGAATAAGGTGTCGGTGGTTATGAATTGTAAGATTGGTCACCTTCCCTTTTTATATTTAGGTCTGCTTATAGGTGGTGATTCGCTAAAATTAAGATTTTGGTTTCCTTTGCTTGATTGAATTAAGAGCAGGATGTCGGGTTGGAAGAGTTGTAAACTTACTTTGGGGGTTCGCTTGGTACTTTTGAAGTATGTTATGTCCTTTATATTGGTCTATTTTCTTTCCTCAAGGCTCTCTCAAGTATAATATATTCCATTGGATCTATTTTTAATGCATTTTTTTGGGAGGAAGTGAGGAATGTAGGAAAATTTCGTGGACTAAATAGGATAGTATTTGTTTGAAAAAAGGAGAAAGAGGATGTTGCAAGAGTTTAATATAGCTTTGCTTGGTAAGTGATGGTGGAGGGTGTTGGAGGAGAGAGACAGATAATGGTACCGAGATGTAATTACTCGTTACAGCGAGGAAAGAGGAACATGTGTTGTATTGAAAGAAGGGGGTCAGTGTGGTGGCATAATATAAATAGGATTAGAGAGGGTGCTGGAGTGGGAGTAGCGAGTTGGTTGATTGATAATATTAGGCGAGTGATGGGAGATGGGTCTTTTACCTTGTTTCGGAGGGACCCTTGGATGGAGGGAAGTTTGTTAAGCGATAGATTCAGCAGGTGATATGATTTAGCGGATAATAAAATGACGACAGTGGTTGATTTACACTATTTTAAGAGGTGAATGGTGAGGCGTGGAAGTGGCATAGATGATTGTTTTCCTGGGAGGAAGAGCAGGTGAAGGAGCTTAGTGAGCTTGTAACGAGTACGACTATTGCTTTGCAGGAGGTTGTGGCGGATAGGTGGGTTCGGATGTTAAACTCGACCAAACGGTACTTGGTGTATAGTGCGTACGACTACTTGACTACTACAAATATTTATGTTACATATAAACATTGTTACAATGTTTGGTTAAAAGCGGTTCCACTTAAAGTTTATCTGTTTGCTTGACGTATATTTCTTAACCGCATATTGACTACATATAACTTGCTTATGATGGGAGTTATTAATAACAATGATTGCCTTTACATTGGATGGTGTGAATTTAATGAAGATAAAGGTCATTTATTTGTCAGATGCAATTTTTTCTTGGGAGGTTATGGTCTTTAGTGGCAAATTGGTTGGGCTCTGAATCAGTATCACACAATTTTCTTCATGAACACTATTTACATTTTGGTGATTTAGGTGGCTTTTCTAAAAGTGAGGGGTGTATGGTCGTATTAGGATGAGTGCAATGGTCGTATTTTTCAGTATAAGGAGGAAAACTTGCAAACTTTATGTGAGAAGATTAGGTTGCAGTCTTATTGGCTGTTGAAATTAAAATATATTACATTTTATTTCAATTATCAATTTTGACAGCTTCATCCTCAACAATGTTTGTTGTTTGTATTCTAGGTTATTTGCTTGTCCTTTTTTTTAATTTTTTGTGTTCCGTCAATTTTTCATGACTTTGTTGTAATTCTTTGTAGTCTTCTCTGGCACGTCTTGTAGTGGGAAGATTACCATTTATGATATTCCGTTTTAATTTGTTCAAAAAAAAATCTAACACTGGCTATTAAATTAAACATACTAATTTTAATATTAATATACAAAGTAAGTATACTAAAATATACGGCTAACATACCAATTCGTACCATAAGCCTATGAAAATTAAATATACTAAGAAAAATATATGAATAACATAATCTTATTTAAAAATTATTAAATAAATAAAGAGTATATTACTCAACATATTAATTAAATAAAATAAATAAATAAACTAACCGAAAATAGAGATCGACGATGGTAGAGTAGGGCAGCCAGAGAGGAAAGTTGGTACCACGTTAGTGGTGAATGCAGGGCAGGTGTGGTGGCCCAAACAGTTCCAACATAAGATAATGGTGGTAGAAAAGGAGAAATAGTCGGGAAATTATCCACAAAGGTGACTAGAGATGGTGAATAGGAGTGGAGGAGAGAGAGGATGTAATTGAGAGGAGAACTTAGGGAGGGAAAGCAAAAGAAGAGGTGAAAAGTAAGAGTAGAGGGGAGAAGGTTTATGGCCTCCCTTAAATGATATTTTCAACATCTAGCCTGAACTATCACAAATTGAAAACAACTAAGCATTGTCTGGAAGATTCCATTGAAATTATGTAACCGACATATTAATCTTTTATTTGAGGGACAATTCCGTTGAAATTCAAGTTTAAAGTGAAATTTTTGCGGGCATTTAGTAAGCTTGTTACCCAGGGTGTTTCTCTCGGGAATGTGCAAGATTTTTATCTATCATGACAAATTTGCCCATTGAAAATACAAATAGTTGTGTTGTGCATTTTAGCAAATAATATAACTTTCTTCTGCAACAAAAATAAAAATAAAAAATATGTAGTAAAGTGACACAATAGTTTTTTATTTTCAATTTTAGTTGATATCCATTAAACTCAATAATAATTATTTAACACAGTCAATACCTTTTTCTTGACTCAATACAATTAATAAATAACTTGTTTTAAGTTTAATGATATTATATATGCATTGAATATTAATGTACATTTAACTTCATAAAAATCTTTTAACTTATCCATATTTTTTTTTTAAATATGACTTTTAACTTATCCTTGGTTACCTCCTTTTTTTTATAATAAAAAAAAAAGATTTTGAAAAAAGTTAATTCTAACAGTTTTTCATTTTAGAGTCAAAAATTACTTTTTGATAGAATGATTTTATTAAAAATCCTATTGAAACACTTAAAAATGACAAAAGTGATTTCTTTTATTAAAAAAATAGATTTGTTTTATGTTGTACCATCTTTGAATGCATTGCATCAGTAAATGCTGAAGGTGAGAAAAAAACACAAGAAGGGGGGGTTGAATTGTGTTCTCAAAGACTTTTTCGTTCCTTACGTTGAAGAACTGTTCTCAGGTTCAGAGTCTGAAGTAATTCAGAGTCTGAGTGAGTTCAGAGTCGTATGCAGCGGATAGAAGTAAAGAACGGAGAAAGAAAGAACACAAGCAATTATACAGGTTCCTTCCACAAACCGGAAGTAGTCCTGTCCTCCTTGCACTTCCAAGGAGAGTTCCA
>Ga0315913_1003305_pt1 | contig 19343 bp, 15 predicted proteins | sample MpolsnodulesMG_FD_207736 | JGI IMG/M metagenome (GOLD analysis project Ga0315913, IMG submission 207736) | Medicago polymorpha root nodule microbial communities from Los Angeles, California, United States - small nodules | ecosystem: Host-associated > Plants > Roots > Nodule | place: USA... | reverse complement strand
ACCATTTAAAATTCGGTAACTAATAAGTATCTTTATTGGAGAATTTTTTTTAGGGGTATTCTAAGACTCAACGTCTCACTTAAGACCCTCAATTCTTAAGTGAACCATACAATACTTTTTATCAAAATAATATGTCAGTGTTGAAATGTAAATGATGAAGAGTTATTGATGAGACCTATTTAAACATTTTGTTGGAAGGTCTCCATTAGAGCGACTGTTTATTAGGTAATGTTATTAAAAAAATTATAAAAGAATGATGTGTACATGTGAGACCCATTTAAGAACTCAAAATTGAGGGTTTCCATTGTAGATGCTCTAAGTTCACTAAAATGGGTTTTGAAATTAACAAATCAATGGGTACTTTTGTTGCTTTCTTGACAAATATAATGAGAGAAAGTCTTTTATAGCCACAACCCTAAATCAAAATTATTTGGACATACTCACATAAAATGGAAAAATAATTAAAATAAAATAAAATTCAATGATATTAATTAATGTGACTAGATTATTTTTATTTTTATTTTATATGAGTGTGCCTAAATCTTTTTGATTTGAGATTGTGACCATAGTAAATTTTTTCATATAATGAACCTCGAAGCGTTGACTTTATCGCTACCAATTTAATTTTACTTGGGACACACTACGCAACTATATGCATTTTTTTCTTCTAATAATTATATGCCTGTTTTTATTCTTAAAAAAAAATTATATACATGTTTTTATTTTATTATTACTAGTAACAATTTTATGCACTTACCAAAATGTTACTACTACTATACCCATTTTATTAAAAACAAGTCAACTTTAGAGAGCAATTAACTAGCTAGAAATCGTAAACAACACGATGCATTCGTCTTCAGTTTTGTCTTTAAAATCCCCTAAACGACACGTCTCAAGTGAAAGAAAGTCCATAAACAACACGTGGGGACCAATCAAAACGTAATCCACCATAGAAACAAAGACGAAAACAAAAAATGCTTATTGTTATGGTATAATAATTATTTTTCCAGATACTAATAGAATTGGATATTAATCATAATTAATTTTAATATTACTAATTTTATATATGAAATTCATTAATGATTACTCATATGACAAGGATATTCCAATAAACAAAATATGACGAGGACATTAAATAAGGACCCGTTTGTTTTTCATTCTTTGAGGCACAATAATGTCAAGCGGTGGGGTATATTGATATTAATAAAAGCTGATCGAAGGAAAGGGTAAAAAAGGAAATCCAAAAAATTGCATGCAAAAAAACTCGAAGTTTAAGGGGAGAATATGAAGACGCATGTCAATGAAATCACACCAATTTATTACCAAGATTCTTCCTATAAATACTATCCCACCAAAAACATCTCTGTTTTAATCCTCCCCTACTCCTACTCTTCTCTCTTTTTTAATTTCATTTCTCCTACCATATAATAAAACTCTACTATATGTAACATTAATAATAATATTACAATGGCTTTAGAATCATATTCATCTTCATCCATGAAACTCTTGTTGTTTATGGTTCCACTCGTAATAGTAGCTGGTCTAGTTTCTGTGTTGGGTCCTAATCCTTCTAATTGGACTTCCATTCCAAACCCACCTCTCATATGGAGTTCACAAAGTGGTGATGATGTTACAGCAACAACTATGGAGAAGGCTCAAGTTGTTGTGGCTGCTGTTGATTTTCATAACAAAGAAGTGAAAGCTATCTCCGATGATTCTCTTTTCAATCAATCCTCTACACCTCCACTTTCTATTCAAGCCATTGATGAAATACCTCAACTATTGGTAAGGGACTAATTAATTATTTTTCTATTTTGATTCTACACTTAAAGTTTGGATTTTCCTATTAAAATTAAAAAAAGTTTAATTTTACAGGTGGAATATTAATTACTTTGGAAACTTCTTTGTTGGAATTTTTCTTCAAATATATGATTTTTGTTGTATTTACAAAGGAAACAAAGTAAAAAAGGAAAGAATTTATTTTACAGTTGGAATAATTGTTTTTTGAAGGATTTTACAGGTGGAATTTAGAAACTTCTCTGTTGGATATTTTCATAAAATATTCGATTATTATTGAAAAAGGAAATAAAGTAAAAAAGGATAGAATTTATGACTGCAATAAAGCGATTCACGTTTCTTTCAATTTCCCACTTTTTATAGGGAAAAACATATGCTATTCTTTTCTTTGGTTCCACGATGAATGACTAGAGATAGAATCTTTAAGATTAAATGTTTGAGAAATTTAATCAGTTGATGGTGTTTCGGGAACTTTTGTTGTAACTTTGTTTTGATTCCTAAAGCACTCCTTGTGCTAGGGAACAAATTTTTTTGTTTATATATCTCATTTTGGCTTATTAAAAAAAAATGTTTGAGAAATTTTACAATATGGTTTTATATTTTCTTTCGGTTTAATAATATCATAAGGAAAAATATTTTTATGTATTTTTGCAAATAGCGAAAATATGTTTTTAGTCCGAGTGGGTAAACTATTAGGGTAGCACTTGGGTGACATTGGGACATTGACTTTTGGTGTCATTGATACCTTTGTGTCTGACTCTCTCTCCCTTAACAGCTCATTCTTAACGGTTCATTCTGTTTCATCTAAATAATTTATTTTAATCATTCATTCATCATTCTCTCTCATCTAAAATGAACCTAGGTCATCAATGATCAATGGCGCAAAGAAAACTATGGCACCCAAGAATTTCCGGTGCAGTGAAAAAAAAGTCTAAGCATTGTTCTAGTATGGTAGTATCTATAAGTAGAACTAGTACTCCTATTTATTTATTTTAAAATACTCCCGGACCCGTAACAAAAATTACAGTTATTAAAAAAAGATGTTTTTTGAAAGAAAAAAAAAGATGTTGCAATTATAAATTTGTCTGTGTAATTATCAATAAACTACCTTTTGTTATAGAGAAAACCTTTTTTATTTAAGGACAATTCCCTTTCTTCCTCAAAAAAATAATACTTAAGGACAATTTTTTATTTTTTTATATACAAAAGGTTTTATAATTTCTTTTCTTTTTTGGTAAACGGATGGAATAATATTTTCATTTTCAAGGTAATTTTGGTTTGTGAAATGGAAAGATTTGAACTTACGCCAATTGCTGTATCAAGCTGGATGTTACCGTGCTGTTGCCGTAATGCAGCAATCTTAAGAATAAATTTCTTGATTATACCACCAGTAACTAGCAGCAAAAAAAAGTTTGACCCCCTTCTATAATAAATAAATAAGTGTAAAAGAAAAAAATTGACCCCATTCACCTTGGAATCTAGTTGGTTTAAAATTAATTATCTGTCCTGTCCCCTAAATTTACCGGGGTAAATTTGATTTCTGGAGGGATAATATATTAATATTGCTAATATATATTATTAGTTTTTATTTTGCATTATTTCTTTAGACCATATTCATTCTTCATTATTCTTAATTCATTTTCATTTTCATTTTGGAAGAGAGAAAAGACAAGTAAGGTTTCATGAATTTCTGATGTTTTCTTTATAGAATTGGATTGAAACAAACCACTTGTTAGGGGGATCATTTTTTTTTGTTTAATTTATTTTTAATCCTTACAATAAATTTTTCAATTTAGTCCCTACAAGCATTTTTTTTTCAAACTACCCCTATCACTCATTCTAATATAGTTAAAATTAACATATGATCAGTATTTGAGACTTTAAATATAATATTAATCACCCACATTTTTTTTTATTTACCAGAGCAAAGATGAGGAAAGTCTCAATGCCTCCCAAATTTTGCCTAACATAACTACTTCTATGAATGAATCTCACATTCCTTTAGAGAAACCAAACCTACCTAGAAAATTCAGCATCTTAGACAGAACCGAAGCCGGTCTACTACAAGCTAGAGCTGCAATAAGAAAAGCAAGAAACGAGAATCGAACACAAGACATGGACTATGTTCCAACAGGACCGATGTATCACAATCCTAATTCATTTCACAGGTAAATATTGCATAACATTTTTGTTTCTATCTAAAACATTCTACTAACATAATTACATTTGATTGGCTTGATACAATTCACTCTCCTTACTTCGCAAAATTGTTATTTGTTATATAACAGGAGTTATTTAGAAATGGAGAAACAATTCAAAATATTTGTGTATGAAGAAGGGGAGCCTCCGGTTTTCCACAATGGACCTTGCAAAAGTATATACTCCATGGAAGGAAATTTCATCCATGCTATTGAGATGAACGATCGATTTCGAACAAGAGACCCCGAGAAGGCACATGTTTTTTTCCTTCCTTTTAGTGTGGCAAAGATGGTCCAATTTGTCTATGTACGCGACTCTCATGATTTTAGTCCCATAAGGAAAACCGTCACAGATTATATAAATGTGGTTTCCGAAAAATATCCCTTTTGGAACCGAAGCCTTGGAGCCGACCATTTCATGCTTTCTTGCCATGACTGGGTGAGTACATCACTATCTCTTAAAAATCTTAGTCCATGCATTCTCTATTGGAGAGGAACAATTACTTACTAACAAAGTTTAATATAGTCGTGATCTTCAACATTGAGGAGAATAGCGATCAAATTTTGTGACCTGCATTGTGGTCTACAATTTTTTTCAACTTTTTTGTTGCTTCTATTTTCAGGGGCCAGAGACATCAAATTCAGTTCCAAACTTGTACAAAAATTCAATCCGTGCGCTTTGCAATGCCAACACCTCAGAGGGATTCAAGCCTGCAAAGGATGTATCTATTCCAGAAATCAATCTTCAAACCGGTACAATACATGGTTTTGTTGGTGGCCCATCACCATCCAAGCGATCCGTTTTGGCTTTCTTCGCGGGTGGGGTTCATGGGCCTATTAGGCCTGTTCTACTTGAACATTGGGAAAACAAAGATGAAGATCTTCAAGTTCACAAGTACCTTCCAAAGGGTGTGTCTTACTATGATATGTTGAGAAAAAGCAAGTTCTGTCTTTGTCCTAGTGGGTACGAGGTTGCAAGTCCAAGAGTAGTGGAGGCAATTTACACAGGTTGTGTTCCAGTGCTGATTTCAGATCACTATGTTCCTCCATTCAGTGATGTTTTGAATTGGAAATCATTTTCTGTTGAAGTCTCTGTCAATGATATACCTAATTTGAAGAAAATTCTATCGAGTATATCTCCAAGACAGTATATAAGAATGCAGAGAAGAGTAGGACAGGTTAGGAGACACTTCGAGGTACATTCTCCACCTAAGAGATTTGATGTGTTTCATATGATCCTTCATTCTATATGGCTTAGAAGATTAAACTTCCGACTCCACGATGATCAATAACATACTATAAGATTATTTAATTAGCACCAATGGTTGCCAAATTAGTTTTAATAGTGTTTTACTGACAGTGTAAGATTTCTTTTCTAAGTGTGAATCGAATATTTTTTTCTTGGTGTGAATAGTTATTTTCTGCGTGCAACTCCACACATTAATCCCTCAAGCCGGGTAATGTAAGATGATGGTGTGAATGTGATTCTTTCCCTTTATTCTGGTGTATAAAATTCGTATGAAGTAAAATTTGTGTGAATGATATTTTACTATCCCATATTGGATGCCATCGTCTATTAGAAAAAAGTGAACACTTTATATCGGGAGTTATAAATATGCAAATTGTCCCAACAATATTAAGAGGTTTGGATTTTTGGTTTTTTCTTGTAAAAATTATTTTTAAGTCCTTACAGATATATCGATTTTTTCTTTTGGTCCATGTCGTTTTTTTCTTTTTTTGTGGTGGTCGGGGTTTAAACTCCAGACCTTGCATATATTATACGTTGTCCTTACCAACTGAGCTAAGTTCACGAGAACCCATGTTGTTTTGTTTTAATATGAGCTATCGGTCTTTGTAATATGTAAAATATATTTGAATCCAGTCTTTTATAATCAGGGATGTGAATAGCTTAGACCGAACTATTCCTTACAAAACCTAAGTGACTTAAGTTTAATCTCTATAGTTTGTCATAGATTTATGTTATAGGTCTGATTTTGACCTTTTGAAAGATATAATTTGTTAGTCTATTTAAAAGTCTAGTAGATATATATTTTTGAAAGAAAAAGTCTAGTAGATATGAATGTATTTAAATAAGTGATTATATGTCCTCGAGAGTTTAGCTCAGTTGGTAAGAACAATGTATAATATATGCCAGGCCCGAGATTCAAACTCCGGAAAAAAAAAGTGATTATATAAATGTGTTTAAATAAGTGATTATATCTATCTTTAAATAAATTATCTCTGTATCTCATATGCTTATTAAAAAAAAAACTCCCTTTTGGTAAAAAATTCGTATTGCTAAAAATAACTCCCTTTTAGTAAAAAAAAAAAAAACTCTTATGTTTAATACAAACTATATAATTGACAAATGAGATTAAACTCTTTTGTAACATGACATTTTACCGAAGAATTTGAGTATATATATCATATTTCAATAGTAATATAGACTATTAATTTTAAATTACTAAAAAAAATAATAAATTTATCATGGGGTGGTCGAGGGGAGTGTTGAGAGAGGAGACTCGGACATGGATTTTGTGCAGTTAAAAAGAGCACAAATTTAATCTTAATCATTGGATAGTTTGATAAAGTTCAAATATATGCATCCAATGGCTACAATAGCAAAGTGTGAAATTGAGGTGTTTATTTACAACAGCAAATCTTGGTCCTGAGAGAGGTGAGGTGGTCCAACGACGTCTTTATGGTGGAAGGAGTCATGTATTGGGAAGTGTGCAGTAGGCGGGGGCGTCGTTTAAAGATGGTGTGGGGCGTAGTGTAGGTGATGGCGAGAGTAAATTGTTTTGGCATGATTTGTGGATGGAGAGGTGTCTGTGGTCAAGGGTTAGACGTTTTTTGACCTTTGCATCGATAGTAATGTTATGGTAGTTGAGATGCATAGGCAAGGGCGGGGAGTGGATGGACGGAGGCATCTTTTTGCCTAGGAGGAGTAGTTCGATATGTTTCGTTGTTGGATAACGCTTTTTTGGAGGATAACATCATCGATTGATGGGTCTGATTATATAATCTATCTGATAGTTATTCAACCAAAAACGCTTATGAGATTCTTACATTTTAAGGCAATTTAATGTCATGTATCTAGATTATTTGAAAAGAGCGTAGTTCAAGAAATTTTGGCAATAAAAATCTTTTGTTGGAATAGTTTTCGGACCAGTGGTTGAAGAATTATAGACTGATTTTTATTGTAGATTTTCATTCTTGGTAGACTAATCCATTACTTTGTTTAGGATTATCGACTTTGTAATCTTGGCTTAGCTTTTTTTCTTTTTTTATTTACCCTTGTTTATGTATATAGGTAACTCTTATTAATCTCTTCGCGGGCAGGTCTTGTGCTTCAAAAGGATCTTAGTTATTATTGTTTTTTTTTTTTTGCCTCTTAAAAAACGGACTAAAAAGAATATTACAATAATATAAAAATTGTTCTTTTTATTTATCCTTTTTGAAGTTTCAATGTGTTATAAATACACAATTTTTAAGATATTTTTTTCTTTTGTCTTCTAAACAAATGCCACAAGGACAATTGTTAGCATTTTTCTTATTCTAATATGAACAAATTTTGCTAGTAAAAAAAATATTTTTACACATATTACAAGCATAAAAATGGTATATTTGCATATACTATAGTAAAAAAATATTAAACATATTGTAAAAATAATGAAACCAGTAAAGGAAATAAAAAATATTGCATGCAAAAACTCGGAAAAGATTATGGGGAGAGGTTGAATACTATTGGCAACAAGATCACACCAATTTATTACCATGATTCTTCTATCCTTCCTATGAATATTATCCCACCCAAAACATTTCTGCTTTATGTTTAACCCTACTCCTCTGTTTCTACTCTTCTCTCTTCTTTTCTTTTCTTTTTCACCAACAAAATCATCATGATTTCTGCTACCATATAACTCTACGTACTCTATGCACCATAATAAGAATACAATGGCTTTAGAATCATCTTCATCAATAAAACTCTTGTTGATTATGGTTCCACTCATAGTTATTGCAGTGGTTGTTTCTGTATTGGGTCCTAACCCTTCTGATTGGGTTCCTTTTCCATACCTACGCCACTTATGGAGTTCACAAAGTGGTGTTGTTACAAAAACTATGGAGATGTCTCAAGTTGCTCTGGTGAAAGCTATCTCTGGTGACTCTGTTCTCAATCGATCTTCTACTCCATCACTTTCTATTCAGGCCATTCAAACTCCTCAACAATTGGTAAGAGCAGTTTTTTGTACAATATTTTTCTTTTGATTATATTCTTAAATTTCGAGATTTCTAAAATAAACTCAATATCTTATAGGTGGAATATTGAGTACTCTATTGGAATTTTTCATAAATTATTTGATGATTATTATATTGAAAAAAGGAAAGAAATTAAAAAAGAAAATAATTTAAGACTGAAATAAAGCAATCGAGTTTTTATTTTTATTTTTTAAATAATATCTTTTCCTCGCGCATATCTCTTTAGTGATCTTGTGGACTCAATGAGTGTCAAACTCTCTCCAAAAGTTTTTACATTGTTAGTGTCAAACTCTACCCAAAACTTTTTACATTGTTGAATGTCCAAATTTGTGTTCAAACTTGATATATTAACTAAGAATCGTGCCATCACAACTAGACTCTCTTTGGTATATATGTTTGATTTTCATTTCACACTTTTTTTATAGAAAAAATATATTGACTTTTTCCTTTTAGAATACGAAATGACTAGAGATGGAATCTTTATGATTTAGTAAAGAAAAAGATCGAGAATTTTTTGGAGAGGAAGATTGAGAAACTTCTAGGGGTGGCAAAACGAGTCAGACCCACCGGGCCAAACGCTTAGCTCGTTGGAAACGGGACGGGCACGGGGTGTGGCTGGGCGGCCCGCTTAACTCGTGTTTCAATTTGTTATTTTGAGTCTTATTTTATGTTTTTGGATTTATTTTGGTTGTTAGATATATTTTGAGACTTATTTTATGCTTTTGGATTTATCTTGGTTGTTGAGTTTATTTATTTTGAGACTTATTTTATAATTTTGTTGTTGGATTTATTTTATGATTTGTTTTATGTTGCGCATTTGCCTTATTTTGCTATTAGTTATGATGTTGATTTGATAATTATCTTGTTTTTCACAAATTTACTTGCTACCTATTCTTTTATATTTGTTTACGATAAAAGCAACATAGTTTTTTTTGTAACAATTAAGTTGTAAAAAAAAAAATTAAAAAAGTTTTTGTTTGGTGGGCTGGCCCGCCAACTCGCAAGCCCACCACTAAACAAGGTGGGGTGAGATTTTAGACTCGGTCACAAAATCAGAGTCGACTCGTCTCGTTTTTAGCGGACTTAGACGGGATGGGCCTAAATGGACGGGCCGACCCGCTTTGCCATCCCTAGAAACTCCAATACTCTTGTATTGATTTTATTTCCTTTCCGTTTGTGTTTCTTAGAGCTTTTTTTTTTTTTTGAATAATTAGAGCATTTTCTTTTGGTCTGCTAATATCCTAAAAATAAATAAGGAAAATATTTGGGACATTTTTTTAAATAGATGAAACGAGTCATTGAAAATTCACATACTTAGAGGAGATATGACTCAAACTTCCGTCAAATCACCTAACAATTTTGTCATTTTTGACCATTAACTAGAAGAACTAATAGACTATTTAGTATATATTTATTGTTAATATTGACCTCCTCATTTCATTTTTTTATAAATATTTTGGTACTATTTTTGTACCTTATTTCAATGTTTCTAGTAATATATCTTAATTATATTATATATGTTAGTTGGAATGAATTTGTAAAGTTTGCTTGGTTGTAAGAAGAAGTTGAGAAGAGAGAAATAAATGAGAAAGAGTGTGAAAAAAGAAAATAATTGAGAAATAGAATTGATTTGTTATAAGAAAAATAGAAAAGAGATATGAAAGAGAAAAATGTTGATTATTTATAGAAGTACTATAATACTTTTAAAAAATAACACGCAAATGTTTTTTATTTAAATCACATAAAAGATGTTTTTTTTTTTTGCATGGCTAAATTAAACAACAAAGACAAAAAGAAAGAGGGCGAGAACAACAACTACTATCTAGGAAAAAAAGTTTCAGTCGTGTTGGTCTTAAGGATATTCATAATACCCTTCAGAAGAGATGAATGGAGAAAAAGATCAATATCGAATAAAGCTCCAAGCTTGACCATATAATTGGTACACTGATTTCCTTCATGAATACTGTGGTAAATCGGGACATTTCGTTGCACAATCAACTCTTTAATGTATTGAATCAAAATAGCATAATAGAAAGATTCTATTATTGATAGAAAGGTTCTATTATTGCTCTTCTCAGATGCTTTTGGTTTGTTCTCATGTTATGTATTCCAATTATTGTTCTCAGTTGCTATAATGCTACTAACAAATTGGTGCAATTGGAAATACACATATAGCAATTTTTCCTTGCTGCACATGTCTTTACTTTTTTTCTCTATTATTCTTAGGTGTTAAAATTTTAGTCTACTTTTATGATATATTATATAACGGACTTTTTTCTCATATTATACCTAAGACCCATAAAACGTAAGGAACGACCATGTCAAAAAGTGATGATATTAGAGATTTTGATCCCTTCCTCTCCTAAAAATTGAACTAAAAAAAATAAACTCCTTTCCTTCCCCTCTAAAACCCCCAATGTTAAAAAAACAAAAATTAAGTTTTAAGTTCCGCGGAAGAACCAATGATTTTGAATGACTTGGTATTAAAAAGGTAGGTATGTTTTGGAAGAGAGAAAAAACAAGATATGTTGCATTAATTTCTGTTGCTTTATTGAAGTAAATGATGATTTTATAGTTTATGTGTTAACTTGTATTATGAAACATGGTGTGCTAGAAATATAAAAAAATCCGAGTCAAAAAAGGTATGAGTATTTGAGACATTTAAATATACTAATGACCCAACACAACTTCTACGAATATAAATCTCATGGTTTTCAGCGGAAACCAAACCTGGCAAGAAAGCGCAGCAACTTAGACAGAGTCGAAGCTGATCTACTACAAGCTAGAGCTGCAATAAGAAAAGCAGTAAATGGAAATCAAACACAAGACATAGACTATGTTCCAACAGGACCAATGTATCACAAACCTAACTTATTTCACAGGTATATAATACACAACATTTGTTTTCTATCCTAAATATGCTACTTACATTTGGTTGGTTTGATATAATTCACTGACCTAATTTTGCAAAAAATTTATTTAACAGGAGTTACTTAGAAATGGAGAAACGGTTCAAAGTATTTGTCTACGAAGAAGGGGAGCCTCCAGTTTTCCATAATGGATTTTGCAGAGATATATACTCCATGGAAGGAATTTTCATCAATGAAATGGAGATGAATGATAAATTCATAACAAGAGACCCTGAGAAGGCACATGTATTTTTCCTTTCTTTTAGTGTAGCAATGATGGTCCAATATGTCTATGTACGAGACTCTCGTGCTTATGACCTCTTAAGGATAACCGTCAAAGACTACATCAATGTCCTTTCCGAAAAATATCCCTATTGGAACCGAAGTCTTGGAGCTGATCATTTCATACTTGCTTGCCATGATTGGGTAAATCTATCACTAGCATTTTTTCTTAAAAATCTTAGTACATGCATTCTCAATTTTAGAGTGACAATTACTCACTTAACAAAATTGTACACTGTTGTTATGGTCTTTTATCTTAAAGAGAATTGCGGTCAAATGTTGTTGATATACAATGGTTAGACTCATTTAAATATTGTTTGAGGTAATTGCAAATTAGTTATGATTAGTTGGAAACAAAGTTATGACCAGTTCAACATTTTCTTAAATAGTGTCATAAATTTATTGTAATCAAGATTTGTTATTCTATCATTTAATTATAACACCTGCAATATTGCACATGATACACAAACCCTTGTATTGCTATCTACGCGCTGCGGTCTACAATTTTTGTGCTGCTTCTATTTTCAGGGGCCAGAAGTCTCAAATGCAGTTCCAAACTTGTACAAAAATTCAATCCGTGCCCTTTGCAATGCGAACACCTCAGAGGGATTCAAGCCAGTAAAAGATGTATCTATTCCAGAAATCAATGTTCGAACCGGCACAATTCATGATCTTCTTGGTGGACCATCACCATCTAAGAGATCAATTTTGGTTTTCTTCGCTGGCGGGCTTCATGGGGATATTAGGAATGTTCTACTTGAACATTGGGAAAACAAAGACCAAGATATTCAAGTTCACAAGTACCTTCCAAAGGGTGTGTCTTACTATGCTATGTTGAGAAAAAGCAAGTTTTGTCTTTGTCCTAGTGGGTACGAGGTTGCAAGTCCAAGAGTGGTGGAGGCAATTTACACAGGTTGTGTTCCAGTGCTGATTTCAGATCATTATGTTTCTCCATTCAGTGATGTTTTGAATTGGAAATCGTTTTCTGTTGAGGTTTCGATAAAAGACATACCTAACTTGAAGAAAATTCTGATGAGTATATCTTCAAGACAGTATATAAGAATGCAGAGAAGAGTAAGACAAGTTAGGAGACACTTTGAGGTAAACTCTCCACCTAAGAGATTTGATGTGTTTCATATGATCCTTCATTCTATATGGCTTAGAAGATTGAACTTCAGACTCCACGATGATCAATAACATACTATAAGATTATTAGACTTAGTAAATTACCATGGTTGGTAAAATAGTTTCAACAGTTTTTAGATTGGTAAGAGTGATAATACTATTTTACTTTCCCATATTTGATGACATTCAATTAGAAAAATAGCACAGTATTATGTTTTTCGGTGAATTGTTTACTAGTAGTATATTTCCTAATTCTACGAGTAGACTCAATATTTGCATCTGTTTTCTTGTGACAAATATTTGAACATCTATTTTTTTTACATCTGATATCTGCTTATTTCTTACATATTTTTTGATTGGTCAAAAAAATTGTGACAAAGCTTAAATTATTATTGGAATGAAACGATCCAATTCCATGTCATTGTTTTCTTACCAAGTGTAAAAGGTGGTTTCATATGCTAAATTAAGATCATGTTTGAATAATACACTAATATTTGTTTTATCGGGAAGCAATTTTAATCCAGTGGTTAACATGGATTCTTCAAAGTAAAACTCTGAAGTTCACCGGAACAAAGAACATTTTTGGAAGAAGCCCTCTAATTGTAGTTAGTCTTACGGCTTCTGCGGGTGTCATTAGAGACAACAGTGTTCATTGTTGGTTTTGCTTCCAATGATGGGCATTTCCACAATTACTCGTAGGGAATTATGAGTATTTTGTTGGACCTTAAAATGGTTTCAATTTTGGTGGAATTAGATTCCATAAACGCTATTGATTTTCTGGATGAAGATGTCATCCAACACATCTGCACTTCCGGTCACAAATTCTTTCAAATCAACTTAGCCAAGTAAAGATCATCAAAGAGAAACTGTTGTGCAGATCGATTGGCCTCTCTTGGACATGACTTGTCTGGCTTTGTTTGGTTTGACAGACTTCCACCTTTATTGTCTTTTGATTTCTCTATGATAGAAATGGATTGCCTAAGTACTGCTTTCCCTAAGATTTTGGTTGTTTTCATTTTCTTTTTCTACATTTCTTTGTTTCGAGGGTTTTGGCTTTGTCCCCCTCTTCCTCTTGTATATATTTTTTCCTTTTTTTAATAATATATATGGAGTAGGCGGCATAGGATGGTAGGTCTAGTAGGTTACTAACCTAGTTGAGATGTCTCTGAGCTCCTTGATGCCTCACCTACTTCTTGCCTTATCCAAAAAAAGAGAACGTTAACAAACATTTTAAAACATTACCTCAAAAAAAAAAAAATTAAAACACATTTTTCAACTCATTCTTTTTAATTGACTAAAATTCACCCACATGATTTGATGGAATCAATCAAAGATAGTGTGTTGAAAAATGTTTTTTAATAAAGATGTTGAAAAGTGGGTGTTACTAACATTATATCATCCAAAATATAAAAACAAATATTAGTACAATAAATATCAAAGATTTAAGACTATTAATTTTGATGTTATACAAAACATATTTTTCATGCACATGTTCTAAGTCAAATACCGTAAGCAGGGTTCGAACCTCACTCCACTATTATGTGAGTTTTTAATGATTTTGTCATTTTGCTTATCAAAAATATTATTTTCCTTGATAAGTTGTTGTTAACATTTGAGCTAGATTTTTTAACTCCATAATTTCTTCATTCTTTTATTTGTCCTTCGTCATTTATTTTTACTTCTTCTTCTTTCGTTATTTTATATTAAATTGTTCTTCATTCTTTTTCTTCGTTGTTTCATATATTATTATCTTTATTTAAATTGTTGTTCATTCTCATTCAACATTTTTTAAACAATTGAGGTATAGATGAAAGTGATGGAACAATGTGTAAAGATTGAATGAAAACAAACACTAAAACTGTGTACAAATTGAAGAAGATGGAATTGTGATTTTAGGGTTTCTATGGTTTCTTGTTTTGAGAGAGTGAGAGAAAAATACTTGTGTAATTTTATTGAATGAATTGGGATACTTATTTACAATAGCTATGAAGTATCTATACACCAAGTGATGTAACAAAAACTGAAACAAACTCTTAACAAACTCATAACTTGTCATGCAAGTAACTTGAATTAGTTACTTCACATGCAAGTTTCTAAGCAAACTATTAAGCAAAGATAAAACTAATTCTAACTAAAATGAATTACTAAGCCAATAGAAAGATCCTCCACAACGCCCTAAATAGATTAAAAACATAAAAGAAAATACAAAATTTTAAGGCGACATAACCTTAACTCAGTCAAACTATATAATCGACCCATAAATATATACAAACCCTAAATGTAACGAAAGTGGTCTAGCAGAATATAGAAATAGATGCAAACGCACACGGTAAGGCATTTGGAGTGTTTTCTAGGACATATGGGTCCTAGTAAAATAAAAAAAATTCTTATTGTGGGTCAAAGACAACAAAATTCTACAATCTTTAACTCTACTAGTTACAAATGATTTCTTCAATTTGTAGAGGTTCAACAATGGATGGTCTTTAAAATCACTAACCCAACCACATAAAAGAGACCACACAACATCACATGAGTGACTTGGTTCTGTAGTAAAATTCATAATACTACTATCAATCACATTGTGTTTCTTTTACAAGATCAATTAAGTGTTAGTTTGTGCTTTTAATTTACATCATATAATAATAATAATAACTGGTCAACAGTTATTACAATAATATAATAAAATTACCTATAAATTAAACCCACAAACTATGCCTACACATCACATTACAAAGTTTAGTAGATAGATGTCATCACCAAAGAGCTTCTTAAGCTACGTGTAACACTTACATTTTCTTTTTCTAACAAAAGTGTGACACTTACATACATATCCTCATATCCCACACAACATTGAACAATACCGACTGCCACTTTTCTTCCACGTGTCACAATCTTAAACTCATTTCCTCCACGTGTCACTCTCCTAAAGCATCCTTCCTTCATTGTTTTGCTTTACCATATTCAACACCGACTCTGTTTCCTTCACATATAAACCCATCACCACAATGCATTTATACATACATTACATGAAAAATTCAGTACATTCAATAATTCATTCACAGCAATATTTTCTTTCTTTTCACACAAATAGTTACACTTGCGTCTGAAATTTCAATTTCATTTTCTACTTCTACGATATTTTCAAGTCTTAAGATCAATGGCTTCAAGGAAAGTGTTCAAGGAAGACAGAGCTGAGGCAGCTGCAAAGCTAGCTGCAAAAGACATTGGCGACGTAAACAGAACAAACGAACGTGAAGAAGGTTACACACTTAATTCTGAATTACAGTTCAAACAAGCACGAGCTGAAGCAGCTTCAAAACTTGCTGCTAAAGATCTTGAAGATGTTAACCGAGCAAGAGAAAGTGCATTCAATGCTTCAGGGTATCATCAACAAGAAGAACAGAAACCAGGTGTTCTTGGTTCAATGTTCAAAGCAGCAAAAGAAGCTGTAGTTGGAAAGAGTTATGAAGCTGGTGAAAAAGCTAGGGATACTACAGATTATGCAGCTCAGAAAACAAGAGAAAATGCTGATTATGCTGCAGAGAAAGCCAGAGAAACGAAGGACACAACTGCGAATAAAGCCGGGGAATACACAAACTATGCTGCAGAGAAAGCGAGGGAGGCGAAAGATACTACTGCAAACAAAGCAGGGGAGTACACAAATTATGCTGCAGATAAGGCGAAGGAGGCGAAGGATGCGACGATGAACAAAGCTGGGGAGTATACAAACTATGCTGCAGAAAAAGCAAAGCAGGCGAAGGATGCAACAGTGCAGAAGGCTGGAGAAGCTAAAGATGCCACTGTGAACAAAGCTGGAGAGTACAAGGATTATACTGCTGAGAAAGCTGTAGAAGCTAAGGATACTACTGTTGGGAAGCTTGGAGAGTTGAAGGATTCTGCTGCTGATGCTGCTAAGAGAGCTATGGGTTTCTTGACTGGCAAGAAAGATGAAACTAAGGAGAAGACAAAGGTTTGTTGCCTCAAATTTTCAACACTTCAAATTCATAATTTAGTTACTTTAACATTAATAATTAATTTGTGAATGTGTAATTGTGGTGTGTGCAGGAAATGCTGGGAACGGAAGAAGATGCAAGGATGAGAATGGATGATTTAAGTGTGGAAAGAGGAGGGAGGGGTAGAGAGAAAGTGGTTGTGAAGGTGGATGAGAGTAGGCCAGGAGTGGTGGCTGATGGGCTGAGAGCAGCAGCAGGAATGGACAAGACTGATACGGGATACTTGGAGGAAGAAGGCACCATTCATGTTGAGCGTCGTCGTGAGAAAATGTGATCATCATCATCATCATATGCTATATATATGCAATGATGTTGCCATATGACTACTACATGATCACTAGTTTTTTGTAATCATAATCATAATGTGTTCTGTAATAATAATAATATTTTGTGTTGCTCACTGTGTTTAATCTCAATATTGTTAATCACTCAAATCCCGCTTTACCTTTTTTGGTTAGGATATTTGAGGGAGCATATGTTTTGTTTCTTGAGAGGATAAGTTAGTGGTTCATTTTCTGTTTTAATACAAGCCAATGAATGGCTCAATTATATGCCCTTCAAATTGCTCAAAATTCCGATTTGGAGTTGCGATTTGATTAAACTCCAATCAAAGTTACAATTTCATCGGTTGAGTTGAGGGTCATCTGAGCAATCAGAGGTCTATTGAGCAACCAAGCAAATAACAAACCCATTGGGCTTTAATTTGTTTTCCATGAACTACATTTGTTTGAAACTTGGACTTATAAATGCATCTTAATGAGAAATTGATGTAATACACATTCAAGAAGACTAAAACACACCAGTAAATTACTCAAATGTCTCTGAGAGTTAATTGTCTGGTGGTTAACTGCCGAAATTTAATATAATTCATCGGCACTTAAGTGCCGTGGAAATCAGACACTTCTCTTTTCTCTTTTACGATAGCTTTCTCTTCTCAACCTCAAAACTCTCCATTCCTTTATCAACTAAGCTTTGCATGTATTTTAACCACCATCACTGTCATTCAAACTTCACAATTTTTCTTCTTTCTCTATTGATTCAAGCTTGCAGGTGTCGGTTACGTTTGACACCGAATTTTTGTTCTTTTGATTGTTTATTTTTGTTCTTTTGATTGTTTTTTATTTTAATTAAACTTGAATTTGATTAATTGTGATGGGTATAACATCAGCATAGACACCAATCTCAGTGGCAGTGAGTGTGGTGTGGATCTGTCAATCAACTAAGTTGATGAGACAAATTCAGGTTGGAATGATTTTTAACAAACCCACCACTACAACAATCTGCATCTTAAAAAGGAGAGAATCTTGTTTTCTTCAATAGAACATATAAAGTGTTGAAGAATTTAAAAAATAAATGAAACCAGTGTCAAGTCTCATCAATATTGATTCCATGAATTGTTTAGAGAGAGAAAGCTACTTGTGAAAGAGAAAAGAGAAGGGTCTGATTTCCATGGCACTTAAGTGCCAAATGGATTATATTGAATTTCGGCAGTTAATTGCCGCCGGTTAATTTTCGCGGCAGTCTCAAATGTGTATACAATAATTTTCTCTTAATGATTCTAAGAAAATTTCTCCTACCACCCATACATTCTTAAACCCCAATATTTCAACTTTATCTTCCGCAAACGGAAACACATATATAGTCATTCCGCTTTTTTAAGTGTCGTTTTAAAATAGCAACATTAAATTAAGAAAGTGTATTTTTGCATATTTTCTTTCTATATAACCTTATTTTAATATACCAATAAATTTAATGTGTTATCTTTCTCTTATAACAAACAATTGTAGTTGCTCTATTTTTCTTTAATAAATTCTTTTTTCTTTTAACATTCTTTATTTCTCTCATGACAAACAATTATCCATAATTTAAATATTGTATACATATTTTATTAATAATTATAAAGTAAAATAAAAACTATTCCAACTTTACATTAATCAGAAGTTAAAAAAATTTAACTTTTCTTCAACTCCTTTAATCAAAGTTAAGGTTTTAACTATGATTTCAACTGATATTAGATTAAGTGACATAGATTTGAATATAAATTAGATTAAGTGACATAGATTTGAATATAAAAGGTATTGTGTTATTGTCGCAGTTGAGTTATTGAGTGAGTCTAAAAGATGTTTGTTAGGATTTAAGTTCATGAGGAAAGTTCAATCCAAAAGACTAGTTCAGTAGGTGGAAGAATTTTATGGTTTAAGTACCGTATCAAGAACTTTTATTTACCCGATGTGGAACTCCTAACATTGTCACGCCTTTTAAGAGCCGATGGACACGACGACTTTCACTCTATCGTCAATGACTCGATAGTAGACCTTTCCTTTTTTAATCGTTTCACTCAGTATTCGGTGGAGCACCTTAATCCAGCTTATAAGTATCCCTTTTCGTGGTTCAACTCAATGAAAGCAATAATTGTTAGGATTTAAGCTCAAAAGGATAGCCCAACCCAAAAGATTAGTCCAACATGCAAAAGAACTCCATGGCTTAAATACAGAACCAAACACTTTTTTTATCCGTTGTGAAACTCTTAACAATGTTTCACTGGATTAAGGATTCATCTTTTTATTCATTGGATTAAGGACTTATCTTTTTATTCGTTATAAGTGAGTGTTGTATAAATATATTTTAGTCCAATTGTAACATAAAGTTTTCGTTTGTGCATGTGCTGAAAGTCCATGCTTTCAATCAATTATTTTTATCTTCTAGTAGTTGCGTTCAATTTTCTATTTCATTTCTCAATTCTTCAATCTCGTGTCTCT
>Ga0315913_1003302_pt1 | contig 19345 bp, 18 predicted proteins | sample MpolsnodulesMG_FD_207736 | JGI IMG/M metagenome (GOLD analysis project Ga0315913, IMG submission 207736) | Medicago polymorpha root nodule microbial communities from Los Angeles, California, United States - small nodules | ecosystem: Host-associated > Plants > Roots > Nodule | place: USA... | reverse complement strand
CCCGGTCTATAATTTCATTACGCGCGCTCTCTTGTATATTTTTTTATTTTTATTTTTTTTAGATGTCTATACCCACGGCCAATTTCGTAGGTAAAGCTGTTCAATACCTACAGTTTTTTGTCCGTCACTATAAACTTCCGTAGGTATATGGCAATTTTCTTGTAGTGAAGATGACTAGAAATCCTATATAATTTCATGTCATCACCCACAAACTATCCGATGTGGGACAATAGCCCCAACTCCCAATAGTTTAAGGATTTCTTTACAACATCCCTCAAGGTTGGGTTGGGTTGTTGTTAAGGTTGGACAACTATCTTGTACTCCTCTTCAAGCTTGATCTCGTGCATACAAAAAGTAGGGATTATTCCTTTTAAATTGGAGATGCTCTACCATAATTCCTTTTTATTTTCACACAAACCTCTTAGTAGGTTTTCCTCTTTTGGTAGTTGTTAACTAGACGCTAATTATGACAGGATTCATACTATCTTCACTAAGGAACCCATATTATAGATGTGGGGGATTGCAATTTTTCAGCCATTGAAGCTTCTATTGAAGTGCTGCTTCCTCTCCTTTTGGCTCAAGCTTTTCATTTGGTTTGATGTTGAAATTCATTATGGCATTTTCAAATGCTTGAGATGGAGTTTTTTGCTAAATAAGCTTTGCGACTAATTTCTCAAGAACATCAATTTTGTTACACAGGTTAAGATTTTTTCAAAACTGTAGTGCTTCAAAAACATCGAAAGTCACATGCTCATTCTGAAATCTCAACATTAACTCTCTCATCTCCATATCGATCATTGATATCCCTGTGTCTAAGAATGGTCTACTAACGAGAAAGAGATTGTTGTAATCTTCCTCCATATCCAACATCACAAAGACCACTAGAACGTCTTAGACCACACCGTACAAATACATGATGTATATGTCAACAAGTGTAAGAGTCATCTTGGATTGTTTAATTTTACCCCTTCAAGATATTCTTAAGTATAGACAATGGAATAAGATTAATTCATGATCATAAGTCACAAAGATCCTTCTTTATATATAGTTTCAGAATAGAGCAAGGATAGTGAAGCTACCATGAGTTTTCTTCTTTTCATGCGACTGCATTTGATTGATTGCACTACAATTTAGTGTCATCGCAATTGATTCTACATCTTTAAGCTTCCTCTTTGATGTCAAATTTGGAAAGTACGTTGAATTGTAACAAGTAATAAATTAGCTAGCAAGTTATCGTCTTCACATGAAATGTCGTTGACAAATCAATTTTCTATATCTATTTAAACTAAGAAAGCAATTAATTGGGTTGAAGAGTTTGCACTTTTGAATTGTGTGCTTAATGTGAGTACCAGTTGTTTGCATAAAAGTAAAGGTTTGTTTCCGAGAGGTTTAGACGGTGATAAGGAATCTTTGAATCCCCAATGTCTTCTTTGTCGGATTTATGCAATTAACAATACCGATTAGGATTCAATGCTTGATAAATGATGTGTTGATTATGAAACTGTGATTAATTTGTAGTATTAATTGTTGTAATTGTGCTTAACACGAGAGGTACTAAATGAATTCTCAAAGGATGAATCATAAATCTATCATCATGCGTCTAAACCTTAATTTTTCATATTAAGATAGATAAGCAATTTTCAATTATAGTTCTTGTTCGAATTAAACCAAGGTAAGTCAGCCTTTTACTAAAACCTAAAGATCATATAGGATAGCCATATGTGCTTATTTCTAAGGTCTGCTATAGATAAAATTAGGGCTTATTTGGCTACAGTTCTGGAAATATGACATCGATGGAAACAAGATAAAGTTATATAAAAACTTAAAACATAATTGAATAAAAACATTGCGATGATTGATTCGTACAAATAAACATAAGTTCATCATAGAACCCTAATCATAAGGGTTTTAGTTGCTCATGACAACAATAAACATAAACGAGAAAGAATACAAAACATACTTCCAAGGGAGAAAATTGGGAGAACCCTTAGATTCCTCCTCCTTGATGATAGCCTTGCCCCTTATCTTCGCCTAGGACCATCTAATTTCTGAATGAATAAAATGTCTGCAAGGGGTGTCTATATATAGGCAAGTTTAAACTAGGTTTTTCAGCTTTTTCCACTGATTTTGGATTGAAAAACAAGTTAGAAGGCAAAAAAATTTGGAACCATGCGCACCAATTGAGCTTGCATGTAATGTTTGGGCACCGATTAAGTTCATGGATTCAAGTTTGGTGAGATAAATTCTTCTGTGTATCTTATTGGAACTACTAAAAAACAAAGGTAAGCTCATTTCCTTTCTTCCTTTTCCTCTCCAACGGAACCTTAAACCCCAATTTTGGAATTAAGTTTCAATTGGTTTAAGTTGTTGCATGTTTAAATTCTCACTCAATATATATATATATATATATATATATATATGAACGAGGGCTAAAAGTTCCTAAGGAATCAAAGGATAGAGAAGAATTGAGAATTTTAGGAGCTCACACCTTCTCATGAAAAGATCAAAAAAGAATTGAGAATTAAGGTGAGCTTCTTAAATTAAGGTTTAGTTTTAGTGACATGAGGGATGAAGTAAGAGCTTGGTTAGAGAAATTATCAAATATAATGGAAACTAAAGCCTTAATGATTCCCTTTTTTTTTTATATGGAAATATGAGGGAAATCTGGTTAACATTTTAGGGAAACATAGTGCCAAGAATCAAGAGAGTGAATTAGAAAATCTTGGAAGGGAATCAAGTTCATAAAATTAGCATGGATTCATTAACATTTGACGTGGATTTTCTTAAGTTTGATCTTAGAAATTTTCTATTATTGTTTAGACGAAGGATTTAGTATATTTCGGACCGTAGGGTTGGGAAAGGAAGAAAATGCTAAGTGAAAACTTTATATATATATATATATATATATAAGGCATTAACAATTAGTACATGTACCATACAGTAAAAATGTCGAAATTGTTAAGCAGAACATCATGACTGGGGTTCGAGTTTCTTATGGCTTGGCCATCTTGTCTACCAAAAAAAAGCGTTTCTTTCAGATTTACTGTAGGAATTTAATAATTATATAGTGATGTGAAAATGATCGAGTTAGGATTAGATTATAGATATAACTCTATATGTTAGTCAATTGCTGTAGTTGGTTTTACCTCCATTAGAATTTTATTAGCGAAGTTATGTCAAAAAGAGTAATTAAAGGTCATGAAGGTTAGATTGCGCATTGGTGTCTTATTCATTGAAAGGTACTAAATTATCAAAATGAGCCCTGATATAAAGATTTAAAAATTCAGGAAATAATATTAACTAGTCCCTGGTTTTACTCCCGTTCAATGGATGTGGAGTAGACCGAATTATGGTCAAATATTGATCACGAAGAAAATTGGTGTTCACACATCAAAGTTTGCTATGAAACACATGGAAATTACGTGATTAACCCCTTAGAAAGCTAGCTGCCTTTAGATAGGTTCATCGGCAGTTATTTGCCGCCGGTTGTATCAGCAGTTAACAATCGCCAGATGCATTGGTAAGTAACTGTCAATGAGATGAATTATGCAGAAAGTGTAATAGCCCTATTTTCGATAGGATTATTTATTTGTTTATTTAATTGTTTATTATATTTGTCTGTTTTATTATATGATGTGTTCGATTTGGGATTAGTGGATTTTTAGGCGAGAAGGATATTTTAGTCATTTTAAGGCTAAGAGTATTTTGGTAATTTAGAATGAAGGGTATTTAAATAATTTTGGGTGAAGAGTAACTTTGGGAAATATTAAGATAGTGGTGTATGAGTAATTAGTGAAAGGTGTATTGAAGTAATTATGTAGTACCATTTTAATGAGATGAGAAAGTTACTAAGCCAGTTAAGAATGAGGGAAACACAATCCATTTGTGAGACTATATGAGGATAACTATAATGGTGAATTAGGGTTGTGTATTCATTTCATAAGTTTTACCAAAAGGTGACTAGAGAGAGAAATAGAGAGAATAGAGAAAGAGGAAGAAAGAAGAAGAAACTTTTAGGAGAAAGAAGATGAGTAAATCTAGGAAGCAAGGTAAAGGGGAAGAAATTGTAGATTAGCTTTGGATTTGAGGTAAGGGGAAAGATTTCACTCTTATAATAAGCTATAATCACTTTTATGACATTTGAGTCATGTTTGTTTTGTTGATTTTCATGAATTTGATGTTTATTTTCATGCTTAATAATTGTGTTAATTAAGGGTATGATGAACTTTATGAAATTAAGTTGTTTACATGCTTAAGTTTGTTTTGAAGATACATAATAAGTTATTTTTGAGATTTTGACTTAAATGTGTCAAAATTATGGTTTTGTTGTTTAATGTTGTTGAATTCATGATGATTATTCTTGTTAAATGATTGAGTATGTGTGGGTACTGTTTGTATGCATAATTGGTGATGAATTCTTGGATTAAAAATATTTTTGTGGGTGTTTTTGAGTTTTTGGAAAAGTGGTTGATGATTCATAAATTTCAAGATGAAATTCATGTGTTGATGTTTTTTAAATGTCCCGTTGAAGTGTATTAACTATGTGTAATGTTTGTACAACGGTTTTTGGACAATTGAGATTAAAAATTGGATTTTGGGTAGTTTTGGGAGTGTTTCCCGAGACGGAACCCATTTCTGGCTTCCTAGGAATAGAGCACTCGCTGGGCGAGCCTGTTGGTTACCGTGGCGAGTGATTGCTAAACAACACTTGTTGTTTTGCACTCTTTCACCTTTTGGGGTGTTTCAGGACATCCCTAAGTGTTCCTCTTGTGTAGTTTTGATGATTTAAGTTGATATAACCATGTTTACTTGGAATTGATTGAGATATGATGTTTTGAGATGAACTTTGACACTATTTGAATGTGATTTTGAAATGGAGTTGAAGTGAGGTTTTTCTCAAATGAAATGATGTTGTTATGCTTGGTCTACTGTAATGATGAAAATGAAGCATGTAAGAATTATAAAGAACCATAAGAGTATGTAACTTGGTTTTTAATGAACAATGTGAAAATAGTCGAACTTTGGGAAACTAGACGAACTTTAATGAATTGTTTAAATATGGCATGATAACCTATAATGATTGTATACTTATGATCATAAGTTAAATGATGATTGATTAGGTGATTAATATGCTTGAAATATATTGATTTTCTATGTGAAAATGATTGTTCGTCTAAAATGCCATAAATGCCAAAAATGAGACTTTGTGTGGTAAATGCTTGATGATGATTATTATGTTGATGATTTTGGTGAAGATGATTTATTATTGATAATAAATTCATGATGCTGTATGAATATGTGTTTAAATGATGATGAGTGCATGTACACAAAGTGGTGAAATTTTGATGGTGAAATCTTATATGAACGTATGCATTTGGTGAGTCATAGGTTCATGCTTTCATGGGTTTTGATGATAGGATAATTTATATCTAATGGTGATTTAGGATATTTCTATATCCAGTGGTGATTAGGATATGTCTATATCCAATGGTGAAGGGATTAATCGGTAAAATAACTCCGACTTCCGAAAATTGTTCCGTATGCATATAGATTCATGTGTATAACATTGCATGCATATGAAATATGTGGAAATGCCTCATACTTGATTATGTGACTTTGGTGAGTTACGTGCATTTATGTGAAGACGTGTACTTATTAAATTTGATTGGTGATACTTGTACACTTGAGATGATGTTGTTGATATGAAAATGAGGTGATGATTTATTGGTATTATTTTATAATTGAAGTGTTATGATTAAATAAAGATAACATGTGTATATTCTAGGAAAGATGAATATGATAAATATGTATTGATATGCAAGATACTTGAAATCCTAGAATGATATATTTGTGCTTATATCTTTTTATGTGACTATTATCTTACCCCCACTGGTTGTTTGGTTAACCGCCTCACCATTGTAAAATAGTGTAGACGTGCATGATCATGACGCTTGAGATAATGTGAGTACTCGAGGCTTAGCTTGGAGCTTCCTCGTTTCTTTTTGCTTGGGAGTCTAGTTAGGCTCTGATTAGGTTGCATTTGTCAGGAGTTTTGTTTATTTACTTTCGGATTATGTTGAGTACTTTCTTGATGATGTATTCTTTGGAGATTTGAAACTTGTTGTTGAGATTATGGATTATCCGGAATGTTTTGAGATGTAGTTTTTATTTCGTTGCGAGATTTATTAAAACTGAATTCTGCATGTTTATTAGTTTTAATGACGTGGCATCTTGAATCCTTTTGAATTAGTTGTTTATTTGCATTAAATATTGCTTGTGGGGTTCAAGGCTGTTACAAGTTGGTATCAGAGCCATGTCGGTCTAATCCGTACCAAAACTTGGTTTTTTTTCCCCGTTTGTATGAGAATAGTATATGGATACCTTCGATACTTGTTGTGTTATTGTTCTAACTAGTTGGTATGTGTGTAGTGTTGAGATGGGGGGAAGGAATGATGATGTGATTACTAATGTGATGACTGCGATGGATGGGGCATTGGTGCAAGCGAATACGAATGCGGGGACAACACGCCCTTGGTGGAGCTGATGAGTTAAGGTTTGATCGATTTATGTGAAACTACCCTTTAACGTTTAAGGGGAGGTATGATCCAGAGGGTGCTCATACTTGGTTGCAAGGGATCGAGATGATCTTTCGTCCTACGGTGACTACCGAAGTCCAAAAGGTGCAGTTGGCTACACACATGTTGGCTTAAGAAGCAAAATTCTGGTGAATGAATTCCAGGTGAAGGTTGGAAGCTAGAGGCATGGCAGTGACTTGTGGAATGTTTAAGGAAGAGTTTTTGAGGAAATACTTTCCAGTTGACGTCAGGAGCAAGAATGAAGTGGAATTTCTAGAATTGAAGAAGGGGAGTATGTCTCTTGGCTGAGTATGCGGCTAAATTTGAGGACCTATCTTGATTTTGTTCGTATATTAATGATGTTGGTGCAGTTGCCTCTAAGTGTATTAAGTTTTAGAGCGGGTTACATCTAGAGATCAAGCAGTATGTTGGATTTTAGAAGATAAGGGACTTTGCATTTTTGGTACGCAGGTGTCCGATTTTTTAGGAAGATGGCATGGCGAAGTCTAACTACTACAAGATGATGAATGATAGGAGAGGAAAGGGGTAAGATCGTGGCAAGCCTTATGGAAAAGATAAGGGAAATAAGAAGTCCTTAAGTGGTGGTTATAAGCCAAGTGGGGGGAGAAGTGAAGTGCTTTAAGTGCGGAGGTTTAGGACAATATGCTAATGATCGTGCTTTCGAGTGTAAAAACAAGGAGGTGGTGTGCTACAACTGTGGAGAAGTTAGACATACTAGTACCAAGTGTACCAAGCCAAAGAAGAAGAAGTCAGATGGGAAGGTTTTGGCTTTGAATGTTGAAGAGGTGGAGGCGTCAAAGGATTGTTATTATTGATGTGGGTGCGACACATTCTTTTATTTCTCTTAGTTGTGCGGAACGTTTGGAGCATATGGACGTTATTTTTAGAATGAACTTGTTATTGTCTTTTGGTGTTAACATTAATTGTTTAACCAAGAGCGAAACATTTTCTAAACTGAAGGATCGGGTGAAAGAAAAGTTTTTAACCACGAGGCAAGTGGATAAGTCTTTTGATAGTGAAGCTTGTTTGTTCATGATGTTTTCTTCGTTGAAGGGAAAACTCGAGAAGGAAGTTGGCGATTTACGGGTATTGAATGAGTTTCCAGACGTTTTCCTGGACGACATTACTGACTTATCGCCGAAGAAAAGTGGATTTTGCTATTGATTTGGTCCCGGGAACAAGTCCAATTTCAACGGCACCTTATAGGATGTCTGCATCAGAATTGGGCGAGTTAAAGAAGTTGTTGGAAGAGTTGTTGGAGAAGCAGTTTACCAAGCCTAGTGTTTCACAGTGGGGAGCGATGGTATTGTTGGTTAAGAAGAAGGACGATAGAATGAGGTTGTGTGTGGATTATCGACAGTTGAATAAAGTGACCATTAAGAATCGATATCCTCTTCTAAGGATAGATGATTTGATGGATCATTTGGTTGGTGTTGAGGTGTTTAGTAAGATTGATTTGAGATCCGTATATCACCATATACGAATGAAGGAAGAAGATATTTCCAAAACTGCATTTCGAACGAGGTATGGACACTATGAGTATTCTGCGATGCCATTTAGTGTCACTAATGCGTCGGGTGTATTTACGGAATACCTGAATAGGATTTTCCATCCTTATTTGGATCAGTTTGTGGTGGTGTTTATATACGATATCTTGTTGTATTTGAGGTTAGATGAAGAGCATGCAGAGCTTTTGAGGATTGTGTTGCATACTTTGAAGGAGAAGAAGTTGCATGCTAAGTTGTCGAAGTGTGAATTTTGGATGCGTGAAGTGAGTTTCCTTGGTCATGTTATATCGAAGGGTGGAATAGCGGTTTATCCGTTTTACTTTTATGCAGTGTTGTAGTGGGAGACTCCGAAGTCAGTTTTTGAGATTCGAAGTTTTCTTGGTTTGACGGGTTATTACCGGAGGTTCATTGAAGGATTTTCTAAGTTGCCTTTACCGTTGACGCAGTTGACTCATAAAGGGCAAGCGTTTGTTTGGGATGTTAGGTGTGAGGAAAGTTTTCAAGAATTGAAGAGGAGGTTGACTTCTGCGCTAGTTTCGATTTTTCTGAATGCTAGAGAGTCTTTTGTGGTTTATTGTGATGCTTCTAAGATGGGGTTGGGTGGAGTGCTTATGCAGAATCGTTAAGTTGTAGCTTATGCATCGAGTCAGTTGAAGGTTCATGTGAAGAATTATCAGACCCATGATTTGTGTTAAAGATTTGGAGGCATTACTTGTATGGATTGAAGATTGAAGTGTTCAGCGATCATAAGAGTTTGAAGTATCTGTTTGACCAGAAGGAGTTAAACATGAGGCAGAGAAGATGGTTGAAATTTCTAGAAGATTATGATTTTGCGTTAAGTTATCATCCAGGAAAGGGGAATGTGGTGGCGGCTACTTTGAGTAGGAAATCGTTGCATATGTCAGCACTCATGGTGAAAGAGTTGGAATTGATTGAGCAGTTTCGGGATTTGAGTTTGGTGAGTTAGTTGACGTTAAATGGTGTGAAGTTAGGAATGTTGAAGTTGACGAGTAACATCTTGGAAAAGATTAAGGAAGGGAAGAAAGTGGATATGGAGCTTGTAGATCGGTTGGTGTTAGTTAATCAAGGTAAATAAGTGGAATTCAGATTAGGTGAGAACGATGTTTTAATGTTTCATTATCGATTTTATGAACCAGATGTACTTGAACTTAAGAAGCGGATTTTGGAAGAAGGTCATAAAAGTAGTTTGAGTATTCATCCTAGAGCAACAAAGATGTATCAAGATTTGAAGAAATTGTTTTGGTGGCAAGGAATGAAGAAGGATATCGAAGAATTTGTGTATGCTTGTTTGGTTTGTAAGAAAGCTAAGGTAAAGCATCAGAGGTCGTCGGGAATGATACAACCGTTGTTGTTTTGAAGTGGAAGTTGGATAATATTTCTATGGATTTTGTTGGATTGTTGTCTAAGTATGTGAAGGGTAGTGATTATATTTGGGTTGTTGTTGATTGGTTGACGAAGTTGGCACATTTTATTCCTATTATGACCGGTATGACTGTGGCGAAATTGGCGGAGATCTACATTGAGTAGGTTGCCAGATTGCATTGTATTCCATCTAGCATTGTGTCAGATCGAGATCTAAGGTTTACATCTATGTTTTTGGAGAGTTTGCAAGCAGCTTTGGGAGAGTTCGGCTTATCATCCTCAGATAGATGGTCAGACGGAGAGGACTATTTAATCTTTTGAAGATCCGTTGAGAGCGTGTGTGTTGGAACAAGGTGTAAGTTGGATTGAATGTTTACCGTTGATTGAGTTTACTTTCAACAACATTTTTCATTCGAGTATTGGAATAGCGCCTTTGGAAGCACTGTGTGGGAGAAGGTGTAAGACACTGTTGTATTGGTATGAATCAGGAGAAAGTGTTGTGTTAGGACCACAAGTTGTTCAACAGAGGTGTAGCTTTGGGAATTAGCAGTAACTTTGGGAATTATTAAGATAGTGGTGTATGAATAATTTGTGGGAGGTGTATTGAAGTAATTGTGTAGTGATAAACCACTTAATTATATGCTTTATTCTAACATTTTAGGTATAGTTTATTACAATTTATGTTATTATTAATTATATATTTATCTATTTTTCTTTATTTTATATAGTTAAGAAAGTAGAATAAAATATATTAAAAATATTCGATTTGTATAAGATTTCAATCTATGTGCTTATATATAAATATATATGTGTGCTTGTATGTCTATATGAAAGCATTAAAATTTCTCTTTACACACCAACGTTCACATAACTATGAGCTTGCTTCTCTCTTTTTAAAAAAACAATAAATTAGTATAGGCCCAAGAGAAATTGAAAGGGTAGGAGCCGTGAATCATGAATCAAAAGGAAGACAAAAGGAATTTTTCATCTACCATCAAGTGGCTGCACATTAAGATGGCTCTTTCCAAAAGGTAGCTAAACTACATCACATGAGAAGAGAAAAGTTGTTTTGTTTTATACGGCAAGGAGAAACAAAGGGAGGTGATAATCCTTAGTGATTAAGAGAATGAATTTATCCTTTTCCAAACACAAGTGGGCTGTACACAATCATGAAGAAAACAAAGCAAGTAGCTGAGAATTGAAGACTTACATGCAAAGAAAAAGTGGATTTGGGGTTTAATTGAAAAAGGAATATGGTGATAGAAAGAAGAAAACCTTACGGTGAAGCACTTTTGGGGGCGGTGAAATTGAATTCATGGGGTCTATATAAAGCATTGTAAATCAACTGGGAGGAGATATACTTCACACACTACACGTTGCAGAGAAGAGTTTTGGGATAGAAATTGAAGATTCAAGTCTTGGAGCAAGAACTTTCCTTTCTTTTAGGTTATTTCTTGTTCTTAATTTCATGAATTCTATCTCCATTTTAGTGTTGTTTTTGATTATGGATAGCTGAACATTTTTCTAGGGTCTTAGGTGAATCTTGTATGTTGAGATACCTTGTCATGTTCTAGTTTATTAATTATAATTTCTATTTCTATTCCAATAAAATTTGTTCTATTGATTTAATCACATGATTAGGAATGACCAAACCTTTGCATGTTGACAATCAATTAATTGATCAGCGATCGTACTGCAGTTAATTGGTGGACCTATAGAACAATTGGGACTAGAATTATTGCATGATCAAACCTTAATTTTAGTCTTCCAATCATTCAACCTTTTTGTTCTTCATGCTTTTCTTGAGTTTCAACTCTTTGAATGACCAAACAAAGTGTTAACTTAGGAGAAAGAATATTAATCACGAATGACCAAACGGATTAATAGTTTTAGTAAAGGGATTGGTGATTGAATAAAAATAGGAATTCAATTAGAACTAGACATAAAGGAATCAAAGCGTGCAAGTGAAACCGCGACCCTAGACCTCTCTCTATTGATTTACATCTTCACACTTTTATATTCATCGTTACTTTTTACTTGATTACCGAAATCATTCCACTACTTGTTCATCTAAATAATAAATAAATCTTAATTAGTTTAGTACTTGTTAATTAATCCCTGTGGATACGATAATCCTTTATACTACTTCTGCAATAGAGTGCACTTGCTCTAAGTGTGTTTTTAGCGCAACATGTAGTAACATTTTAATGAGATGGGAAAGTTACTAAGCCCATCAAGAATGAGGAAAACCTAACACATTAGTGAAACTATATAAGGGTACCTATAGTGGTGGATTAGGGTTGTCTATTTATTTCATAAGTTTTACCAAAAGGTTGGTAGAGAGAGAAATAGAGAGAATAGAGAAAGAGGAAGAAAGAAGATGAAACTTTTAGGAGAAAGAAGAGTAGTAAAACTAGGAAGCAAGGTTGAGGGGAATAAATTGTAGATTAACTTTGGATTTGTGGTAAGGGGAAAGATTTCACTCTCAAAGTAAGCTATAATCACTTTTATGACACTTGGGTCATGTTTGTTTTGTTGATTTTCATGAATTTGATGTTGAATTTCGTTCTTAATAATTGTGTTAGTTATGGGTATGATGAACTTTGTGAAATTAAGTTCTTTGTGTGCCTAAGTTTGTGTTTGGTGGTATAGAATAAGTTGTTTTTTGAGATTTTAACTTAAATGTGTTAAAATCAGGATTTTGTTGTTGAATGTTGTTGAGTTCATGATGATTATTCTTGTTAAATGATTGGTTATGTGTGGGTACTGTTTGTATGCAAAATTGGTGTTGAATTCATGAATTAAAAATGGTTTTGTGGGTGTTTTTGAGTTTTTGAAAAAGTGGTTGATGATTCTTGAATATCAAGATGAAATCCATGTGTTGATGTGTTTTAGATGTGCATTTCAAGTGTATTAACTATGTGTAATGTTTGTACAACTAATTTGGGACAATTGTGATTGAAAATGGGATTTTGGGGAGTTTTTGGGAGTGTTTCCCGAGAGGGAAACCCATTTATGGGCTTCCCAGGAACAGGGCACTCACTTGTCGAGCATGTTGGTCGTCGTGGCGAGCGAGTGCTGAACAACATTTGCTGTTTTGCACTCTTTGACCTTTTGGGGTGTTTCCGGACATCTATAAGTGTTCTTTTTGTGTTTTTTTATATTGTTTTGATAATTTCAATTTAAGTAACCACGTTTACATGGAATTGATTGAGATATGTTGTTTTGAGATGAACTTTGACATTATTTGAATGTGATTTTGAAATGAAATTGAAGTGAGGTTTTTCTCAAATGAAATAATGTTGTTATGCTTGAATCATTGATTATGGAATCAAGTTACCAAAACAAATTTTTGTTTCTCTATTAACTGATTCATGCTCTCACGATCACTGCAATCATAAAATCCTAAAGAACAAAAAATTATTTTATTTTGGAATTATTAAGGAATCATTAATATTTGTTCCCATATTTGTTTTCATATATGTTTTTGTTCTACAATTTGATGATGAATAACCAAATTATTTTACTATCACCTAAAATAAATCTCACATTCACGCATTGATAAAAAAAAAAATTAAAATTAATGCATTCTTCACTTAAAAAAAGTAAAGGTAAAAAATTAAAAAACTCATAGGATCTAATTTTTTTAACATAAGAATGCATGAATTTTAATGTTGTTGTGAAACATAGACCCTAAATATAGCATGTGTAATAGTTCACGATTATTATGTTGTGGATTGTTCATTAATATGTTGGATGTGAAAATCGTATCACGAAACAACACTGGAAAAATAGCATTTTTGCTCATACTTAAATTAAAAACAAATGCAAGTTCAAGACATCCTTTTCTGCTTAGTAGATAACAATTTTTTGTGCGATTAAGTTTTGCCATTACCATAAATAAGTCACAAGGGCATATCATTCCAAATGTTAGAATCTATCTTCCACGACATGTTTTCAGCCATGGTCAATTATATGTAACTTTATCAAGAGGAGTTTCTCGAAATTCAACAAAAGTTATCATCAAAGAAATACAAGGAGAAGATTGAGACTTTACAAATAATATAGTTTTTAATGATATTCTTTTATCGCAATCATAGAATTCTCCTTTTACATAACAATTTATTTCTAGATTTATGCTATCACTTTACTAATTATTATTATAATAAAAGGTGTAGAGTCACCGTTTTCTCTTCCATCTCTCTAAACCAAAAACACCAAACAACATTACCCCCCACTAAAAAATCCAAATCCGCCGCCGACATACAGTCTCAATGGTTGGTGGTATGACGAGGGTATCCTTCCTCCGAACCACCGCTCCTTTTCCGACGTGGTCTCTCCCTTTCCTTCCGGTTGCAGCTGATCACACTTTAACTCTTTTTCGTCACCGTTCCTCTGGTTCGCTGTCGTTCTTAGGACGTGATTGTTGGGTCAGCCTGAAATTCTTCCGATTGGGTGGCATGTGGTTCTGTTTGGAGCCAGATCCATTTTTTTCTTCCTTTGATCTGTTTTCTATCTGCACTGGTGGTGAAGGAGCGTGCTTCCGTCGTCGTAAGGGTGCTTGCTCTTGGGGGATGCTTTGTTTGTTATTTTTTGTTTTGTGTTGTTTTATGTTTATGTTGTTGTCGTTGTTCATAAACTGGTGGATTCGGATTTGGCCTTTTAGCAGTGGACTGTTTCGTAAACCCCAGAGGGTCTGGTGTGTGATTCAAAAACCCAAAAGGGCCTGGTTTGTTTAACATGAAAGGGTCTAGTTACTGACACTAACATATTGGACTCATCCCTCGATCTGAGTTATTACGCGGTTGTTTGAAACTACTATGTTTGGTGGTATGATTTTTCCGATTCTTCGATATTCCAGACTTGTTGAGGTCTACAAATTTCGAGGGGTCATATTAACTTGGTTGCAGTTGGGGAAAACATTTTAGAAAGTTTCTCGTGTTTAATTCGATTAGAGTAGTTGCGCAATGGCAAGTGTACCATTCGTTTTCATCAAGTAATAAAGTTAGTAAGTAGAGAATCATATCCACAAAGATTGTCCTTTCGTCCGAACAGTTCTTGTTACTTATTTTTGTTAAGTTTGATGGTATAAAAGATAAGTTGTAATTTTTATATGTTTGCAACATGAAGAGTTTACCTGTTTTTGGTAGCAAAAAAGTAAGCAGCTGTGAGGATTCTTCGACTCCCTTCTGTGTATTCGTTGTTGGATAATAAATAATGTTAATGTCGCATTTTGTTATCTTAGCTAGATTATACAAGTGATGAGGCCGTTGGGAGTTTCCTAAATAGGTAGGGCACCACCTGACCCAATGGGTTCTAGCCACTGGGTACCTAATTAGGCTTTTCCCTCCGATGGCTAATTGCACATGCTGATCGCACGGTGATCTTTATATGCAGGGTCTGTCAAATTCAAAGGTAATTGAAACATAATCATATTTTGGCTTTCAAGTGTTTCCCAAGGCAACGAAGGTCAAGGTTCCCTTAGGTCTGCCCATCTATGAATCTTATGACACTCATAGCACATTCTCTCTACGCTTACTTAGCAGTTCTACAAACGGGCAGCCCTAATCTACGTCTACCTTACTATGGGTTTCAAGAGAATTGTCTTACTAGGTTATAGCTTTAAGTCGGACAGCTAGGTGCTTGTTTCCCTAATTACTAACCAGTTAATTCCTAGCTTCGGTAATGCACCACACAACCCAATGGGTTTTAGCCACTGGATACCCACGTCTAAGGTCGACAACTCCAGTGGTTTCTTTGGCTAATTAATAATCACTTACTTCCTAGACATATAGTTATCAGTAAAGGGATATAAATATTAAGATATAAGCATTTGATTAGTGATAGCAATATTAGGTCCTGTCACAACCTAAGTACCTAATCTAGAGTTGCACCTCTCACAGAAATAAAGACTATAATCTAATAAAACTTAATAGCGAACAAAAGAATAACTAAAATAAATAACGACATATTAAATTAAATAAATATCCAACAAAAATATACAAGGGTTCATCTTAGAACTCTAACATAAAAAGATTTAGTTACACATGGTAACTAAAAACAAATTACTAAAGATAAAAATATACCCTAGAAAATCAAGGAGAAGATAGAAACTCTCGCGAAGTTCCAAAGTTGCCTTCCTCTAGAATTGTTCCAGTTCTGAACGAGAAATTCTGAATGAGGAAGGCTGGTATTTATAGTGAGAGTTTCTACCTGGGTTTGGGCTAAAAGTGTGGGCTTTACCCATTTCAGAAGCAGGAAAAAAAAGTTGTGCCCCGACTTTTTGCATGCACGGGGCACATTTCAAATGAACGGGGCGCACAGTGCAAATAATTTGCATGCACGGGGCGCTTTGCAAATGCCCTAGGCGCATGGAATCAATTTTCATTCCCTAGGCGCATTTGTCTCTCTTCCGGGCCCAAATCTCCGATTTTCCGTCGTTTTTAGGTACTTTGGGAACAAAATTCCTCCCACTTGTAAGTCTTTTGAGGCCTCTTGAATCTTTATTCTTTGTCTCTTGAATCTTCACAATTCTTCGGTTGTTCTTGATTTTCCGATTTGCATGATTTCTTCGTGAATTACTTCAAAAACCCCCTCAAATTGCTATGTTTCGAGAAAACTATAATTACAGACTCAAATATAGAAAACATTATAAAAGTTCCGAAATCATAGGTAATCGTTCTAATACTCCTCCTTTTTGTTGTTATTTCCTACTAAAATATATTGAAAAACATGCTAAGAATAATGTAAGATGACCTATCATCAGTATATAAGTCTCTTTTGAAACCTTGAGCGTCTAGGAGTCTCATTCAATTGTGATTGAGCAAGGAAAAGTCTTAAGAAGTTGTGCTTAAGCAAAGGGAAGTCTCTTGGAGTTGTCCTTGAGAAGAAGTCTTTAGTTATAGTCCTAGAGCATGAAAGTTTCTTGCAGTTGTGCTGGAGCATAGATAAGTCTCTTGAAAGTGTCCTTGAGCAATTTGTAATTTTGTGTGATTATGGTGGAATCCCTTGGAAGTGCAACGGGACTGAACTATCCCTTGGAATCCCTTGTCACCTAACCATGCCACAGGAAAAGATGCAGTCGGAAAAACATTACCTCTGATAATGAACCTAGCACTTCAATGGGAAACCACCAGGTAGTTATTTGTGTTGGTCGGTATGGCAAGGTAATACGCGCTATATGGGATGAATAGTGTTTTAAAAAAATTATTTATAAAACTGAGAATGTTGTTTTCTTGAAATATGATTAAATTGAGCTTGTTGATTAGGTAATAATTTTTTTTTAGGCAAAAGGAAGAAATATATAAATATAAAAAAAGTTACAGAGGCTGGGGGCATTAGACCTTACCCAGATACGTGGTAAAACCAAACAAAGTGAACTTACCTTAATCAATCCTTATCAAACAAACACTCCTCACAAGCGCAACTCAGCGAACCCGCGTACGGGCGCGAAACCAAGTTACAAAAAAATATGAAGAATGAACATTTGTAGAGACCAAAATGGGTTTGAAGTTGGCAAATGGATCTACCACCAACACAGTAAAAAGATCCACGTGCCAGCAACCTCCTGAGTAGCGCAGCAGGCATAAGAGTTGTTTCCAGTATAACATCCAAAGAAAGTACCAATTATAGGTAGACCTGACACATTGAGACCTGCAGATCTCAACAGACCTAGAACATCAGAGAATCAAGCACAGGAAAACCCACTAAACCAGTTTCAACGCGTTGACCCAGATCGAGGGATGAGTCAACACGTAAGTCACCACAGACCCTTTCGGGTTACTAAAGCCATACCCTTTCAAGTTTACGAACCAAACCATCAAAAGGTCACATCTGCAACCACCCAAGCCCTGAACAAGAACATAAAAAACAAAAACACAAACAATAAGAAAAATAATAATACAACAACAAAACTGCCTCAAAGCCAACCGGACCAAGAACAAACCAAAGCTGAGAACCTCTGAGGAAAGTTACAACTTCAACATGGTAACCAAACAACGACGAAAGAGCGACAGACCAAGGAATCAGCCAAAATAACGGTGGATTTGAGCCACAAAAGGAAAGAGTTCGACCACCAAAACAAAAGTGGTGCAAACCCAGACAGACCCCAAACTCTGGCGAGCTAAAGAAGACCGACAAACCCAGGTTGAAGAGCAAGCAACGACGATATTTGAACCAAATCGACGGTGAACCACTCTAATCCCACAACTCCAAAGCCCCATGCGTAACTCAACGGCAATATGGAGAGAGGTGGTGCGGAGAACCAACGTTCACGTCGCGCCCCCGCCGGCGGAAGCTACATCTTGAAAGAGAAAAGTTTGGATTTTTGAGGGTTTTGAGGGCGGCGAAGGTTTTTTCCTAGAGAGATGGCAGAGAAGGATAGGTTAGAGAGAGAAGGATCAATAAATCTATCCTAAAAATCAAAACCTGTTGATTAGGTAATAAAGGAATAAGGTTAGTAGAAAAATCCACCGAGATAAGTAGATCTCACTCCGCATCTTTTGTTTTTAGATAGTAGAAAACAAGATCGTATGCGTGCTTAGTAGTAGTCGAAGACTATAGAATGGTAGATATTATCTCCATTTGATTAATGATGAAACTGAGTTCATGTAATTCTTGTACCTTGTCCTTATTTAAGGCAATAATTTTGGTGGGATCATTTAAGATCATAAATTGACACAAAAACACCCTTCTGTGGTGAGATAAGAACAAGATAAACATTGATAGAACGAATTATGTAGGTATTTGGTTATTATGACTTCTTATAAACGGATTTACAGACTTGGAAATTATTATAAAACACAAACCTTTAGATAAGAACAAAGTAAACATTAATAGAAAGAACTATGTGTGTATTTGGTTACTATGACTTCAGTTGTTTTCAGAATTAGAAAAAGTACCTTTTTTAAGAAAGTGTAATCACCACCGAAGATATTACCGAGTTGAGTCACGACCAGATTGCTTTCTTGAAGATGTTTCACGGTACTATCTGATATTGTGCAAGGTAGACTAACAATTGTGCCGTCTCCAGAATAAAACAGCCCAATTCACATGTTTGATTATGTATTGCACCGTAAGTAATCGTTTGAAATAACACCCTCAAATATGGTTTAATCGTTTAATTAAACCACTCAATATGGTACGAAGACCACTCGAAACCGAAGGGACAGATGGAGTAGAAGAAAGGAAGAAGGACTCGTCAACACAAGTCGGAAGAGGGAGAAGAGAGGAAAAACACATAAATCATCAACTGGGTTTTGCAGTGTAAACAATAAGTGAAGCAAGCTCTCCATTTATAGAGAGAGTTCGTACCAAAACCGGAGTGACTTAAGGATTAAGTTAGCTTAATTTTTAAGCTAACCGCGTTTGTTTTCACGCGTGTGGATATATCTGGATTAATGATTAAATTCAAGTGGCAAAAAATATATTTCTTTTTACTCGTGGATTTTTGAATTTATTTATTTTTTGGTACAAATAATAACTTATTTTTAGTTATCAAAAGACTTCAACTTTTAAACATTCATACATAATTCATTCAAAATTTCATAAATCATACATAATCCATAGAAAATTCATGATTCTTACATAATCCACATGATATGTTTTAGGGTTAAATAAGTTTCTCGTCCCTATAAATATAACGAATTTTGATTTTAGTCCCTATAAAATTAAACTGAATGTTTTCACCCTCACAAAAATTTTTATTTTGTTTTTCGTCCTTAATAGATATAATTTTGAAGTATTTTTGACATTTTTTGAACATAATATGAATATATAAATGTCGAATATAATAAACGGACATAACATGGATACAATTTGAACATAAAAGAGTTATAATTTTGCCATTTATATGAACAT
>Ga0315913_1003295_pt1 | contig 19367 bp, 7 predicted proteins | sample MpolsnodulesMG_FD_207736 | JGI IMG/M metagenome (GOLD analysis project Ga0315913, IMG submission 207736) | Medicago polymorpha root nodule microbial communities from Los Angeles, California, United States - small nodules | ecosystem: Host-associated > Plants > Roots > Nodule | place: USA... | reverse complement strand
TCAAAGTGGATGACCGACCGTTTATGAATAAACCGGTTAATATCCATATGTAAATATCCGGTTATTTAAATATGGTTTTGGATTTGGATGTGGTTTTATCCATGCAACCGGATATTTTGCTCACCCCTAGTTTACGAGTTTTTCATTTCATTTCTCCCTCCCTTTTTCTTGTATGCATTTATCATTTTATTATATATTCCGTCGTTCCAAATTATAAATTCTAAGATTCTGTTTTGTTGGAGAGTTTTGGAGGGGAGGGAAGAGGAGGGAATATTTTTAATTTGATATGTTTGGTTCAATTTTTAGAAGGGGAAGATGAGGGAAGCAAAATTCCTCAGGACCCACTTTTTGCTTTTTCAAATTGGAGTTTTTTTTTGGGAAGGGACGGGATCTCTTTATAATTTTATTGCATTATCAAAATTATCCTTAGAAGAACTTTTATTAATATTATTCTTTTAACAACTTTTATTATTAGAGTTTAATGGTGGTGGGAGCAAAATTCCTCCAAGACCCACTTTTTGCTTTTCTAAATCGGAGTTTTTTGGAGGGGAAAGGACGTGATCTCTTTAAAATTTTATTACATTGCAAAAATTATCCTTAGAAGAATTTAAAATCTCAATATTATCTTTGTAACAACTTTTATTATTATATTATATAACTCTTATTTGTTACCTGTAAAAATAAACATTTTTCGTATATTTAATTAAGTTTAAGGGTAAATCAGTAAATTCATTTTAAGATATCTCCTCTCCCCTTGTGAACCAAACACATTTTCATCAAAATCTCTATCATTCCCATTCGTTGAACCAAACGGACAAATAAATCCATTATATTAACCTTTGTGCAAAAATATTAACATTCATCATCTCATTCGTCATCTTCAACCTCAACCGTAAAAAATTCAAAAAAAAAATCATCACTTTCATCATCAAAACCCATAAAAATAAAATAAAAAACTAAAACTTAACAAAATTTATACCCATAAATTAAAACAACAAATATCAAATTTAACTCCTTTATCAAAATCTTTACAACAACAACAAATAAAATGTTTCCCTCCTTCCACTTCCGAATTTAATTGTAACTGAAAACTAATTTTAGCAATACGGGTAGTGCACCCAAACCCACTCCCTCCTTCCACGTCCGATTTCATCCCCACACACCACCTCATCCTCTCACGCACCCCTCATGTATCTTCTTCTCTCTCGTCTCTCTTCTCACAACTGTGTTATCAACTCACCCAAATCTTCACAACCTCTCAAACCTAAAATGCATGACTCTTTAATCCCTTTACAAAAACTCTTCGATCATTTTCCTTTTAACCAATTTCTCATCCTCTTAAACCCATAATACATCTAGAAAAGGAGATTCTAGGATTTACAATTTCTATTGATATTTAGAATACGAATAAAAATGTGTATCTATGTTTTAATTTATATTATGTCTGATTCTTCTTCTATGAGTTCAAACTTATTTTCAAATCTCTTGTATGGTTTTTGAAGAAATGGTGTTTGGGTCTGCGTTTATGGTATCAAAATTGGATCTTGGTGGGGATTTGGAAATTAGTGCTTTAGAGAGGATTTCTTTGATGATTTTTCTTTTATAAAGTTATGATTTTGTGGGTTTTAGTTTCTGTGGATCTGAGCTGACTGAAGGAACTACCATCACCCTTATTCACTCACACATCTTCATTCCGGATTAAAGGATTTCTCTTTATGTTAACTTATGAGAAAGAATGAACTTCGAATAAGTGCACTATGATGTTGTAGTGTGTTAAAATTGGAATTTTGTATTACAATTCAAACCCAGATGAATGATGATTTTTTTTTCCTTCTGCGTTTTGATGATGAAGGTAACAAATTTTTCTAGTTTTAGTGATCAAGATGATGAATTATGAGTTTGAGGATGAAGATGATGAATGTTCACATTTTTTGCAAAAGTTAACGAAATGAATTTATTCGACTGACAAAGGTGGGTTAAGGGACCAAATCGTAACAAAAATTAATTATAGGACCAACATGAAACCTTATAATTAGTTAAGGGGTGGATTATGTAATTTAGCCCAATTATGAGTTCAACGTATCATTTCAATCTCTAAACTACCACATTGGAGTGAAACTTACTCTAATCAACATCTAAGCTACAATTTCTAACTTATTTGATCATTAACATCCAACAATTCTAACAATTTCATCAACCGTAAAAACCTTTGGCCCAACATACCCATGTCAAACAGAGGCTTAAATAAGGCCCAATCTTGCAGAGTCCAAAATGTTATCTACACCCTTACCCTACACCAAATAGGGTCCCTAGCAGACAAGAGCTTAGAATTCTCATAATTTGTAATGTACGCATCACTCCATAATCAACCAAGAGTAACTGTTTCTCAACGATTACCTCACATTAACTCTTAAAGGGTCCAACATCCAAACACAAAAAAGGGATTGCAAGTGTCATCAAAGGTACAAATTAATATACTATAAACCTCCTTATCTAACCAATATATTGACTTGAGAGTCGAAGTGCCTTTTGCAGATACCCCCCCCCCAAATCTGTAAACACTATTGTACACTTGATCATCTTAGACCAGGGGCGTCATTTATGGGAAACTAGTTCTCCCTATCTTTTGTTTTGAAAAGATCAAAGCCACTAAAAAAAAAAAAAAAGCATATGGTTTGAATGGTTGACATCGAGCAGAACGCCATCGAGCGAAACCTCAACATCACCTTTTCCAATCAAAACTTTGTGTTTTAATAATGATTATCTACGCATTTAATAAGGACTAAGCACAAAATTTAAGTTTTTGTTGGTCAACTTTGTGCTTAATCCTTATTAAAACATAAATTTTGTATATATTTATTATAATTTATTTCGACGGCCTGCCCGAACATTTTTTTCCTGACTCCGCCACTAGATAGAAGACAAATATAGATGAACAAAACTCGTGAACTTTGTCATTACTACAATGAATTAAAGTATACCCCACCACATCTAAACAAGGTCAACTAGTTTTCAAATGCATCCTCGCTTGGTCATAAGAAAAGGGGAAAATTAGATTATGACATGATCTCTCTTGTCACTATTTAAGTCAGTATCACTAGAATCACTTGAAAAATTAAATATTTCTTTATGATACTTTTCCCAATTCACTGTTCCATCAAATCTTTTGAAACGAGTATAACATGACATATAACGAGCAAAATCAAAGGTGGGAGGTTTTCGCAACCCCTTCTCATGGAACTCTAACTTACAATGAATCATTATTCTCAAACAAATAAGTGAAAAAAATTAATAGAAGCAACATCACAAAGGTAAAAAGAAGAGATTAATACCTTTTAAGCACAAGTTACTCAAAAGGACGAAGGAGTAAACCAGGGAGATTATATATATATATTTTTATTTTAGAAAAGGAACGCAATCGGACATGAAGGAAGAGGACACTAATTTATAGGGAAGACGTCATTCGTCTGTGCAAATGTCACAATGTTGAACCATTAGAAAATAAAATGTTGTCGGATACAAGCGAACATGTGTCATAAATTATCCACTTGGCGAAAAGAAACTTTAGTAGCAGTGTGTACACGATACGTTACAGAAAACAAAACATTATCACCGAAAAACAATGTTTCATTTGTCACTTTTTAAAACAATGCCAAAACATAACATTTGGCTTAAAACTTAGTGCAATGGAGTCAGGAAGGAACACAATACAACTTCCATAAGCCAAAGTATCTTGTCTTTGTGGAATCCGCAGCTAACACTAGGAAGCATGTTCTAATACAAATCTTTCGCTCTCTGAATGGTTTTTGTCTTCATAGAAACCTCGTGTTTGGGGGCTATGGACTACTGTAAATTCTTACATCAAACGTGTTGTCTTTGCAAACCTCATGCATGGGGAGCTATAAACTGTCATACTTAGGACAATTACTCGATTACTACTTCCTAAAGCCTATTAAACCCATCACCAAATAAGACAATCCATAATCTGAATATATGAATGCCCATAAGAACGAGGCACGTGGGTGTTTACTCTGTCAATAGAGCACTATCACAATGTTAGAAAAATAGGGCAACAATTATCCGAGACAACTACACTTGATCGGGACACGACAAGTATAAACATTGAGACATCGCCCCTCTCTCACTCTCACACACACAACCCTTATTAAAGAATCCCAACTTACTTTGATCATGACACATCGTTGACGAGGCCTCATATGTAACCATTGACATTTGGCAATAACTCATAATTGTCGGCCCATCATCACATAATGTAACAATTAGACTCAGTTGGATCGTCTGATATTGTTGATGTGAGACCTTAAATCCTATTTCACATCAAAGTTTCATATTCGATTCTATCCGAGGTTAATGTAGATAGTTTAATAGGAGTAATAACGTAGGACTTGATTTTTAGATTACTTCCAAGTAGGGGATCCAAACTGCTTTCACCCAAAAAGCAATCGGCAATGGGATGTCTCTTTTTTCTGACACATAAGAGGGACACAGTAAAGATAATTTAAATCCGTATAAATAAAGAGGATTCAAAAACAGACCCAGAAGAGACGACAAGGACTTATCATAAACGTGGGTCCTACCCTAAGACACCCCTCCCCAATATCAATCAAGTTTTTTACACAACAAACACTGATACATCATATCACCATATCCCTCATCACACCCTATCATTTCCCTAGCCCAAAATCTACGTCAAAAATCAACAACTCCAATAACACAAAAAAACATCATTAACCCTTCAAACCTCAAAAATCAAACACTCTCTCTCTGTTCGGTGTTGTTAAGAAAAAAAGTATCAAACACTTTCTCTCTCTATCTTTTTCATCTTTTTGTTCCACCATGAAGAAGCTCTACCATAAAGCGACGGTTCATCCATCACCACCGGTGATAACCGACCAACTTTCCTTCCTTCCGGCAACCATCCTAACCCTAGCAGCGGCGCTATCACCAGAAGACAGAGAAGTCTTAGCTTATCTCATCTATTGTTCATCCACCACAACCCCACCAACTTTCAGCAATTTTTCCGGCAACCCACGACGGAGCACGGTCAAGACAGGCGATCATGCAACTCTGTTCAACTGTAGCTGTTTCCGATGCTATACAAGTTACTGGGTCAGATGGGACGAGTCACCGAATCGTCAACTCATACATGAGATCATCGATGCTTTTGAGGAGTGGTTGGTTCAAAGTGGTAAAGGTGGAAAGAAAGGAAAAGGAAAGAAAGAGAAGAGAAACAAGAAAGGGTTTGAAAATAAGAATAAGAATTCTGGTGAGTTGAATCGGTCTGTGTTGAACGAGTCAACTACTGAGTTAGAATCTGTGGGTGAAAGTAGTAATAGTAGTAACAATAGTGGTGGAAGTGAAAATAGCGAAAAGGTTGTTGTTGTTGTTGCTGATGAAGAAAAAGGGTCAGTGAGAAAATTTGTGAGTTTCATTGGAGAAAGGATTTGGGGTGTCTGGGGATAGTGAAATGAATTTGGAAGAGAAAAATAATGAAGAAAATTTCATATAATGAAGAAGAAGAAGAAATTAAGGTAGGTTTGTTTAGTCTACCCTTTTTTATTTTCTTTTTTTCTCTTTAATTTTTTGTTAAAATCTTTTTGTACATTAATCATCACCATGTTATGTTTAAAAAGAAAAAAAATGTTTATTTAGTTTTGTGATGAATGGGTTAGATTTTGTTGTTAAACATCAGACAAATGTTCTGGTTTATGTTTTTTTGCTTCAATGGATGTATCTCATTCTAATTCTAATTCCAAGGCATTGTAAATTATTTTGAACTACTATTATTTACTTTTTGTAGAAATTATGGACAAAATTCTCCTTAATTTTGGGTACAGAACTCATTTTCAATTGATCAGAAAACTGAAAAAAAAAAAACATTTTATTTCCTTATTGTAAATATTGGTTGAATCCTTGTTCATTGTAAGTATTCAATTTGCAGTAATTATGTTCATTGTTGTAGGTAAAAAATTGTCAATTCCTTAAACTAGATGTTTGAATTTGACTACTTCATACTTGCCACCAGGTAGATTTTGTGGTATTTTTATTTTTTTATAAATAGTTTTAGTGGTCTTCATTTATCTCTTTCGGTCGAGGATTTATTTAAATACAAGTAAATTGCACAAGAATAAATTAATTAAAAATAAGTATTGCTCGCATATATTGACTTTTTTAAATGTGCATTGAATTAAATTAAATTAAATTAATTTGAAAGTAAATAAATTTTAAATTGAACAGTACCGCCTAAGCATTCTGCATATCAGCTCTTAATTTTCGTTTGGCTTAAATGCAACTTTAATTCTCTCTTTCAAAATTGTTAGTTCATTTCAAAATTGTTAGTACAACTTTGGTTCCGGTGAATTTCGGCTTTTAAAATTGGTGAAGAAGTGTCAATATAATTCACAAACTTGTCACTTTTGGGGTCAAAACTTAACGAGAAATAATATTTGAATATCCATTTTTTAACAACTTTTGTGACAACCCTCTCTTTCATACTCTCACTGTACTTTTATTTTCTCTCTTCTTTTTTTATTCTCTCTCTATTGTTATTGTCCAATAAAAAGAGAGGAAAAAAGTTGTCACTAAAATTTGTTGAAAATTGAAAGTCAAAATATCATTGCACACTTTTTTTTTCCGGCTAAATTGAAGGTCTAAATTGTCACATGTAAATTATATTGACGTTTAGAATTTAGATGAATATTTTGTGCCCGTTTGTTGTTTTATTTATCACATTAATGCGTAGAAATTACAAACAATAATTTGATCAACAATGTGAGTTTATATATTTTGCACTTTTATACGGTAACAAATTACTTTTTTTGAGAAAACAACTCAATGCATTTCATTAGTTAAAACAAATCAAATACATGACGCTATATCATAAGCGTCAGAGCTAGCGTTCCACAGGGTTTCTTTACCTGAGCTAATTCTAGAACTACCCTATCAACTTATCAACTTACCTTGCATTAAACTTCTACAAACGTTTACTATATAACCAAATTCACTATTATTGTCTACATATGGTAACAAATTCCTTATATTTTTTAATGACACTAATAATATAACAAATATAAGATATCTTTTAAAAAACAAATATAAAATATAAATTATTATTTTTTAAATTACATCTATAATATAATATTTTTATAGACAAATTTATTCAATGGTATAATTTAAAATGAAAAAAATCATGCACAAAGTGACAAAACTATGTATTTTCTTTATAGATATATAGATAAAATATTAACCGACTTTACAGATATCTCAACTCTTTTGAGAAAAATTTGGATAATCACCTTTATTAGGTCTCATCTCCTATAATTTATAAATAAACCTAAGCGAATAAATTAAAGATTTTACTTAGACACCGAATATTTAAAAAGTTATGCTTCAAATTTAAATATATTATGAAATAATTTCTCATTAATAAAAAAAATTGAGAGGTTATTCATCAAAATTATTTAGCAAAAAATACTCGCTCAGTTTTTTTTAAAGTAATTAGAAGTGTTATTTGAATAATTATTTGATTGACAACTTATGAGACAACGGTAAATTACAAAAAAAAAAAAGAAAAGGTATTTGTACGAAAACCAAAACAATGGAGAGATAAAGTAAAAAATAATACGAGTATGAGAGATAAAGTTGTCAGAAAAGATGTTACAAAATAGATATTCAAATATCATTTCTCTAGAGTAATATAGTTGTTAAAAATTCACCTTTAACATTTTTTCAAACTAACAAAATTCACGAAAAAGAAAATCTGAAGTATCAACCCCGACTCTCATACATTACTATTTGATGTCTCACTTAACCGAGTTATGTTCATTTATTAAGCGAGAGTTATGCTCATGGAGACTACTTGTTTGATCTCTGTTTATAAATTCTTTGACATTTTCCACACATGTTAAAATAATTTTAATTTCTTTACCAAAAAATATATATAATTTGACGTGTATATGAACAAAATCTTTTGAGTCATATGCAACGAAGTTATCCTTGTACTTTTGACTGGACTAAATGAGGACTGACCGGATAGGAAATCATATTCAAATTCATAACTAACAATTGTCATGCAAGTAGTAAGGTTTCAAATTCTATTGTGAAATGAGGTGAAAATTGTATGGCTTCTACCTGGAAAAAAAAAATTGTAGTCCAGAAAGAGTACACGCAATAAATGAAGGTATTTATGACTCACAGAATTAGCAAAACTGTTTACAGAACACGTAATTTTTACTTATTTTCGTTTTTATTTTGGATGGATAGAGAGCACACCTCACAGATAACAATGGCTGAAATGGTTGTTTGAAATTATAATATTTTGGTATTTCCATGAGCTTAATTCAGTTGATAGGGATATAACATATTATATGCAGGGGTTGAAGTTCAAACTCCGAACACTCCACTTCTCTGTATGAATTGAAGTCATTAGACTATTTGACTAAAAAAAATAAATTTGGTAAAATAAACTATAAATAACTTAAGTTAACACAGAGTAGAAAAATATAATGACCTTGTTGTAGTAACAATGCGGGAATAAAGTGTTGGATAAAATGTTTTTTCTACGTTACTTTGTTGAATTGAAGTAATTTACCCCTATTAAAGAAAAATATTTCTTTTCTTCATTTTTTTATAACTAGTTGCCATTTTCATTTTAAGAACATCAAATTTTTTCATCTCTTTCATTTAACATTTGATTTACATCTTTTTTGTTCTATAATTAAATTCTACTAGTCATTAGGGGTAAATTACCCCAAATTCATCAAGAGATAATGTTGGCCTCGTCAATATAATTTTTTCTTACAATCAGTTACCATTTGCATATGAAGAACATCAAACTTCTTTATCTTCATCATTCAACATGTGATATTCATCTCATTCGTTACAAAATTGAATCAGACATGTCATTAGGGGTAAATTACCCCCAATTTATCAAGAGGTAACATAGGTCTCACAAACTTGAGATAAGAGAATAACCAAATCATTTGTGATACTTTAGGGATCAATCTAACTATTGATCTTGGAACTTATCTTGGTGCCCTTGTGATCCATCAATGCATTACTAAGAAACTTAAAATAAACACTGCTAAGAATACTTTTTCTTTTCTGATAGATAAAATGAGAAAGAAACTATCTTGTTGGTAGCGAATTCCGTCTCTTTTGCTCGTCAAGAAATCTTAAGGCAATTTTTCTTGACAAAGTACCTATGACTATGTAATGCAAACTTGCAATACTCATGCGTCCATTTGTGAGGAGATCGAACCTGTTTGTAGGAGTTTTATTTGGGGTTCCACTACTAATTAGAGAAAAATATAATTTAATAGCTTCGCACAAAATTGTTTACCTAAAGAAGATGGAGGGTTCAATTTTAGGAATATGTGAATTCTTTTTTGAAGAAGGAATATGTGAATTGGCTTGGTAACTTGTTTCTAACCCTGAAAAGCTTTGAGTTTGAGTGATGAGAGCTAAATACCATTGTGGTGTGCTTGTTTTACCTCAAGTCCAATTGAAAACCAATTGTACAAGTATTTGTCATGCAACCTCTCGTGTTTGGCATCATGTCCAAAGCAATTATTGTTGGGTGATTATAAATGGTAACGATGCTAGAATTCACATAGAAGATCAAAATGTATCTCATATCTCGAACATCTTCTTGAAGAGGTTTTCAATTTCCTCCAACTCTCAGATCGGATGGAATACCTCAATTTCTTAGCTCACCAGGGTCATAGTGGACCTTTTATTTTAGTTTCTTTTAATTTGGTTAGGATTATTTTATTTGACATTCTTTTAAAAAAAGACACAAAATGACAGAGAGATAATAGTAGTAGGGTAGGTGTTGCAAAGAACAAGGTCGGCAAAAGTAAGGGCTTCGATTTAAGCGAAGGAGGCAGAACAAATAAACTCCACTATTCAATTTGACACTTGACTCCAAAACTCTTTTTCCTTGGACTTCGAGGTGTACCCATTTTCATTTATTCTTTCTATGATACCCTTTCAAATTTCAACATCACTTCCACCGCTTTTACTACATTTTTCCTTTTTATAATCACTTACTATGAATTTTAGCATAATTTCTTTCGATTATTTTGCTTTCGGCTTTTGTTCGGTTCTTGTGAAAGGATTAGTCGTTTTAATAAAACTTTATGCATAACGCACACCCAAGTGACCCAACCAATAATCACAAGATTCATAACAATTTTATATACTGTGATATTTTTGACATGCATGATATTGATATTCATGTATGTATGTTCTCTCTAGAGGCGGCAAACGGGAGAATCCTCTTTGATCCACAAGTTGATTTTGTAAAATACTTTTTGTTGGTTTAATGTATGTTAAATAAAAATAAGTTGAATAATAAATAACATACATTTATAATCAAAAGTAACAAATGCCAATTTTAAGTTTTAATTAATTTTAAAGACGAAATCAATTATAACGGAGAACATTTAAACACATCAAAATCAATTTTACATCTCAAAAATCAATTATGACTACTTCAAATATGGAATCAAACATATGTTAAGTAGGTGGGTTGAAGTTTCGATCATGCGAATATGTTGATCCGTCAATAACAAAACAAAATAAAAACTAACCAAAACGTATTGACTTTTAGGCGAGATGGTTCATTAAAATTAAAACAGGGGTCTTGCTAACCAGTGTCCATTAGGGCACTAGTTAAGGAAACAAAAAATAGTAAGTTTGCATTGAATTCAACAATTTTTTAACTTTAAAAAGTCAAATGCATCATTTTTCACCATTTCTCAATACAACAATTTCTAAATTTGTCTTCTTAACCAATGTCTTAAGGACACTATTTAGCATTTTTCTTAAAACAAAATGAACTCCAAAATTAGTTCATTAAAATTCAACAATTGTTAGACAAACAATAAAATCTAAAATAGTCCGATTGAATTGAATCCAACATAAACTCAAAATAGTATATATTGATCCAGCAAACTGATGGGAAGTTCTTTAAACGACCAACATTAGTTATCGATTGTTATGTTAACATTTTTTGTTGTATCGGATTTAAACTCAGATCTTCCAATTATTTTATCTCTTGCTTGAAACCATTTTAGTTACCCCTCTCCTCCACCCAAAAAAGTGATGGGAATTAATACATAAACACAATAACCAAATAATATGCAACAAAAAATCTCTAAAAGTAAAGTTAAAAACCATTGGTCATCCAAACCAAATAAATAACATCACTAGAATATACTAAGATCTTGTTTGCGAGTTTGAACGGGAAGGGAGGGGAAGGTTTGGAAAAAAAAGGAATGAACAAGTAGAAGAAATAGAGGAAAGTGGAAGGAGAGGGTTTTAGGAGGTTAACTTTTCTTCATAATACTAAAATCTCCTCATTCGGAGGAACTAAAAAATTGTATTGGAGGACGGTTTTGGAGGGTTTATATGAATTCATCAAATTTAACCTATGTTGTTATATTATTTTTAAAATTAAAAATATAGTAATTATATGCATTAATTTATCATTCTCTAACAAACCACTCTTTTAAAAAATTAGAAAGATTTTTTCATTTTTCCTCATATTTTTCACCCCTCAAAGCCTTCCATTTCCCTCCCCTTCAAACTCGCAAACAAAGCTTAAGAATACAAGAGAGTTTCAATATAGTGTCCAAATCGTGCCAATAACCAACCTAAACAACAAAACACAAAAGTTTACAAATGGGAACAGGAAAGATGCAAAATTATTTAAATTTGCAACTACCGTCTGAAGGTGATGTCCCTTAAAATTGAGAAAGAAAATGTAAAGATGTTAATGAGTTGAAAAATATAAAAGCACAAGCGAGTTCATCTCTCAATGTAGTATCTATTTTTATTAGTTATTTTAGTTTAATATCTGATATGTGGCCCAGTGAGTCACACGATATTAAATTACTTTTTTGAGGGAGAGAAGCCATTACAATAACTTGTTATTGAGCTTCTCAAGTGTCGCTTATGTGTTGCATTATTGCATAGGCTGATAGAATCTTGTGCATCCCCTCTATATCAAATCGTTATAGATTTTTATTTATTTATTCATGTTTCATTTAATTAGTATTGTTATGCGGGAAATTATACCCTATACATCTACATTTCATCCTTCACCCTAACAAACTATAAAAAAAATATCAATTTTACCTGCGTCTTTTTTAGTTTTGACTTCACCACAGCAAAATGATTTATGGTACATAATTTTTTTTTGAAATTGAAGAATTCATTCAACATTTAAGCATCACAAAACTTCATTGCTTTGCTTTTTGAAGGATTCAATTTCTGTCTTAGATCGTTTTTTCAATGATTTTGATTCCACCCTACCATGTACGCTTATGAACAAATTGGGAAAATTGAGATAAGAAGTAATCAGAGTCTTTAAAAAAAAAAAAAGGTCATGCTAACTTTTGCCCTTAGGGCACATGTTAAGGAACCTAAAAAGAGTAACTTTGCATTGTAAAACATAACATTTAAACTCTTAAGAAGTTAAATGCACGACTTTTGATACTTATTTTCTATAATAAGTTTCTTAACATGTGTCCTTGATGACAGTGTCCTTGATGACACAAGTTAACATTTGTCATTCTATTTTATAGTAGTAGAATGTTAAGCAGGATGACTCGCGTTAAAAGCCACCGTGCAATACTTCAATTCATCTGTTTAAAATAATACTCCATCCGGTCATTATTATAAGCAGAAACCAAATTTTTAGGATCATTAAATAAATGATGTATTTAGTCAATAATATAGACTAAATACATCATTCATTGAATGAACCTAAAATGTTGATTTTTGCTTATAATAGTAATTAAATGATATATTATAAACAAATTGGCCTTGAGTTCAACGGTTTTGTCATTATATTTAGTAAATAATGTATGACTATGAAAATTTAAAATTTATTGTGATTGTCAATAAGTAAATCTCAATGTGACTGAAAATTAATCAGTCAATGAGTTGACCAGTGTTTATCAACGTTTTTCTCCGTCAACTTATGTTAAGGAATAAACGATCTCCGTCAACCACGTGTTTTTAAAATACCCTGAAACACGTTATGTGAAGTAAATAAAAAATAAACATAAAAAAGTAAAAAAACTTACAAACGAAGGTGAATTATAAATTTACAATAAAATTGAGCTGTACTGTATTTATTAATGTGTCAAAAATGAGAGTTGTAATTTTTTTTGCATGATAAAGTATTTAATAATAGCCCACCTTTTCTATTTTTTGAGGAATAATAGTTCACTCATTCGTGCAAAAAACGTGCTAAAAAATTTCGCATGATAAAGTATTTAATAATAGTTCACTTGTTCTTGGAAAAGAAAAAACATAGTTTACTTGTTGAGCACGTAATAAAAATACAGTCTACATCTTATCCGAAAAAAGATTTATGAATTGCACAAAAGAAGTTGGAATTCAATATCAGCCTCACGTCAGTTAAATTGATCGGCTGAATGAATCAAACCTCAAACCAAATCTTTTTGGCACAATCATTACTCATTAGTCACAAGTTGAAAGAACTTATTTTTTCTTGATGCTGTCTTCGTTGTAAAATGCTATCTATGTGTGTGTACATAATGGTTGTGTGATGCATATAAAAAAAAAAGTGTGATGCATACCTTCGTGGTTCTTGCTTTGTAGTAAAGGTTAAATTGACTATGGTCAACAACACCTTATACGTGGGAGTACCAATATGAACTCATTGTGGGACTAAGACAGAAGTCAAGATTTTACAGCGTGTTTTAGTGGTTGTTGAGACTTGAGAGGGAAAAAAAAATACTACTAGTATATACTATATAGAGCCGGCCTTAAGAGAATTGTTTACATATTTATTTACTAGTATCATGTTATGTTGTCTCTCTTTGACTGAGTATGTAGTCTCTATTTTTCCTATCAATTTTTTTTTTTTAACAAAATTTCCTATCATGTTTATATGTTATGTCCATAGAAAAAAAATGATACCTCATGCAAATGGAGCTTGGTTTAGTTGGTAAGAAATTGATTTATATTTTGTCATGTAAATGTTCGTCATTCCACTAAATTTTAAGTAAACCTTAAATTTGGTTATATTTAAGGTATAACTATTGTTTAAAAACTTATCTTACTTCTCATTTAGTGGTTAGTTGATGTATTTAATGTTTCACAATTTTTTATGAGGATATATTTATAAAAATATTCAAAAAGTTACATTAATTAATGATTGTATTTGTTTCAATGTTTTTTGGTTTTGTTTCTTACTAATAAGGACCGAAGAGTAATATTTATATTTATTAAAAAAATGTTGATATTTATATAATTTTCTATATACGATTAATCACAGTCGAAAATCAAATAGATGTACACATTAGTGTCTGTCATTCTGCTAGTAGTAGCAGCATCAACAGGAGTAGTAGTAATTTATGCTATATATAAAGAAAATAGAGGGGTTTGGTGAAGATTTTGGGCTGACTTTTTTGTTATTCCAATTATACTCTTAAACAGATTTTCATATAATAATATTATATTGTTGGTGTTATTAAAAAAGATAATAATTTTTTTTTATCTTTGTTATATTATGTTGTCATTAAAAAAATATAAATATGGTTTGTTGAGTTTGTTACATTTGAAAGTCTCATATACGATATATCTATACTTAATTTTAATCTATATTCTTGACAAAAAAACTAATCTATAACAAACAAATTATATAAATATTGTTTGTAATTTAAACACAAAATTTCTACAAAATATCGTTGATAATCTTACATGTTTTAACACAATAAAAAAAACAGAAAGAAAGATGGGCACGTGAGTGCCATTCTTTTCACTAGCAATAATAATATTAATATAATGATCGTAAAAATAACTATTTCTATATTTTAAATTTCTAACCCGAAGCAGACATCTTTGAATAGTTCAATTATAATTTTACTTTCTCAACCCCTTGCTTGGTATTAAAAGGCCAATAATGTTCATGAGTTCAACATGTCTTTTTCAGGCAAAATACTCAAATTTCTTAATCTAGCTCCCCGACAAGTTAGTATATGTGATTGCATATTTTTTTTTTCATTTCACAGAATATACCATATGATTTCCTCTTCTATATAGTTAAACAAAGTAATTAGAGAATTTTCTATCCAATCAAATGAAGTTAGAGAAACTGATTCAAAATGGAAAAGTAAGAGAAATTAAACTTTATCATTTTATTCTTTTTCATTCAATTTTCTTTCCCTAATCTTTTCCTCTCATTTTATTTCGCATACCGAAGCATTTTCTTTCCTTAATCTCTATTACTTTACATTTTGTTTGGTTTGGTGCAGCTTCCTTGAATTTGAGGTGGAGATACATGTTCAGTGAGAGTGAAGTGATGGTAGCTTTGGCAAAAGTGGATAACGAAAAATAAAAGACAAGCACTAGAGTCAGTTAGGTATCATGTTATGTCTATGCATTCATTATTTGCCTATTGTATGTTTCTGCTCTATGAATTATGATTGTCGTACTCGGTCGTATCTTTTAACCTTTTAATTTCAAAAAACTTCTTTATGCAGATGCAATAGACACCAACATATACAATTAACAATTAAAATATTTGGACAACAATTCGTGGTTTTGACAAACTCAAGAATTTTATATGCCGACATCAACACATTTGATAAAAAGATTTGCAACATTTTCATTTAAAAAAAAATCATTTGCATCAACATCCGACAAATCCTTACGAGAAAATGCAACAATAAAATTTGTGCAAGGTTTTTCTAAATTATTTTTATCTAGCAATTTCAACATTCTGAAAGGATCCCCATTTTTTATTTTATTTTAGAGTCCTAATTTAAGACTTATTTTTTAGAGCCTAGGTCAACGATCTTCTTTGTTTTTCTCGACTACTGCCCTGACGTTGCATTCTCTATTAACGACGTTGGTTGTCAGTCCTTTAACGACAACGAGTACATATTTTGGTAAAAGTAGTGATTTTGAACAACCATGTGAGACAATTTTTGTGACAACCTCCTTTTTTTTCTCTTTTTATTGGTCAAAAACAATAGAATAGGAAAAAAAGGAAGAAAGATGATAAAAATATGTAAGTATGAGAGAGTTGTCAAAAAATTATCACAAAATAGTATAATTTATGTTTCAATAATTAACTTTTATTCAGTCAACTTCTCTCCTTTCATTTGTTTTGAACAAAGAATGTAAACACATAGGGCTAACAAATAGTGTTAGATTAGCAGCTTGTTCACATCTAAGGTAAAAACCTTTATTTTTTTTGACGAAATCTAAGAAGGTGAAAACTTTAATCCCAAGGGACTAGGATATCCTAATCATCAATAAGGTTCCACCAATCAATAAATGTGCATGTGTAGTTTAACTTTTAAGCCTAGTGTCAATGTTAGAGGTATATAGATGGAATGTAGTAGAAGTTGCTGGTGCACAATATAATGCAGTAGTACTTGCTGGTTGTTTGGTGGATAGATACTTTAAAGAGTTTGCTTAGCCCACTGGGTGGTTGTTGTTGGTAGTTGGTGAGCTGCTGTAGAATATTGTTTGTTGTTAGTTAGTTATACAGGAAAAATGTTACATAATTTATGCACAGATCCGAATCTTATCTTAAATATATATATGTGGCTTTTATTTTGAGTTTATACTTAGTATTTGGTCAAATACCTTCATAAGTTCTTTAAGTTTTTCTTAGTATTCTTCTAGACTATTATAAGAATCTTTAATAAAATTTACAAATATTAAGAAAAATTATTAAAAAATATATTTGCATTTGTGTGACTATTGTATTATTTTTGTGTATAAATGTAGAAAAGAGTAATAAGTACATTAAAAAAAATATAGAGTTTTATAGAATATATATATCTGATAATCGGTCTTGATACTTTATTAATCAAAATAACTCATCTCGCAGCAGCAAAAAGAAAAGGAGAAAAGAAATCAAAGTTGAAAATATTGTGAAGTACAATGAAGTAATACAATTGAAACATGAAAGAACGTGTTCAGAATTAAATAGTGAGAAATGATTAATATTATCTTCAAAACACTTGTTAAAAAATTAAAATAGAAATACTTTCTTGAAAAATAATAAAAAAGTATATATTAAATTTTTTCGAATGTCTAAAAAGTTGTTGTTTCTCTAATGTAAAACGGCTGCAATCCAAACCCCTGTGACTATTATTTCTTCTTCATGAACATTATGAATCCGTGTTATGTTTTGTGTTCTTTTTCTGGATACATGAGAAAAAGAAAAAAAGAAAGGAAAAAAAGGGAAGAAAAACTAAGTCCTTGAAAAGTACACGCCTAAAGCATTGTCTAGTAAAGCATGTGATAAAGACAGGAGAGACTCATTAAATGTAACAAGATGGTCTGAACATTTAGCTTCCAACTTAGCAAGGATTGGAGATGGCAAAACGGACCGCCCCACGCCGTTTAGGCATATCCCGTCTAAGCCCGCTTAAAACATGACGAAACGAGGCAAATCAAATCAGGTGGCCGAGTCCAAAATCTTACCCCACCCTGTTTAGTGGAGGACTGTAGAGTTGACGGGTTGACCTGCCAAACAAAAACTTTTTTTAATGCATTTTTTTGCATCTTAATTGTTACAAAAAATTACATTGCTTTTATCATAAAAAAATATTAAAGAATAGTCATCAAATAAATTTGTGGTAAAAGATAGTTAACAAGTTCTCAAATTCAACATCATAATTAATAGCAAATAAGGCAAATCCACCAATATAAAACAAATTTGCAACATAAAATAAACCCAAAAAGAAATTCAAGTATAAATAATTGTTATCCATTAAAATTAACTGCCTACAATAACTTTGATGAAAACAACCCATTTGGGGTTGGCTTAATGGTTGACTTGAGATCTTTGGAGTGTGCTCCTCTCAAGGTCTCATGTTCGATTCCCTCTGGTGCCAATTTCGGTGGGCAAGTCCATACAGAACTTTGCTCTGGCTTAGAACGGAGCTCCAACAAATGGGCGGTGGGATTGGTCCCCTCAGACTAGTCGGTCCATGGATCGAATATCGAGTTTTCATTTTTTTTGTTGTTGATGAAAACACAATTAGTAATGAATTTAATCAACAAAACAATCCTCAAGGAATATTTATGTACAAGATAATGCTCAAGCGAATAATAATAAATTAGCATAACAACTTGAGAAGCCGCCAATACATGGGGAGATACATTGTGATTTGTGGGTTATGGATGAGGCAAAGTATAGACAAGTATTGTATCAAGAAAATGCTACTATGTCTTTGTCCTATACACTTATGCAACTCAAATAATAATTGATGATTACATACTTGAACCAGTAAAACAAAAATTGAAAAACAAGTTTAGCAGGCCGGCCGTCCCTGCCTCGTGCCCGCCCCATTTTTTCAACGAGTTAAGCATGCGAGCCAACTATAGGAAGCGAGTTTGAAACTTCGACTCAGCCAACCAAAAATAGCGGGTTAAACGGGCCGGTCCGACAGGTTGGGCTCATTTTGCCACCCCTAGCAAGGATATCAGCATCAGAGTTTCCTTCCCGAAGGATATGATGAATAGAAATAAACCAACCCTTAGCAAGATAATTCTGGATGAGTTCCAAGAGATTTGCATAATGATGAAACCTCGAGATGTTCTTCATCACCAACTGTACCACATGAAGAGAGTCGGAGAAACACATAAGCTTTATATAACCTGCCTTCCAACATAACTTTATACCCGTCAACAATGCTTGAATCTCAGCATGTAAAATATTTGAGATCCCCATGCTACCAAAGAAATCTTAAAGGAAACTTCCATCGTGCTTACATATTAACCCACTATTTGAGAATTATGGTGTCCTCGTCCCCATACTGCCAACTCACCATCCTTAGAGTGGGATGGGAATAGGAGCCACCAAGGAGTTAGTACCAAAACCTTTGTGTGCAAGATGAAGTTGGGAAAATATTGTCGCGACAGTCGAGTGCATATCTAGATGAATATTGTCAAAAACTAGTTTGTAGTTTATGGATTACCTTAGTTATATTATCCACATCTACACCTAAGCCATACACTTTATTCTCATCATAAAAAAGGTGTTTAGTTTTTTATATTCCACATGAGAACTACTTTTATTTATATGGTGCCAGTCATCAAATTTCAACTTCAAACATTAGCCTCTATGTTGAAGAGTCGACAATATATTTTAGGGTTAAATAAGTTTTTCGTCATTATAAAGATAGCAAATTTTGGTTTTAGTCCTTAAAAAATTAAACTGAATGTTTTCATCCTCACAAAAAAAATTATTTTGTTTTTGGTCCTTAATGGTCACTTTATGGTCATGTGAATGTCAAAATTATAACTCTTTTATGTTCAAATTGTATCCATTTTATATTTGTTTA
>Ga0315913_1003292_pt1 | contig 19375 bp, 16 predicted proteins | sample MpolsnodulesMG_FD_207736 | JGI IMG/M metagenome (GOLD analysis project Ga0315913, IMG submission 207736) | Medicago polymorpha root nodule microbial communities from Los Angeles, California, United States - small nodules | ecosystem: Host-associated > Plants > Roots > Nodule | place: USA... | reverse complement strand
CCCACACTCTATTTTTTCAATTCACACAACATTAGATCAAAGTATAATTACTTGGTGTTTAATCTTCCAATTTATTTTCCAACATCACACTAATGTTCCAACAATCCCCCACTTGAATTTAAAAAAATGGTTTCAATAATAACGTCAAAACGTTTCTATAAGGTTGCTAATAAACAAATGTGTCGCCTACAACTTGAACCTTTGCATAGCGGATAATATTCTGATCTAACAAGAGTTGCTTACAACATTGAACTCTATCTCGGACATAAAACCCGCACACAAACCTTTTCTTAAGGTGTATTTGAAAAGCCCGTGCGTTTTTGGCCATGCACGCCTATCCCGGTTTTAACGAACGCTCTGGGTATTCTGCCCCGAATACCATAGGAACCGGCCTCCATTCCACATTCGTATAGGTGAGTCTATCAAGAGCACTCTTGTAGCTATGTACTCCACTCTACATAGAGTATAGATCTCATAAAGTGCATGGAATGATATAAAAAATTCATGAGACTAATGATATTTTTAAGTCAATAAATAATGTATAAAATAATAATAAAAAGTTGGAATATTTTAATTCTAAAATTTTTATCTTCTAGTGTGTCATGTGGCGCGTAGTAACTGGTCCACGTGGTACACCATTAGTTTTGCTTTTTTTTTTTTTTTAAATTGGGAACTTAACAAAATGACTAATTGCAAAAAAAAAAAAAAGTGCAGGATTCAATGTCAAACAAAAAAAACTGCAGAGACCAGTACCAAAATACGGTGAAATTAGTTAAATATTAGAGAAATAATATATGAACATCTATTTTGCAACAACTACTTTGACAACCCTATAAATATAGGGGTATTTTTGTAAAAGCGTCATGTTTTGAAGCTTTTTTCCCCTTTGCTTTTATGACAATACCCCCTATATTCATAGGGTTGTCAAAATAGTTGTTGCAAAATATCATTACTCTATCTTTATATGTATAAGTATGTGTTGTTCGGGTTGCACTTGATGACATTAGTGACATTGTATCTATCTTTCTCACAACCAATCATTCTCTTTCATCAAAATTTATTTATTTTAATCGTTCATAGAGCATTCTCTCTTATCAAAATACATTAATGTCACAAAAACTCAATGTCACCTAAGGTAGACCTCCGAGAGCAACAACGAGTTAATGATTTAGGATTACAAAAAAAAAATAACATCTCTCACTTATATGTTACTCGATATCCATTTTTTCATCAAATATGGAATTTCTAACTCACAGTTGACACACCTACAATCTCCTCTTGAAGCGCGAGTCTGTTCATCTGGGGTTACTTTCAAATTTTTCATCCACATACACTTGCACTATTGGTGACCACCACATTATCAACATTCGCTACAAGGAGTTGATCATATTCAGTCAAACTGCCAGCTCTGAAACACTGAGAGATCTTCGTATTACTTAAGTTAATAGCAGCCATACAAGTGAATTAGACATCACATATTCACACAAAATAAAAAACTTGCATTCGGTAGATAACAACTATATATGTATTTAGAGAACCTTAGAGATATTAGGGGGTCTAAAGAGAAACATTCCTCTCAATGGGCCCAAACCCAACGGGCTTTTGAGAATCATAAATCGAATTTCACTAATTTATAAACTCTTTATTTAACCTTTTGTCACCATTTTCTTCTTTATTCGACTTTCATTGTTGCAGATAGATCTCTCTCTCTCTCTCTCCCAAACTTCACTCAACCAACCACAACCATGGTAATCTTCGATTGATTCTCTTTTATGGTTCATCGCAATCGTTTTCTACTTATTGATTCTCCCCTCACTGTTAATCTCACGCCATAATTGCTTTTCAATTCGTTTCTGTAGGCAAACATGGAGAATCTAGATGCAAAGATAGAGCAATTGCTCAACGTCGAGAAACAAATGCGTCTCGCCGGTGAAATAGTCGGCACGAGAAAAGCTGCAATCGACATCTTGCAACTCTGTTTTGAAGCCAAAGCATGGAAAACCCTAAATGATCAGATCGTCGTTTTGTCTAAACGACGCGGTCAGCTTAAGCAGGTATGAGTTGCAAATTGATGCGTTTTGTGTTAGGGATTAGGGTTTTGGTTTTATTTAATCGATTGATAGGTTTAGGGTTTTGGTTCGCTTGAAACTATGGTTTTTTTTTTCAATTGTAGATTGCTTATGGAAAATTGATCTAAAACTGTTTAGTTAGAAAGAGTTTTGGATTTATGTTGTTTTAGACTTCAAAGGTTTCAATTTCACTATATCCTATTAGTAATTTTATGAACTTAAAGAATATTAATTCAGTTTTGTACAACTTCTGTGTTAATAACACATGATTTCACTGTTCAGTTCAGATACTATGGTCTTTTTTGGATAAACAACTTATTGGCAGCTTATAGCACAAGTGCTTATTATTATAAGCACTCATGTATAAGCTTAATTAAGTTTTTCTGTAGGAAAAGATTATATAAATTTAACTTGTTTTTGTATATGTTATAAGTTGTTTTCATAAGCTATCTTGAAGAACTTATGAAATTACGCTGAAAAAAGCTTATGAGAAGTGTCATAAGCTGTTTTCCTAAGGTCTCCCAAATAGTCTCACGAAACTTATGTCAGTAGATAAGCTTAAATAAGTCAATCCATACAAGCCATATATTCTTGTTGTATAATTGATACTAAAAGTGAGATTCCGCTACTAATGAGCCTACTATATATTATCACAGGCTGTAACAGCTATGGTACAGCAGGCTATGCAGTATATTGATGAGACACCAGATATTGAAACTCGTATTGAACTCATCAAAACATTGAACAGTGTATCTGCTGGGAAGGTGAGCGCGTTGTGTATGAATTCTCCATTCTGTTTCATTATCTTCTCGCATCGCATTATCCATTTTAAAAGACACATGTTTTACCAATTTGTATGTTGTATTGTGTTCTTCTTAGATATATGTTGAGATTGAGAGAGCTAGGTTGGTCAAGAAACTTGCCAAGATTAAGGAAGAACAGGGGCTTATAGCTGAGGCCGCTGATTTGATGCAAGAAATTGCGGTCAGTGTGTACTTGTCATTTTTTTTTTTGCCTTCTGTATTTTGTTGTTTTTGGATGTAACTGATTAGTACAAATTATTTTGTCGTTTATCAGGTGGAAACTTTTGGTGCAATGGCAAAAACTGAGAAAATTGCATTCATTCTCGAACAAGTATGAGTCATTATTTTTTAGTGATGACAGAAATAGTAGGCTATTAATTAATTATGTTTCTAACAAGTTACTGATTTGGGAATCTTCTACGTTAAATTGTTTAGGTTCGATTGTGCCTAGACCGCCAGGATTATGTCCGTGCACAAATACTCTCAAGAAAGATAAGTCCTAGAGTATTCGACATAGATGCATCTAAGGAAAAGAAAAAGCCCAAAGAAGGTGATAATATGGTCGAAGAGGCTCCTGCAGATATTCCGTCTCTACTGGAGTTGAAGCAGATTTATTACGAGCTAATGATTAGGTAATTGATTTCTAACTTCCTGTTTCGTTGTAGTATTTCTTGTTTTATCTACTTGTTGTTACAAGTACTGTGGCTTGACTTTGTATTTTTGTCTCTTTTAGTTTATTTTATATAAATTGAATGTTGTGTAGATACTCTAAATTGTCCTGGTTTTCCGCGTTTTCAGTTTCATTAACTTTTGAGGATATGCTTTTGATGTTGGCTAACAGTGATGCATCAATGTCCTATACTTTTAATTTTGGAATCTGAAAGATAAGGCACAGTGCCAATGACCGCAATCTGTCTGACTGCAATTTTATTTATATTTGCAACATGCAATTGCGTGCACTCATTGTCTCTTAATCTACCTTGCTTGCTTTTACACAAATTTGCTTAAAGGTTAAATATATTTTAGAATATCACAACATCTTAAGATTTATGTCTCATCCTTTTTATCTATTATGAGTTTGAACTCTAGAGCTGTCAAACTCTCTGGTTATGGTCATCCTTCCTAACATTTGGATTCCCTGTCTTTTACCGTTGATACTGTTCTAAAATATAGTGAATATGTCATTCTCTGTAAATGTGTTCTTCAGCAAAGTCAAGTCTATTATTTTCATCGTAAATTGTAAATATTCCAATTCTTATCAATTGTCATCTATAATTATGCTGCTTTGTCGTAGAGTCCTGTTCATTTGAATATGTGTGAAGGGCAACCTGGCGCTACAAAACTCCTGTCATGACATGGTTTAAGAAAGGCTTTAAACAATTGTCGTGGGTCTGCTGTAGGCAGCCTTCACTCTTGCAATATGTTTTATCCACAAATTAAATCATTTTCAAATGCACAGTTCAGTTCATTTGAATTATATTTTTAAATTTATTTATTTGTGTGTTTGGGATGTGATTTGTAACATGTGAGTCGTGACAGTAATGTAGAGTAAAGAATTGGTCACAGTGGAGTATATGTGGCAGTAAATTCCCCATAGCTTTCTAAACTTGGGTTGATGCTTCTATACCACTTCACTGACTGGAAATCGATATAGATGAGTGCATGTTCATTTTATCTTCATGCTACATATTTTTCTAGAACCTGGTTCATGATATTTCTTACTGCTGAGCCTGACTTTTTTTCTTCCTTATGCTTGTTTTCTGTCTGTGATTTTAGGTATTATTCCCACAACAATGATTATCTTGAAATTTGCCGCTGCTATAAGGCAATATATGAGATTCCGTCCATCAAAGAAAACCCTGCTGATTTTATTCCTGTAGGCTTTCTATTTTCTTTCTTTATTTGCTATCTTTGTTGCTATAAGATTCTATTATATGGTATATATGATATAACTTCATAACTTTTTTCCGAATATTGTATTTACACACAGATCCTGAGGAAAATATGTTGGTGCTTGGTTCTAGCACCACATTCACCGATGCAGTCAAGTCTTTTAAATTCCACCTTGGAGGATAGAAATCTATCTGAGATTCCAAACTTCCAGTATGTTATCCTATCTTTGATCTCACATCCTTTCTAATCATGTTAAAATATTTTGTTTAGAATTCCTTGTCATTGGGTGTGCCTGTTATATGTTGTGTCTAGGCTACTTTTGAAGCAGCTGGTCACCATGGAAGTCATCCAATGGACAGCTCTTTGGGAGACATATAAGAACGAGTTTGACAATGAGATGGTCTCTGGAAAGTTTTTGAGTGAAAAAGCAGCTGAAGATCTGAAACAAAGAATTATTGAACATGTGAGTCACCGAATTCCGTACACTTTTTTTTATGTTTCAGTTATTTATGTGAGCATTAACATGTATTAATTTTGTAAACCTTTCAGAACATTCTTGTTGTATCGAAATACTACGCAAGGATTACTTTGAAGAGACTTGCACAGCTTTTGTGTCTCAGCCTAGAGGTGTGTAATGCTAGTAATGGTTTTGTTCTGTTAGTCTTTACTATAGTAACTTTTTCTTATGGTGTGTGGGAATTCGTGTTTCGGAGAAAAAACTATATTCTTGGAAAGTGAAGGTGGTAGGGGAATTGTGGTTTAATTTGTTTTTCCTTGTTGACCTTCATGTGAAAATAGATGTTGTAAACCTTTAACTACCTACTGGCCTTCAATCTTAGTTTATTTGTTAAAGGGGTGTTCCTAATCAATTACTCTTGCATAATTCAGGAAGCTGAGAAGCATCTGTCTGATATGGTTGTTACCAAGGCTCTGGTTGCAAAGATCGACAGACCAATGGGAATAGTCTGTTTCCAAACAGCGAAGGATAGCAATGATGTACTTAACTCATGGGCAGCAAACTTGGAGAAACTGCTTGATCTTGTGGAGAAGAGCTGTCATCAAATACACAAGGAAACCATGGTCCATAAAGCAGCTTTGAAGGTTTAAGAAGGTAGGTCCATATATCGGCTCCTTTCTCAAATTTTCTCACTGTTGTGTTTAGAGATTTTCTCAATGAAAGTATGTGATTTTTGAAAAATGGTAGAATCATGACCATTTATTTCTGAAGTAATATTTGTTTTTAGTTTTTTTAATCATAATGCTTATTTCTGGTCATTTCAGGGGGCTCCTCAATATGTGATATGGACTGAAGTTGCCTTATGGGGATGCTCATTTGAAATGTTGCTCACTGTGTTGGTGAGGAATAACATTAAACAATTGTCTCCAATTTATATTTTGCCATTCATGCGCTCAGGGTAGATATGATATGATTCTTAGTACTAAAAGTAGCTTTGTTGTATACTACTTTTAATTTCCTTTTTTTTTAGAATTACTGTTAAATATGTTACCACCGACTTACTAGACAAGATCCTAAACGGTCTTGTTTGTAGTGGCAAGAAGTTGAGTGCTTGTTCTTCATATTCTTTCGTTTGGTCAAAATTTCTGCTTTCTCTTCTTGCTACATTTTCATTTTTGTGCAAGTGCAGCTTGGATGTCTCGTGTTATTTTCTTTTATGATAATGTTTGAGCAACATGCAATCATCTATTATTTGAGTATATATGTAAATTCGGAAACTTCGAAAGTGAAGATAAATCGGAGGGGTGGGGAGTACTCTTATATATTTAAGGATTTTGAATATGATAAATTTTTCCCTTCATAAACCCAATGCAACTGTGATTTTTGTTTGGGCGAAGAATAGACCAAATAGTGTTAAAGTACCCCTTGGGTGTTTTTTTTTCTTCTTTTTCGTGTCAACGGATGGGGTTAGCATTTGAAATCATTGTCAATCAAATTCTTAAGTTTGTTTTATGGTGAAGATCGAAATAATTCCTCATGATTAACTTGATTGCTTATTCGCTATAAACATAACTAACATATCTAAACTTGTTGAATTGACATTCGTAGGCTTTGATAAATAGGAAATGTTAATCCTTCAAGCACTTGGCTTTGATAAATAGGAAATGTTAATCCTTCAAGCACTTGGCTTATCGGTTTTATTTTTCTTGCACGTGTTCAATGTGTTTGCACAACTTGTATTTTTCTGATGTCTTTTCTTACCTTATAGTTGCGTGGGTTTGATCATTAAGACATGAAAGAGGCAATTTGTTTTTTAGGAGCACTGCTTGAAACACTAAAATAAAATATATATTCATTACTCCCTCCGTCCCTTAATACGACGCAGTTGACCTTATTACGCATGTCAAAGCATAATTTTGAGCTTAAATAATATGTTAGAAAAAAATTATGAAAATTTGATATTTTGAAAATATCCGTCGAGACAAATCTAACGACATCATATATGATATTATTTATCTTTGTATATTAGTAGAAAAATGCGGTCTAGTAAGTTAGGTCAAAATTGCAAATTTTCAAATGAGTCATCTATTGCAAAGACGCAGGGAGCATGTAGTATTAATAAAGTTGTACTTTCATTGTAACAAAAGAAAGAAAAAAAAGAGTCAAAGGTGCCCCTTATAGAGAGTTATAATAACGATATGTTTTCGCGTTTTAATCGCTGATACTTTCTTGAGTTTACATGATATTTTAGATTTTTGAGAGGGGAATATTTTTGTTTGCGTCTTAGCCCTTTTTTTACATTGTTAAAACAAATGGAGGAATGGAGATTTGTTTCATATGAGCGGTTCTCTCTTTAATTATGGAGTGAAAATTAATCATTTTTATTTTGGCGGAGAAAATTGATCAAATTGTTAACTTTTTTTTTCTTTGGCTTTTATGTAGAGATATATTTAATTGACACTATTCCACTGAATCTTTTTCTTCAAATGGAAATTCCGACGTTTACAATTACGTAATTTTTTAATCTATTCGATTCAATTCAACATACAAGATACAACACGAATTTTTATCAATATATCAATCAATCCAACCTAATCTAATGATACACATAAGACATTGATTTTCAAGTAAAATCATCACTAAATCTCATTATAGGGTTGATAAATTCACCGCTAAAGTAAAATTAAAACGAGATAATCATAAGGGAAGTAGAGACCTAATTTCTTTTTTTTATATTAGTTTTATATTATCTATTGTTTTTTCGTACATAATATATTCTATGCTTTCTCCCTCCTTTTTCTTTTCCAAGCTCCCCAACGATATATATTATTAGGTTGGGGGCCAAAAAAAGGTAAATACTAACGAAAAAACAATACACATAGTACTTGTAAATTCTAATAATGAAATTGATCAAATAATCACCGTGAGGGAGAGGAGCAATATCCAGAAGGCCATGCTGGCAAACCCGAAGGGATTGAAGAAGTTGTCTGTGGAGAACTAAAAGAAGAAGCAAAAGTAGTAGTTGTAGAAGTTGAAGAATAAGAAGCTGACGGTGACATTGAAGTCTGAAGAGAAGCCACTGGAAAGTTTTGACCATTGAAGTAGTCATAATACTTGTTTGAACTTTGCAAAGTATGAAGAACTTGATTGTGAACCATAGGATCAGTTCTAGGTTGATGTGACAAAAGGGCACTATTTGAATGTGAAATGTTCAAATTGGTCGGTGTTGGATTAACGAAAGATTGTTCCTGCTTGAGCCTAACATTTTCAGGAAAGTTGAGTTTTGCTTTGTTCCCTCTAAAACGCAATGAAGCTTGATCATAGGCTTTAGCTGCATCTTCAGCTGTTTCAAATGTACCTAACCATACTCTTGTAGCTTTGAAAGGATCTCTTATCTCTGCTGCCCATTTTCCCCATGGCCTCTGTCTTACTCCTCTGTATTTTCTTTTTGGTTGGTCTTCATTTTTCACATTGTTATTGTCTGTTCTGTATTCATATATTTGTTCTTCAATTTGGCTCCTTCCTGTCGTTGTTGTTACTGTGTTTGTCCAGTTGCTTGAACATTCTACACCTACATTACATACAATCAAATCCATTAATATATTACTAATTATATTTCTTCTTAAAAGAGAGTTCTGCATCAAGACAGAACCAAAAATAGTATGGTTGCTTATATTTTCTTATAGGTTTAAACTTTAAATGCACTTTAAGTGGCACTATTTTTAAATTAAAAGAAATTTTATCTAACATCGCTAAATTGTGTGCATTTATTTGTTGATGTGACATGCTAGATAATATGCCGACAAGCAAATGGGTGACGATTTTGTTTTTTTGTGAATCAAATATCTCTATGCACAACTGCACGCAACTTTAGAGATTAATTTCTAAAGTCGGATATGATCACAATATGCGACAATGCTCCCTCTCGACTAATTAACATATTCAACCAAGTAATCATGTGGGAGAATCCCATTTCAAATATTGATTGGAATAACTTTTAACCAACTGTTTTTTTTTTAAGGAGCCGGAGGGTCAATAAAAAATAAACTTAATCCTAAACCAAGAAATATACTCTCAAAAAATTGTTTTATTAGATTATCATATAAATATTCACCTTGGTGCTTAATTTGGGTGATAGGAGAAGATGAATTGTCAAAGAATCCACCATCTTCCCTTCTTCTCTTGAGTGCAGAATTGCCACCATAAGATAAAGAAGTTGAAGAAGAACCAAAAGGCTTAATATCAATACCATCTCCTTCAAATGCATTGTTATTCATATTCTGATTCAGAACATTATAACCATCACCACCACCATCATTGTTCTGATCACCACATATCACATGTGTTAAAGCAGAGACCATAGCTGACATCTCTCCCTCTCTATTAAGACCAGGAAACATCATTGGCAATGGCATTGACAACGTTAGTTCTTGTCCCCCTTCAATATAATTCACCACCTTTTCAATAACCCTTCATGCAAAAACCCTTCCAACACCCAACTTTAATACTCAAACACAATACTTGGACTAACTGAAATATGAATAAAACAGTAACACAAGCATACGTATATATCAATTCTTGATATCAAATAACTAGCAAGTTGACATTGCTAAGCATTGAATTTTAATTAAGGATTAATACACTAGCTAGCTATATAGTGTCGGGTCAAAACAGTGTAAGTGTGAATGCTAAAATTGTGTGGCACTCGTGTGGAGAGAAGAAACAAGTTGACGGTTTCAAATTATTTTAAGCTCGTCGGTGTTGAGCAGAAAAGTTGAAATAAAACAGTGAATAGCCGACATTAAAATAGTACGGTGATTTTTATTTTATAGCTGACTTTTTAATTATTTTTAATTAGTTGTTCCACTTGTGAAATGTAAATCCTACCTAAGTAATTATGTTTTGTCACGTTGTTTCCTATAGTGTCTATAGATGAAGGTGTTACTTGTTGGGCTTGGTTGATTAATTAGATTGGTTAATTAAAGTTTTTGAAATTCAATTTTAACCGTCAGTGTTTGATTGATTGTTGTCAATTGGTATAAGCAAGTTGTATACAATCACAACAAGTTGTTCTTTTATATTCAACTTTTATTGATGATATTTGTAGATATTAGTTGATACCAAATTGGCAAGTTGCATCCTAAGAACTACAAGTTCGTAAGGTTACATCTTATAACCATGAGTGTGCAAGTTAGACTCATCTACCTCAGTGGACTTAATTGTCCATATCCATGACTTCGACTCCTTCAAACTGACGTGATTTTGTCGAAAATTAAAAAGAGTTTAATTGATATACCCTTCTAATATTAAAAAGTTGACAAAATTATATTTTTAGTTCTTTAACTTAATTTCATTTCATGTAACAATTTGATTTTTTAACTTTTTATTATTGTGATTTCGTCCTTTAGATCCATTTGCATATTAATTTTCAAGTTTTAAATTCACAATTTTCTTTCTTACGGCCCCTCACCTTCAAATATATAGTCTTTTATTTATGTTTGCATATGAATATTAGATTTGAAGCTTGAAAATTTATATACAAATAGATAAAAAAAACAAAATTGCGATGAGAAAAAGATAGAAAGAATCAAATTGTTATCTAAAGTTAAGTTAAATAATTAAAAATGTAATTTTGCTTAAAAATATTTACTCATGCATCAAATTACACCTCACAACGTAGATATTTGTGATAATATTCAAAGAATCAGGGTAATGAAATTTTATAATGGCAACCAGTGAGTGTGTAAAAATATCAAGTGCACATTAATTTGTTTAAAAAAATATTTTGACATTTTTTTTGGGATGCATTCTTTTGACATTATCAATCAATTATAAATATCATATCATTAAAAAATGTTTGACTTTATTCAGTTATTTTGAAGAGTTGAAATTAAAAACTTCATTAGTCCTCTTTGAGCCGACAATTGACCCTTTTCCCTTTTAACGGAATAGTAACAATTACCGTCAATATTTGTTCTTGAAAAATGAGAAATAATATTTAAATATTTAATTTATGATAATTTTTTTGACAACTTTCTCACTCATATTCATATTACTTTTTACTTTATTTTTCTATTGCTTTGGTTTTCGTGCAAATACTTACTTTGTCTTTATAAATTATGGTTGTCATATAAATTATCAACCAAAATAGATGTTCAAATAAGACTCCTCTTAAAAAAAAATGCATAGATGATGATAATATGTTACTTCTATTTGTTTGAAGTAATTTCTTTCTCGATTTTGGTCAACGATCGACCTCAAACATACGCGGTTATACAATCCTAGTATCCAGTATCCACGAACGGATAAAAGGCAGTTACATGCTGTCACACATGATAAAGATTAGAGAAATGATGTTGACTTGAGTCATACACCATTTTTTTTTTATTCTTTGGATAATAGAGCGAGTGAGTACACCAAAAATTGTATACAATTCATCGAAATATTTTTTTATTTCATAATACTATAGGTAACAAATCAATTTTATATATATCAAAGTTAACAACCGATATCCACTTAATTTTGACAAAAAAAATCAATTCAATATTGATTTAAATATACCCTAATTAAAAAGATATGTGATATAAAGAGTAGTTTGATTAGAATTTACACTATCAACCAACACATCAGTCTGAGGCCCCGTTTTGATTGGCTTATTATGAGCTTATGTGGGCTTATCTATTCCCATAAGCTTTTTTAAAGGTGTTTGGATAAATAAATAAAAATAGCTTATCATAGTTTCATAAGCTGCTTATGCCATATTTTAATAAGCCTAAATTTTCAGCTTACCCTCTGACTTTACAAGGAGCTTATGAATTTATGTAATCTCCTTCAATTCTCTCCGGATCCACTTTTTCAAAACATATATTTTAATTATAATGTTAGTTATCTTTGGCGGTGCATGAGTAACAAAATTGCTATATACTTATCTTACTAAATTAACACACGTAACAAGGTTTTTTTTTTAAGGAAATTTTTTTTTTTTTACGTAACAAAATGAAACTGAATATTAATATTTTTCTTATATGAATATTTTTTTGTTACGTAACTATATACTTATCTAATGTTAATTTTGTCTTATATAAATATTGATATTTTTTTAAGGACGAATATTGATTATTCTATATATATAATTATAATTAATATATTATAATATTGTTTTTTACATCTTGATTAATTTTATCAAAATAAATCTTGTTAATTGTGGTTCGATCTTTGATTTTTTTGTTAAATTAAACATATTTAAAATTTCGATAATTGCTTATCTAATGTCACATCCAAACACTTCAATTTATGTAAGTACTTTTTAGTGTACATATCCAAACATAAATAACTTATCAAATATAAGAGCTTATAATGTAAGCTCTAATGTTATAAGCCCTAATGCTATAAACATCTATATAAATTGTTTATCCAAACGGGGCCTAAGTGTTAAAAGAAAGGAAAAATCAAATAAAATTTGAAATAAATGCATTTATCCAGGTTTCTAATTCTACAGGTTTGATTGAATCTCTTTTCAACCTTCAAAATAGCATTGCCTCCTTTTACATTTCATACCTAGTCTTCATGGTGGCCGAATGACGACACACTGAGCTTCTTTGCGAGATTCTTCTCTTCACTTCTTCAAATAGAAGCTTCACTGAAATTGTCCTCTCACTTCCTTCCATTCTCTGAAAGGTTCATCACTCAGCTTCTTTGTCGACTCCTCCCTGCATCTCCGCCCATGACATTTGATCTATATCGACAACTTCGTCTTTTGATTCTAGTACTTCCATTTCATCCTCAGAAGAAAAGGTACTACTACTCCCGCTCTTTTCATCGTCACTTCTCATATTCACATTCTATATCTATACCATTCCCAATCAAGGATTCCTTCAATTAAAGTTACAACTTACAAACCTTTAATTTTATGTGCATCTGTATGAATTTTTCGATTCAAGCTTCGTAGATTTATAGATAGATTCAATTTTACTATTATGTCATTATGACAGATTAAATATGACAAATATGCATGAAGATTCCATCATGGCTAGTTCTCACGATATACTTGAAATTCCTCTTGACATGGATCATCTCGATAATAAACTACCTTTAGAGCCCCCCTTAGAGCCCTTTGAAAGAATGGAGTTTGCATCAATTGAAGAGGCAATGAATCACTACGCAAGGTACGTTAAGAAAAAAGGTTTTAGCTTTCACACGTGTTGTGTTACTAAATCAAGAACAAATGAAGTGATAAATGGACAAGAGTGTTCAATAAGTCTATCCAGGCATGAAATTATTGATTCCTCAACGCCAAAGGTTCAAATTCAAGGAAGAAAAATGTAGAGGAAGTTCCTTGAAAGTTAGAAGACACGTGAAATTCATGCAACTTAGGAGTTAGTTTACCATTTGCCTATATATTGGCTTTGTTTGGTAAAAATAGCGGATATCTTATAAGCTAGTTGATAGCTTATAGCTGGTGACTGATAGCTTATAGCTGATAAGCTAATTAAAGTGTTTGATAAAATTAGTGGTTCAACTAGCTGATAAATGTAAAATGACATAAAAGAACATTCTTAATTCTTAATAAAATTTATATCAATTAATACTTAAAATACTTTCTTTTTATAAATTTTAAGATACTTAAAAATTAGTAATTTAAATAATTAATTTAAAATATTATTTTATATATTATTATTAATAAATTATTTTTTTCCTACAGAGATTTTTATTTATATTTATGTTTATTTTAATTTTATACTTTATAAAAAAAACTTAATAATAATGTTTCTATCTATTCATTTAAATTATAAAACTAATAACAATAAAATTATATATTATACTAACAACGAAAATTATAAAGGCTCTTTCAAAGCAAAACAAAAAAATTATAAAGGTAATGTTGTTTACGTAACAAGATATGTATATTGCAACCATTTTTTTTTTTGTCAAGGTATATTGCCATCTTCCCTTAACGAAAATTATAAAAGTATATTGTTTACGTAACAAAATAAACGTCCCTTAAATTTATTGCACTGTCGTAACAATTTTTGCCACTAACCTAACAATTTATAAAGGGTAAAAACAGAATTTAGATAAAATAATAAGGGCAAAATTGGAAGGAAAAATGATAAGCTATAAGTTAAAAGTAAAAGGTTACTTGGAATAGCGTCTGAAAAATAGTTTATAAGCTCGTGGTGAAAAAACATTACCGAACAGAATTTTTTTAGTCAAACGAGCTTATAAGCTATCCGCTATAAGCTCACTTTTTTGTCTTACCGAAGAGAGTCATTGTAAAATCAAACTCTATACAAAGGATTTCATTTCTGTTGGACAAAATTATACCTACTACAAAAACATTAGTTGTCACCAGATAATACTCTTACTAACAACGCTAAAATAACATTGTATGAAACTCACCTATCTTAATATAATTCCTTTTTTCACATTGATACCTGTTGTACCCCAATTTCTGATCCGAGAATCCCACTGACACGCGTCGCTCGACCCTGATCGATCTCTGATTTTTCAGTAAAAATTTCGAGAAAGAGGTATTTTAAAATACCTCATGTTTGGTTCCGAGTCGGATCCTCTTCTCTCTTAATTTTTATTTTATTTTTATTTTAAATTTTAAATTCCATCTTTTATTTAAATTTTTAATTAAATTAACTTTAATCTTTTATTATTATTATTTGTTTTTTTTTTCTATTTTTACCTCATTATTATTTTTAGTCTTTATCCTATTTCTTTTTTATTTTATTATTCATTTTATTGTCCCATAATATCCAAAATGGCCCTGATCCAAAAAAGGAACACAATCTGTCAGGTTTCTTCATTCATCCCAATCCAAAACAAACAACGCGCTTCTTCATTGATCCCCATCCAAAAGCACAACTTTTGTGCTTATTCTCAACAAACCCTAAACCCTAATCCGTTCACTATAAATACAACCTGCAGAAACACAAGTAGGGGACAAATAATTTCAACAAAAAAACCTGCAAGATACAGTTTCACGATCCACAATTTTCAGCAATTCAAAATCAAAAAACCTGCACAATCAAAACCCCAATTTCCAGGGACACAAACCGGTCCATCAAGAGAGTAACCAAACCCATTTTTTCTTTACAACCAATATCACAGTGAACAATACGTATCAGAACTCAACAACCAACATCAAAATTCCCAAATCATCATCGCAAATCCATAAACCAGAATCAACCGTAATAATTCCAACAAACCGAAATCAGCAATCCACACCACAAATCATCAAACCTGAATCTGAACCGATTAAAGGCGATAAAAGGCGGGCCTAATTCGAATCTAGACGCAACCCTCACGTTTCAGAATCGAGCCACCACTGCGTAGGATGTGAACCACCAGGAAAAATCGACAAAACACATCAGAGGTTCAAGGTCCAAACCGAAACAAAACTGAATCAAAGGTTTAACCAAAGGGAGTTTTCTTTCTCTTTTTTTTAGATCTAGGGTTGTATGCTTGTTATTTGGGATTTTGGGTTAAGAATTGAATAGAGGGGAGAAAAAGGAGTTGAAACAGAAAATAAAAAAAAAGGGTGTTGCAGATTTCGACGCAGCGACCGCCGTCGGAATCTGGGTTTTCACGGCGGCCTTCATAAGGCTCACCGGAAAACTCATCCCAAAAGAAGAACATAAGAGAGAGGAGAGAGCAATTTTGAAAGAAAAGAGGGAGGAGAGAGAAATACAAGTTGGAAATGAATATTTTATGACATACTCCCTTCATCCCACAATACTTGACACAATTGACCTTATTACGCATGACAATGCATAACTTTGAGCTTAAATATCTTGAATAATATATTAGAAAAAATTATGAAAATTTGATATTTTGAAAATACTCATCGAGACGAATCTAAAGACATCTTATATGATATTATTTATCTTTGTATATTAGTAGAAAAATACGGTCAAAGTAAGTTAAGTTAAAATTGCACATTTTCAAATGGGTCATCTATTGCGGGACGGATGGAGTATTGCCTATTTATAGGCGTTATACACTCTGGTGCGCGAGGGTGCACAGTCTTACCATGCACCCACGCGCCTTCGTCCCTTAATTGTTTGATCATGAGTTTCTGACCCTTTGTACCGTGATTGAATCTAGGCCGTCTGATCAATCAGACGGCCAGTTGCCAACCCTTTGGTTTCATACACCCAATGACCCGCCCAGCTCCCTTTAAACCAATCGACCCAATGCTGACCCGCCCCGTTTCCAACCCCTCTAAGCCCAACACTGTTGCATCCATTAAGCCCATTTTTTTTTATTTCTGCACCCTCATAACACTGCTTCACCCCCCGCATTTATTTGTTTATGTTTTCTTCTATTTTTTTTTTATCATGTTCATTCTTGCACACATTTTTTATTCTAATTACATTTTATTTACTGCATCTCATGTACTTTGGCTTGCTTTTACATTTTTTTTATTAGATTGTATATTAGGCTTGAATGTAAATAATTCATGTATTTTTAGTCTAGTTTTAGCATTTCACTTTTTTTTTAGTTTGTAGTCTATGGCATGGATTTTAGAATGTAAACTAGGCTTTAATGTAAATAATTTATTTTTCTTGTCATTTATTTTTTCGCAGACGTTAAAATGTATATTAGGCTTAATGTAAATCATGCATGTCTGCATGTGTGGGTGTATGCTCCGATAGTTGTAACTTTAATTTAATGCAAGCCAACCACAAAAATCACAAAAAAAAACTTTTTTCACAATAAACCTTGATTCAAAAAACCAAGTGATCCTTTTATTTTATTTTTTCATAAGTCAAAATTGCAATCAACTTTAATCGTACTTTAAGTCATTTTTTTAACATAAAAAATACAAACAAGCTTATTTTGCCATTTGGCTTTTCATTTTAAAACCTTTTTCAAAACTAATAAAAAAAACATACAACCAATCAAACGTCAATTTCTACCCCGAACTACGAGGTTTTGATCCCTCACGGGTACGTAGGCAAATGACTCGTCCTTCCAAACAATAAAAAATGTAAATAAAATTAGTCTTTGTTTCTTTTAATCATTTTAATTCCTTTTCAAAATTAAGCAAGTTTATAGCACAATTAATTAAATAAAATCAAAAGGTTCTCGTAGGATACTACGAACATAAAGGGTGCTAATACCTTCCATTTATGTAACTAACTCCCGAGCCCTAAATCTTTTTAAAATATGGGGTAGTTTGAACTTTTTTTCCCCTTTTCTTCAAAAAAATAATTAAATGTTCAGTCGTGAATAAAAGTGAGTCAAACGTTAACCAAATAATAGCCTTGATCTCCGAAAAATGACGTGACAATACCTTTATTTTTTTTTTATGCATTTTCCCTTTTACATTATTCAAAAACCCGTACATTTTTTTGATTCATACCTTCAAGCTTGTTGCACTTAAACCTATCAACTAAGAACCCTCTTAATCATCTGACTCGAATCTTTGATTGATATATCGAGTCCATTTGTTGGGTTGAGACATTTTTGAATCAATAACTTGGAACACTGGTTTGTGCTTCATCCTTCTTAATCTCCTCTTTGGCTCTTTGCTTCTTGAATTCTATCTTCATTTCTAAAGATTTGAATTATTTGGCATCGTCATTGTCAAAAAGGGAACTACGTATGAGGCAAAGAGTTACCTCTTGATTCAAACTACGTTTCTTTTACAAAAACTCCAAGAAAGTATCTCCAGCCCTGTATAAATACTATCTGAAGTTTTTTCTTAAAACTTCTCGATCGTTGAATAAATATCTTCGTATTTTACGAATACAGCCTTGAGCATAAAAATATTTGTATCAAGTTCTATATTTTTATCGACATCTTGGTCAGAGACTTCATCTTCATCACATGTAACCTTTAACATACAAATATCAGGTTATGCGTAGTTGGTTGATACATGGAAATGATATTCGGCTCTTCGCCGACTTTCATAGGTGGTTTTGGCTTGTCTTCAAAGACTAGACGTCCTTCTTCGATTGCGTTTTGAATTGTGAATTTTATTGTGAATTTTTCGATACTTTCTTTTAAAAGAATATCAAATATTTGATCGACTTTGTTTATATCAAACACATGTTTTTAGAGCGGCATTCAAAAAGTCTTTTGAGTCATGAGGTTCAAAATTGGGACATTTACTATAACTTGGCCATGATTTTACTTCTGCAAGGTTTACACTCTTATAATTTTTCTCATTTGAAACATCATTTATGATTTCCTCTTGGTCAACTATACCTACATAATGACGTTTATCTTTTCGAGGACAACACTCCTAACGGTAAACAGAAATGGGAGTCCAAAATTCAATGAATAATAAACATAAACATAAATGGGGGCACAAAATTATATGAATAAGAATCATTCAACTGAGACATCTTTAGCTAACCATTTTGTTTCAAACTGCATAGTTGAGCCCTGATGCAGCCTATTCAACCAATTCATACTCAGGGATCATGGTTATACTTTTAGACTTCATCAATATCTAGATCTACTGATGTAATAATCTAATGACTCATCATATTTTCTTTGGATCTTGGCCAAATCAATGACATTCACTTCCATTTCTCCCTTAAAGAACTTCTCATGAAAGATGGTTTTTAACTGCCGCCAATTTAGGATCGAATTGGATGGAAAGATAGTAAACCAAGTAAAGGAATCCTAGGTTAATCAACTAGGGAAATAATTCAATTTCAAAATTTCATCATTTGATATATCCATACACTTTATTAGATGCCTAGCCACGTGTTCTACTATGGACTCCCCATATTCACTAGAAAACTATGTGAACTTAGGAACTTTATATCCTCAAGAAAGTTATGTTTGCATAGCAACATTAGGGAATGGCGACACAAAATAAGGTTTGTTCACATATCCCACATTGAAACATGTCTATTTAAAGCTCACATATCCCACATTGAAACATGTCTATTTAAAGCCCTTTCCACCGCATTTTTTACTTGGTGCTCCCAATGTTTTAAAAGTGAGAGAAATTCAATTATGTGTGATTGATCTAATACTCAAGAATGATTTTATTTATTTATTTATTTAAAAGCTATCAACATATTAACTGTATTTTTATCTTTTGTTTAGTTAATAAAACATGTACTCACCAATGTCCAATAAATTTCTAAAATGTTTCTCTTTTTTAATTGATTTAAATGAAT
>Ga0315913_1003290_pt1 | contig 19382 bp, 7 predicted proteins | sample MpolsnodulesMG_FD_207736 | JGI IMG/M metagenome (GOLD analysis project Ga0315913, IMG submission 207736) | Medicago polymorpha root nodule microbial communities from Los Angeles, California, United States - small nodules | ecosystem: Host-associated > Plants > Roots > Nodule | place: USA... | reverse complement strand
AACTAGTCGTGTATATATATATAGAATGAAATTAATTACTATGTATTGATAATATCCCTAAAAAAAATGTATTGATAATATAATTTTTTATTTAGGGAATAACATAAAAATCTTTAGATTGTTGCTGTGAGCTTAGCTCGGTTAGTAAGACATAATATATGCAAGATTCAGGGTTCGAACCCCGGACACCACCAATAATCAATATGCAATACTTGACAATAGTATCGTGTCATACTATTATTTTCTAAAATACATACTCAAATATATTGTGGTGTTATATGATTGCACGTCTATATTTATTTATTTTTAGAAAATTTATATTTGTTGGTCTATTTTTATATTATCATATCCTTTGGAAGGAAAAAATTTGTGATTTGGAAAACGGGCGTGTGGTTGGGAATGAGGAAAAGATTGACACAGAGATAGTTGTGATTGCATATGAATTTCGATTTGATGAAGGGTGGGATAAATTTGAGTCATTGATGAAGAAGAGTATGAACAATAGAACAAAAAATTTAGAAAGAAAATTATGAAAGAGGGGAAGAGTAGGAACGGTACAACAAGGAGACAAGATTTAGGGTGAGTAGTTGTAGATGTTCTCTCTTTTTAGTTTTTAATAAATTTGAATCATCTATTTAATTTAAGAGTAGTGTTATTTGAACAATTATTTAAAACAATTTTGGTAACAACTTTTTTTTCTTTTTTTATTGGTCAAAAACGACAGAGAGAACAAAATAAGAGAGAATAAGAATGTAAAGTGAGTATGAGAGTGAGAAATGTCATGAGCACACTCACTAACGCACTCTTTTAACACACTCAATAATAACTAGTCACGTGTCTCACTTTTTATCTCCTATGTTCAATCTCCTCCAAACACAATCTTTTCATGTTCTCTCCGATGTTCTCCTCTGTCAAAGAGAGTGAGCTTTTCCAACTCCAACTGTTTTGTTTCTTGTTTCCCACGCTTATTTGATTTAGCCGTTGACAAGTGGGTGACGGTGAAGGAGATGGAGAGTCGGGGGTGGGTGGATGGAGGCGGTGCCTAGGAGTGGGTGGAGGAGGTGCCTTTTGGCTTGGGAGGATGAGTCTGTTACAAATTGCTCTTTCTTGCTGCATGATATTGTTTTGCAGGACCGTGTTTCGGATAGATGGCGGTGGCTCCTTGATCCCGTTGCCAGTTTCTCCGTCAAGGGGACATATCAGTATATTACTACATCAGTTGACCCTCTTGATCGCGGTATGTACGATGATGTCTCGCAAAGGCAAGTTCCTCTTAAGGTCTTTGTGTTTTCTTGGAGGCTCCTTCGAGATCGACTTCCAATCCGAGATAACCTTCTTCGTAGGGGAATTATTTATCAGGATGGCATTTCTTGCATTGGAGGGTGCAGAACTTCAGAGAATGCGACGCATCTTCTATTTCGATGTGACATCTTTGGTACAGTGTGGCACTATTAATATCAGTGGGTAGGCATTTCTTTTATTGCTCCAGCTTCAGTTAGGGATCATCTTCATCAGTTCGGTCAATTGGCGGGTTTACCGAGATTTACTCATTCTTTTCTGACAGTAATCTGGCATGCTAGTGTCTGGTTTATATGGAAGGAAAGAAATAACAGGATTTTTCAGCAAAAGTCACTGACATTGGATCGTTTAGCAGACACTGTCAAGTTTATGTCTTATATTTGGCTAAAGGCAAATATGCCCAGTTTCGCCTTCAGTTATAATGACTAGTGACGACATCCTTTATTTTGTATGGGTGTGTTGATGTAGCTTTTTGTCTGTTTTCCTTCTGTTGGTTGTTTTTGGATTTGTATACACTGTACTTTATTTGTGCTGGGTGTTTCTCTTTTGCACATCTTGTGCGAGATGAACCACCTGTGGTAATTTAATATATTCCATTCTGGCTTGTTAAAAAAAACATTAGCATAAACATAGATATAGGAATAAATAGGATGGAATTTCCTTGCTTATATAAATGTTGAAGTTTTATTGTTTGTTAATTGTTATATTGAATTTGCTTGCTATATGGTATGGCAGTTTGTATTACGATATTGTTGTATATAAGTAACAAAATAACAAATGAAAAAATTGAAAAAGCTTAAGTTTTAACAATTGTAGTGTGTAAAATTTGAATAAAAATCAGCTCAGAAATTCCATTAAGATGACATTGATAGGGAGGAAACCTTGACAAAATTTGGGTGGTCATCATTTATTAAAAACCATGATGGTCATCATCTAACTTAACAAAATTACGATGGTCATCGTCTATTAAAATCCATGATACTGCAAAAGAAGAACCAATCTTTTATATCAATGTTATATAACAACTTTAAATGGGATTGTATGCTTTCAACAATGATAATATCATAGTTCCAATGCTTGTCCTAAATACACTTTCTAGAACGCATCATCCACGCTTGCAACAAAGATAAGATCCCAATTCACTTAATTAACAAACAAACAAGGCTATAGATGACGGCGACATAAGCTATGGGGTTGGCACGATTGAAGCTAACGACAGGGAGAGAGAGAGAGAGACGATACCAAGGGAGGGGAAAAAGCGGTCGTGGAGAGAGATAGAAAGAAACAACAAACAAGGCTCCTTAGCTCAGGGACAATATCAAAAATTAAGACTTGCTTCAGATCCAAACCCACCGTGTTATTTCTCGACACTCTTCTGTCTCTTCTTTTTCTTCTTCTCTTTCTCTATCCAACCGTTAATTATTTAAAAAAATAAAATGTTTAGAAACGGAATGAACAGGTTAAGTTAAATGAATTAAAAGAGGGGTAATGCTAACCGGTGCTTCCAGAGCACTAGTTAAGAAAGACAAAAGAGGAAATTTTAAGCCAAAAAAGAAAGCATTTAATGCATTAATTACACAACTTTAAATGCAAATATTACATTTTTTGGGTCATTATTTAAGCATTTAATGGAAATGTTACTATATTTAAGCATTTAAAGGGAAACACATGACTAATTCTTATTAGGTGTGTTAAAAAAGTGCTAGTGGATGTATCCCTAGCATTTCTCATGAGAATTGTCAAAAGTGGTTGTACAAATATTATTTATCTTAATTCAAAAGTTTTTTTCGTGGTCCACCAATAAAAGACTTAATTAAGCCGACACTCTAGAATTCACCTATAAACAATACCAGTTCTAAGAAAACACTTTAAACACACAATTATATTGTGTTTAGTTTTTTTAGTGGAGTTATATTGTGTTTAGTTTTTTGTTTTTGAGTAAGGTGGCATTTAGCACGGGTAAGTGGAGTTTTTTCCCATCATGAGAAAGTTAGTAATGTCCATTAGATTAAATGAGGAACACATTTTTATCCTACTCTCTCATCATTAGATTATTTTTTACACTATCTTCCACCCTCTCTCTTTCATGTCCCCACACCACCACCACCACCACCAAATCACATATTCAGCAACCACTTTGACCATCGTCGTACCACCACACACCACCATGGTTGCTGCCGGAAACCTAAAGTTTCAAGTTTTATAAGGGTGTTGTTCTAGAAAATAACAATTTGGATCTAATTGAATACTGGTTTTCAATTTGGATCTTGCATTTTGACATGAAATTGGTCTCTCCATCCATTTCATACGATTGTGACAGGTTCCAAAACGAAAACCAATTCTCAATAATTAGACATGAAAAAACTAAAATCTACCATTAATGTTGAAAATGGTTGTTTCAGTAACAATAACCATGACATCACGGTGAATATGGACAAACGATTGAATATGTTCTTCTTTGGTGAATATGTTCTCAAAACAGTGAATGTGTTCTCAAAACTAAAATCCACCATTCAAGAAATTTCAATCCAGAATTTTTTATGTTCTTCTTTGGTGTGATTTAGGTATGGGTTTTTGTATGTGTTGATTATCTTGTCTTTATGTAATTAGTCTGTTTGAACTGAGTGAATATGTACAAGTGAATATGGCATCTGAAGCTCCCAAGCAATGGATGTCGATTAGAGTTTTTTGGAGGTGTGATAAGGTGGGTCTGCTAGTGGCAACGAAGACTTGAGTTTACTGTTAGTGGTGAATGGAGGAAGATAGGTTGAAGACAAAGAGGGAGAAAATATAGTGTAGGCAAACTATTATAAAGTTATGCTCCTCTTTAATCTAATGATCCAAAAAAATCTTTTCTATGGTGGGAAAATCCACTGACCCATGCTAAACCCTACTTTTGAGTAATAGTGTTCAGTTTTTTTAGGAAGATTAATTGTGTTTAGTTTTTTTTAGGAAGATTAATCGTGTTTAGTTTTTTTTTTAAGGATATATTATGTTTAGTTATATTTTTAAAAATAATGATTTGTATGTATTTGGTATAAAGAAATGTTTAACAATATTGCATAAAAAATAAATATTTGAATTGCAATAATCCAACAAAAACACTACAGTTAACAAAACTTTGGAGCCCGACACATTGCTCTTTAAGCAGCACCTCAAAGTGGCTCAATCGTAACTCCCGACCGACTATTTTCAGCAAAGTCAGCAATTTTCAGCAAAGTCAGCAATTTTCGCCAATAAGCACCAATACCCAAGATTTACAATCTAGAAAATGTCAAACTACAACCTAGCATATAGTCAACAAAAAACGAAAATTGAAAATTCAACAATCCTTTTTTTAAAAAGAAAACAATTACAAAATAAAATGTAGAGTAGAACGTACACAAAAAAACCATCAATCATATGCCATACAACACTCCATTCAACGAGAACAAAATTTCCAATACAACATCAAAAATTCAATTCATCCACCAAAAAAGTGACTTAACTAGCACAAACCATCTAAAAATAAGAGAAAAAATCGACAATAAATATAACCTATACAAACCAATGATCTCATTAGATCCGACTCAGTCAAAACTCAAGCTTATGTCTAAATTCCCATTAAACTCTTTTTTTATCTCTAACCGTTCGTAATAATTGAGAATTCTTATTTGTTTGCACTACTTAATTTAAAATTGTTGTCAAAATCGAGTGACCGTTACAGCCTCTACTCCCTTCCCCACCAAAGAAAAGAATAAAAAAGATGGATCATATCACTAATATTCTCAGCAGATGAAGCCAATAGCTCATGTAAGCTAGATAGTGAGCTAGATAGTGCCAGTACAGTTTTAATTGATGTTACCGGCAACATCACTACCATTTGAGAGTTGAGATTGTCGGGAAGACTCGCCTTCATCTTTAGCTGTTTTGTCCAGAGTAATAGTTTGAAAATCAGCAGTGAAGCTATGGTCCCTTGATTCAACGGGTGAAACCGAACCAGAGTCAGCCTGGACTTGAGCAGAGGTCAACCGGTCCATCCAATTACGCCTCCTCAACTTGTCACCCTGCAACAAAGTTAACATAGAGAAATAAGCGGATATATGATAGATACAGTGAATTGTAGCGATATACGTACAGAAAATGTGCTAAGTGCATAACATGAAAGTGACACCAAATGCTATTGAAAACTTACCTGGACATCCACAACATTTGAATTTCTCATCGAATCAAGTATCAATTGAATGTTGCTTGTCAAATTTTTAACCTTCAAAAAGATATTCCATAAAACAAAAACAAAACTCAGTGTGCTGCTACTGCTAAGTATTTTAAAAAATGAACATGTCAAACATAAAAACTTACTTCCACATTACAAAATCAAATCAGTATGAAATAGTCACTCTTCATAACCTATACTCCTACGGTATCCTCTAACACCTCTTGTCAAATTTTTAACTTTCAAAAAGATATTCCATAAAACAAAAGCAAAACTCAGTGCGCTGCTACTGCTATGTATTTTAAAAAATGAACACATGTCAAACATAAAAACTTGATTTCCAAATTACAAAATCAAATCAGTATGAAATGCTCACTAATAACTTCATAACCTATGCTCCTATAGTATATCCTCTAACACCTCTTGTAACACAATTAGAAGCAGTGCTTTAGAGATTCATATTGATTTCAGAGCATGATAACTCAGGTGTGAGGAAAGTTTTGTTAAAGAACAGCTTTTCAAAAGGACAAAATTCAATTTATTTTTTTATTCAAACTGCTGCACATCCAATGCATACATAAGAACACTAACACATTTCATTTCAATCAAAATGAAAATGTTGTCTTCAACCTCCAATTGTCATGCATTAATCCAGAATTGTCATCTATCCATCGAAAGTGTTGGACAATTTACATGTCTGTAATGACATTCAGTAACAAGTCTTTCTACTATGATCTCTCGTTAAAAGGAGTGAAAAAATATAATCAAGTACATGGGAGAAGTAACAATAAACAGTCTTAATTGGCGCGTAAATGATAAAGAATTCATTCACAATATTCAAAGTTACAAAAGAGGAGGAGAAACAAAACATTAGCCAGGTGATTTCTTAAAGTTCCATTTTCATCACATCATACCATTGACAGCATACAGTATAATTGAAAAGCTTATCATAAATTTATAAAAAAATTCTTCATGAAAATAGATGTTAAGGTTCTCCTTAATAAATGTTCTTATCTAATCTAATAACTGTTTCTTGAAGAAACCATGCAAAATGTCTTAAAAACAGTGTCAATTTGAAAATTTTCAACTAAAATCAAATAGCGGCCGCTATCCGCTCCGCTATGCCGCTATAGCAGCTGAAGCGGCCACTATCTCATTCCGCACCGCCACGACGATTAGCGTGGTGGTTCGTCGCCGCTACGCTACGCGCGGCCCCTATTGACTACTATGGTTTACTTAACCGTATTGTTAGGTTAGTGAACCGCCGACATTCAATACCCGGAAAACCCACTGATTTCCGTTAGTTAATAATATAGTCAGTAAACAATTTGAAATAGAATCCTAGAACAATTTTGATGAACATATAGAACGGAAGAAGTGGTCAAGCTATAGAATATCACATCTAAATTTCACTTGCTGAAGTCTATTGGCAACCATTAAGAAACTTTTTAATTATTTGATGGACGTTATCTTATTTATCTTCTGATTGTACCATTATACACCCTAAAAAGTAGCTTTCCTTTGTTTTTCTTTATGATACTGTAAACTAATATCTAAATTCTGAACTCTTTAAAGTTACTGTTGTGTGTGTCCTTTCTTTTTCTTGAAAAACAATAAACAAACATCAGAATGCTGGCAAAATTGATGGTGGGTGTGGTTATATTGCAAGAAAAATGCTAGGTCATTTAAAAGAAGGAAAACAAAACATAACTCCGTGTGTATAAGGTACAACAACAACAACCAAGCCTTATCCCACTGAGTGGGATCAGATACATGGATCAAACGTCATAATGTTCCATCAAATACTATACTTCTATCCAACTCATTAATCTCTAGATCTTTATTAATTGTTTCTCTTATAGTTTTTCTAGGTCTTCCTCTATCTCTAGTGATTTGTCCTTACTACCAAATCCACAGGTCTTCTCTCTACATGCCCAGTCCACCTAAGCCTAGTTTCCACCATTTTTTCTACTAAAGGTGTTACCCCAACTCTCTAATGTATAAGGTAAAATCCATCTAATCAATAAAACTACATATAGATAGTAAGCTTCAGATTAGCTTTGTAAGTATAAATTCATCATTGCTAAAAATCAATATGAACAAAGATTTGTCAATAAATGACCAGTGCAAGTCTCTTTAAAAAAAATAAAAAATGACCAGTACAAGTCAAAGATTAACTAAAAACAACCATTAAGTATAACATATTCAAAGGCTCTACAGAAAATATTAGTGATTAATCAAAGTAAATTTAACTTACTCGAGGGAAGTTTGCTATCAAGGTAATTGGAACCCAACCCTCTTCATCCATATTGGACTTTAAAAACTCATCATTCGCTAAATTAATATCACTGTCAAAAATAAATCAGCAATGAATGGAGAATCCAATTGTCAAGCATTATTGATAAACAAAAAGAACGGAAACATATTAAAACTACCTAAAGTAATAATCAATCTGGTTGACTATCACATTGGACAAAGAAGATTCTGCAGCAGGAAAGAATGTTGCAGGAGAAGGCATGTGGGGAAAGACTGGCATACCCCTAAAGGGATCCAACGGTACTGTTGGAAAGTAATAAAAGTCTACAATGACAAAGAATGAGGATTAGTAATTATAAATTTCGTAAAAACACAATTGATGAATAAGAGACACATACTAACCAGGATAAGCAACAGGGGCTGGGAAGGGTCCAATGGTTTGAGGACCCAAAAATGCAGCAGTACTAGGTGGTGGGGGCCTCAATATTCCTCTGGGAGGCATCCTTGGTTGGGGTGCGTGAGCATCTCTAATGTTCGCGTAATTTCCACGATCGTGTTCACGCCTGCTATTATAACTATTCTGATGATAGGAACCATCTCCTCGTGGATGGGACCCAAAATGACCCCTGCGAGAGGACCCCCCTACAAATGGTCTTGCATCCCAGTTATTGTTCCGGTGATGATCTCTTGGAGAAGAGTCAGGGATGCTTGGCACCATATTCGGGTAGCTAACTGCTGGAGGGAGCTGATATACAGGATAGGGAGGCAGTGGTGGAGGAGTAGGAGGGTTGGATAAGCTGCTCTGAGCAGGACCAGGCCCAATGTTACTGCCACTTATGCGCCTCATAGGTCTTGGTCTATTGGCCACATTATTGTTTGCCATAGAACTAGATTTTGTGTTACTAGTACCTTGTCTCTGAGGGGAGTGTGAAATTATAGGCCCCTACAAAACAACAGAAAGGTCATGCAAGCATATAAGACTCACCATTTACCGCACTAAAGCTTATATAAAATCCTTCTTGGCAAAGACATACCCTGTTTGACAATAGCATAGCACAATGCTGGATATAAATCCATAAACAGAAATAGAGTTTTGTGATCATCAACTAGGGTTCATGTAATATTGTTAAATAACAGCCCTATAGCATAGCAGAATTTGAACAAACCACTATTTTTCCACAATAAGCTATTTAGTACAAAATACCGTCATAGAGCAGCTAGAGTGCATAGTGGAATATTAACAAACTGCTATTTTCTGTGATCCGCGATTAACAACACTGGGTTCAGCATAAGTGTTATGCATAACAAATCATACATAGAGAGAATTATAAAATATTATCATATCTCTCATATCCACATTTATAATGTTCAATCATATCAATACACCTCTATATGCTGCCATATATAGGATTCTCAGTATACCGAATTCAACACAAACAACATTTACATCAACAATTATATTCCTTCCTGGACTTAGCAACACAACAGAGAGCTCTTACAATCACTTTATACCTCAAACGAAAAAATAAAAAACAACAAAGTAAACAAAGATAATACAATAACAACAAGCTTTAACCTACACAGTGGAGTCAGTTACATCAATCAAATTACTCTAACGAAACTACGTTCAATTGAACTTTTTTTTTTTAATTACTAGTTAGGACGCGTTTGTGTCAGTGTCATGTCGGTGTGTCTATCATTGCTTCATTCAATTCATAAATTATGTTTCATTAAATATCCAATTCATTAATCTATAGAAAGTAAACAGAGAACATACCTGTAAAAAAAATCATTTTCAGAAAATTAGGGAAAGTAATAGAACAAAACCTGAGAAGTGGAAGGTGATCCATCAACAGCAGCAGCAACAGCAACAGGAGCAATCTTCGAAGAAGAGGATTCGGGTGGCAATTTACCAGGAATTTTGGCGGATTCAGACAAAGCAGGCCATGATTCAGCACCCATGACAGGACCAATTTCAACAACGACGCCGTTCAAGGGTTGTTTGTTCCATGCAGGTTTCTTAGAACCACCTGCATTGCCACCATCACCACCATCAGAAGCTATCGTACTCGAATTCTTCTCCACCGGAGCCGGAATCGGAGAAGATACCACTACCGCCTTAGGAGAATCATCAGACGGCGGAGGTTGGTCGACCGTAGTGAGAGAGGAGGTGGAGGAGGAAGAAGATGATGACGGAAGTGATTGATGAATTCCGGTTGGTGATTGTGATTGTGATTCTGTATCGCAGCCGGAGCCGCCGCGTACGACTTGAGCCCACGGTGAAGGAAGGGTTTTTCGAATGAAATTAGGGTTGTTAGTTTCACTTGACGGCGGCGCCGGTGACGGAACACTCGTCGGAGAGTGATTATTTTGAGTGGTAACCATTGATTGATAATTAGGGTTTTGAACCAAAAACACCAAAAAAAAAATTGATGAAATTGATTAGTATAGGATAGGATCAAAAGCACGAATGAATAAATAAAAAAATTGAGACAAAAAAGAATGATAAATTATGAGAATTTGGGTTATTCTCTAACTAGAACTAGAACTAGAATTAATGTGATGATTCTAGTTAGAGATGAAACCCTTTCTCTAAACAAAAATTTTGCGACCTCTCTCTGTCTCTCTCTCCTCTCTCACTCTCGCCGCTGTTGTTTCTTCTCGTCTTTTACCACTCTACCACATAAACCTACTTTGTTACTCTTTTCTCATTTATCTATCATTTATTTCATTTTTTAATTAATTATAAATTGTAAGTAAATGTTTTCATTTCCTTCCTTTTTTTTGTGGAAAAATTGTTTCTTTCTTTTTTCTTTTGGTACAAAAATTGTTTATTTCTTATCATTATTAATTTAGGATTTCTTTGAGTACATAATTTAGGAATTTATTTTAGTATCAGTCAAGGTTTTTTTTTCTTTAGTAAGAATTATCAGTCAAAGTTTGAAAAGTTTTAGTCAAAAGAAATGAGATTGAGCTAATAATTTTTCTTTTTATTTGGGAAGAGCTTTGAGGTTGTGTTATAGAAAAAAGCTTGTTTAGTTATATTAGATTAATTTTTATACATATATGAAAAATTTGGTTAAATAACTTTTCGGTCCTTTTAAAATTTTGCTTTTTAATACCCTTAAATTTTTCATCAAGTTTTAGTTCTCTAAATATTTTCAAATTTAGTAACCAAAAAAGAAAAATTTAAATTTTCAATTATTTTCTACAATCATGTTTAGTGCATTATAGAAATTTTTCTTGCAAAATTTTAATTTCTTTTAACAAAGGATGAATAGAATTTGAATTTCTAAGTTATCCTAATTTCTTTTGGAAGATTTTGGACTGTCTTTTTATTATTTCAATTATATATTTAAACAAATTTTTCTATAATAATGATATATAGTTGTTGTTATTAAAAAGATAAAAAAATAAATATATATTTGTTATATTATTGTATATATTTGTTACATTATGGTTTTTTCCGAGAGATTTGTTATATTATTGTTGTTATTGTGGGACCAATGACATATTTAAAGTTTTTTTTAAGGAACGTATTTAAAGTTTAAACTTTATTATTAACGTCTTCCATAACTCCAATGTTAATAGCTTTCGGCGTTCAATCTATCAATCTTCGTTAATAGCTAGAAGATTGCTTTTCAGACATAGAAAACATCACAATGACACAAGAAAATTACCCATAAGCCCCCAACGATAGTTAACTACCGTTGAGAAAGCCGGCAGCAGTTAACTGCCGCTGGTGCCAGCGGTAGTTAACTGTCGTTGTTTTCTGTTATAAAAATTGCATTTTTTGTGTTTTTAACTGCCAAAACTCCATTGTTGAATTTTTTGCTTCCAAAGGCGCGAATTTCACAAAGCTTAAGCCATTCCAAATCTAACGCAAATTCGAATAAAATTGCGTAATGTTAAATAAATTCGAAAAGTGAATAAATAAAAAATTGTTCCATTCGATATCATAACTTATATAGCTGATTCTCAATAATACATGTTTCTAACTTATATAGATGACTCATTATATTACATTCAGAAATACACCTTCCAACTACAACAATTATCTTACCTCTGAATGGGGTAAATTCAAACTCTCTAAGCAGCAGGACTCCAACATTCGTCCAACATTTCTACTGTTCCATTCAAAAGATTAAATTCATGTTAGGCTTGGTTTAAATGACGGTATTCAAGTGTCAAAAGAATGAGGTTCATTCCTTGACACTTCAATACCTTCATTTAAACCAGTCTAACAAGAATTTAATCTTTTGAAAGGAACAATAGAAATGTCGGGCAAATGTTTGAGTCATGCCGTTTAACAAGTTTGAATTATCTCATTCAAAGGAAGATAATTGTCGTAGTTGGAAGGTGCATTTCCCTATCTAATCACAATCTTCTGGCGGAATCAGACTCTTGATAATAATATCTTCAGTTAATCTCACCAACGTTACCCGCATATCGATCCACTGGAACATGTTGTGCTCCCAAAACATGCTCGTCACGTTTTCGTCGTTCATTAATTCCACCCAACTGAATGATACTCTCTCCTCGTCGAGCGTTGGACGTTTATACCGAACGTATTCCACCCTCCTTGTGTCTCTGAGGTTGACTCCCTGGTTAAATTCATTCAGTTCATCCCTTGAGACCTTTTAACGTTACACCAAGGCACCGAACCTTCTACCTCTGAGGTTCTCCGCCGTTGAATTGTGCATGAACGTCGATCCACCCGACCTTTGTTTCAAATCTACACAATAAGAAATTAAAAACAATCAATGAATCATTCAAACATTTCATCAAACACTTGATGTGCAAATTATACATAAACCTTAAAAATCATAAAAATAACCCTAAACTCTAAAAAAAACATAAAATTACAAAAAGTATAACAAAATTATTCAACTTATATCTACTCTTAAAATAATCATATACTCTTACATGTAAATCTACTTAAAAACTAAATTAAAAAAATAAATAAAAAACACCAAAATAAAAAATAACCCTAAAATTCTAAACTATAACATAAACATCATGCAAACATTTTAACTAAATTAATCAACTTACATCTACTGTAAAAATGAATTATAACATGTAAATCTACTAAAAAACTAAAATAAATTAAATCTACTCAAAAACTAAAAAAAAACATTTATAACAACTAAAATGTAAGTTAATAGCATTATGATTACTTACTTGTGATTTTGTTGAATAAATTTGGTTGGGTTTTTTTAGAGAGATTTGAAATTTTTTTGGTAAAATGAGAGTAATAATGGATGAGAGAGCTTCTGCCAGATTTGTAGCAGGAGCGCATCGACAGTTAACTGCTGAGGTTTTCCTCGGTAGTTAACCACAACCCGTTCCAATCAAATTCGGCAGTTAACTGTCGAGGGGCATTTGAGTAATTTACTTGTGTTTTTCAGCCCTATCAAATGTGTGAACAACAATTTTCTTGGTGGGAACAACAAATGACATGCTAACGTGTTTCAAGGACAAAAACAGAAACCTAGTTAGTCAATCTTGAGTACATTATATGATTTTTTTCACAAAAGGTAAATAAGGAGGTGACATTTAGCATGGGTGAGTGAAGTTTTTTTTTTTCTACTGTGAAAAAGTTGATCATGTTCATTAGATTAAATGAGGAACATATTCTTATCCTATTCTCTCAACATTAAATTATTTTTTTGTGTGACACCTTAAAACTTAATTTGAAATACACAATAAATTACAATAGTTTTGAGTAGAATACATAATGGATCTGACGAGACTAAAAATCAATTCTTTTTCATTTCAAGTGATTGCATTTAAGACATTTCACATCGTAAATATGTTACCAATTAAGCATATAACATCATTTAGAGGCATGTTGAAAATAAATAACACATAATAAGCAATTACTCCCTCCGTCCCAAAATGTATGACGTTTTGGACATTTCACACATATTAAGAAATGCAATTAATATTGTGTGGGAAAGAGATATTATTAGTTGTTTTACAAAATTGTCCTTAATAAATAATATGGGAAAGATAAATGAAAGAATTGAAAGAAGATAGAGTAATAAATAGTTAAGGTTATAATAGGAAAAGTAACATTAATGTTGCATTGGTATTGTAAAGCGACATATAATTTGGGACAAATTTTTTGCTCTAAAGCGACATACAATTTGGGACGAAGGGAGTAATAAACAATGACAATCATAGTCATAGACACATTCACATAGTAAGTCACATAATCAATTTATTGCAAGAGTTCGAGTATGTCACTTGTGCACCTTATAACACATGATACACTCCTTAAAAAAAAAACACATGATACACTTGTCATGTTGGCACGTTCACACATTTTACTTTTTTCTTGACATTAATCTCTCAAACACAATTTATTTGGGGTTGGTCTAGTGGTTGACTTGATATCTTGGAGTTTGCTCATCTTAAGGTCTCAGGTTCGATTACCTCTAATGTCAATTTAAGTGGACAAGTTCATACAAAGTTTTGCTTTGGTTTTAAATGGGGCCTCCACAAATAGGCGGTGGGATTGGTTCGCTCGGATTAGTCGGTTGTTAGACCGGATATCGAGTTTAAAAAAAAAATTCTCTCAAACACAAACACAATTAATCATCTCACAATGCAACCCTCAATGCACACATAAGCATGAAACAACACTGATTCATTGGTACCACTAATCCGAACATTTGAGAGGAATGTGACATTATGTTCCAATCGATGTAGATACATTCAACCCCTGAGAGACTCACTCCAATCCCTGAGATCCTCTAGCTGACAATCTAGAGTACTGAAGGCTTGTGCAGTAGCTCCCGATAATCGAGTTTTTCTCTTAATGTCACTTGAGAGTTCCCACTTTTAATATCTCATGTGATTTAACAAGTAGGTTCCTACTAAAACAGACCCATTAAAATAGTGCTCCCATGTCACTGGCTCATCACAACCTACAGGAGCGGAGCCAGGTTTTAAACATTGGGGGGATCAAGTCTTAAAAAGGTAGTATAATTTAGGAAAAAAACTTACATAATGGCCTTTTTTTAAAAGTGAAAAGGATTTTTTTGCCATAAAAACAAAGGTCTAACATACAAAATGACACAAATGTTAATAATGGGGGGCCATATTCATAATAATGTGTAAATAGCAGTATAAATTAATAGTATAATAGTAGTAAAAAAAAATTTAGAAAAATTGGGGGGGGACCGCAGCCACCCCTGGCCCTCCGCCCCTGACAACCTATATATGATGATGACACATATACATTGTATGTCGACTCCCTTTAAACTCAAGCCACTCCTTGGTTGAAGGGGTCTCGTTGAGGGAGAATAATGACTTAATAAAACTGTCTTTAGAAGGACTTAGTACAATTCCACACTTGGTTCATAAATCCAAAGACTACCCACATGATGGGACCTTGTGAAGTTCCCTGTAGTTCATATTCAACACATCACATGATCCACACGAGGGATTTTATAATCAACAGATAAACAATTACAATTTATAATCATACATCAGATCAAATTTCAACACTATATTTTATTTCAGCATATTGTTAACGACTGTCCCGAGTACTCTTTAAGCATTCCTAATAAAAAAATTATTCTTTAAAAAAATTAAAGACTTCAATTTTCAAAGCAACAAATATACAAACTTTCAGAAAAACTTACCACTTTGAGTGCTTAAAGAGTGCCCTCGGGACACTCGTTAATATTTTCCTGTGTTTAATCAAAAGCCAGTATGTTAACTGAGATAGGTGAGGACACATGATTTCAGGCTTTGTTACCTTAACAGGATCGGCTTATGCACATTTGAATAAATAATCAACTCAAGGGCATTGTTGTGGAATCAATCTAGTTCTTACACCTTCATTAGTCATTACTGTATAGAGTATAAATCTATAGTCCTTATAATTATTTAAAATTAATCATTATATTATACAAATTTTGCCAATTGTTTCTTATAAATTGCCAACAATTGCAAATTGAGTCCATAAGTTTTACAGTTTTGTTAATATCTTTTGATAAGATTAAAATTTTGCTAATTGGTCCTTTAAAATTTTGAAATTTCATATAACATAAGAAAGAAGAATATTATTACCCTACTCAAACAAAATAGATTTAGAAACAAACAGAGTTCAATTGAACCATTTAAAATGCCAAAAGGTCTAATTTCCCTTAAGTTTTTAATTAGCCAACCAAAATCACTTTAAAGGTGGTTTTGACATTTAAGCTTTGTTAGCATCCTAGTTTCTGATGTATTATATGACTCACATATAAATTAGGAGGGAGTCATATGATATTTTTTTATATAATAAAAAAAATCAAATGAGTTAGGGTTCATCAAGGTCTTCTGTCTTATATCTTATATAATATCACAAGAGTTTAAGAAAAGCTCCCACCAATCTAAAAAACCAGAAATGAAAAAACTATTAAAGAAATGTCAAATTGATATCTGAATGGAGTCCATGTATAGTTCTTGATTACAAGATAAGAAAAGTAAAAAAATAAAAGCCAAAACTAGGTGTACTGAATCCACATTTCCCTTGACAATTGTAGGATGAGAAGGAAATCTTTTGGATTTAAGGACCATAGTGGAACGAAGAACAAAATACGTTATCTTTGAGCTGTAACACGGAGGAAAGGTACCTTCTTCTTTGAGGCTAGGTAGACACCAGAGCATTCTCAATTGCTCAGGATTCAGGAATCCTTGGAGGATGAGTTAATAATGTGAATCTGATAATCAAAGTATTTTGGGCCAATCCAGTGACGATTTAATACAAGAGGAACATTCTTGATAATCCAATTGTCGTGTCCTTTGTCTGGATCAATGCTCTTAACAAATTCATCCTGCATGTCAACTAAGTCGAAGACTTTGAGTTTATCCAAGAATTGGATGCCAGTGGGTACCTTCTTGAGGCAGGGAATCTTTTCCATTCGTAGACGTTCAAGAGAGAGCAAAGCACCTTTCTCTATAAGGATAGAATTTACTCTATTCATATGACAGAGAAATAGTTCTTTCAATTTCTTAAATCCTCCATTTTGAAAATGCAAAAATTCACCATCATAGGCATTCTCCAACAAATTCAGCTTCAGCAGATTTGGCAAGTTTTTCAGTGACTGCATAGGATCATCTGTCAGCTTGGATAAAGCCATCATTATCTGAACAAGACATTCAAACTTTGGAATCCAGTCAGGTAACTTCTCTAGTCTAGCTTTCAAATGAAGCCGACGAAGTTTTGGTGGGGTTGACACAAAGTTTAAGTCAATAATTTCATCCTCGGATATTGCAGTGATATTAAGTGATTCAATGCATTCCATCTCTACTACGGCTGCACTTATGGCATTCCCGTGTTCTCTTCTTACATGCTTTAAACCTAACTTCCTTAACTGCTTAAGCATCTTCATCTCTTCAATGAGATCCACTCCCCCATGATCTACCTGCACATAATAAAGATTTTGTAGCGAAGTCATGTTTTTAATACCCTTTTCCATCAGTACACCAGTTGTAGAGCCTAGAGCAGAATATTTTTCTTCAAAGTTACGATGGAAAGCAAGAAGATGCCGTAACTTTTTCAACTTGTTTATTTCACTTGGTATCTCATGCACAAGTGTTTCTCTTAAATCCAATGTCTCTAAGTTATGAAGCTCACCAACAGATTTAGGAAGAGCCTTTACTTTCGTATTCCTTAGGTTAATGTACCTCAAGTGAAAAAGATTCCCCAAATTTTTAGGGATATGATTCAACGATGTACCTTGAATGTCAAGTACCTTTAGAATCCGAGACCGTGAACAAAGTATACCTATGAAATGCTCCAAAGATCCACCTTTTTCAAACACATGAATAGCACGAAAATGTGGATTATTAGTGCTCCTTAGTACATTGTTTGGACTAGTGGCTATAGATAGGCGTCTAGTTTTTCCAACCACGACTGATTCACTATCTTCTTGCACACTATGACCAAAACTTAAATCCTTCATTTTTCTAATGATCACTTCCCGCAGTAAATCATGTACTTGACATGTTTGAACTTTTCCTTCAAATCCAACATTTGAGACCTGAACCAGACTTCTTTGAATCAATTCAGACAAGTATTCCTCTGCAACTTGCTCTGGAGTTCTTCTCTCTTGCAATTGAACAAATCCTTCAGCTATCCATTGTCGAGTTAATCTCCTATGATTAATAACATAGTCCTCTGGATATAAACCAAAATACAAAATGCATGGTTTCAAGTAGTAAGGAAGGCCATCATAACTAAGTGACAGAATCTTTGTTAGACTCGTTAAATGGGCATTACGTCCTAATTCCAGGCTCACATTTTGACTCACATTTTGCCATTCAATAATTGTTTTAGATTTTGTTGAAAGTAGACCACCAATGGCTACAATTGCTAGAGGAAGCTGCTTGCATTTTCGAACAATTTCTTCCGATACAGCCTGAAGCTCCGATGGACAATGCCCACCAAGTTCAAATCCAAACACCTTCTTGCAGTAGAGTTCCCATGCTTTGTCTGGAGGCAAAAGTTGCAGGTTGTGAACATATACTAGAAAGGATTTTTTGAAAAAATCAGCAACTTGCATCATTCTAGTGGTGATTATGATCCTACTGCCTTTATTGTTTTTAGGCATCGCAAATTCAACCTGGTCAGAGAAATCTTGTTGCCATACATCATCAAAGAATATCAAATACCTCTTATGTTGCAGGTATTGCCTCACTTCTATAATCAGTGATCGGTCATCCATTTTGTGTAACATCTGCGGAAGAGAGTCTTCAGTTCCCCGACAAAATTGCTCCATCATGTTTATCAACAAACCTCTCACAGTGTATGATTGAGAAACTGTGATGCAAGCACGACAATCAAAGTGTGCTGATACCTTTTGGCTTTCGAAAACTAGCTTGGCAAGAGTTGTTTTTCCTAAGCCCCCCATTCCTACCACTGATATCACTGTACGTTCTGCTGCACCATCCAATAACCAACCAGACAATTCTTCTTTCGGGCCTTCAATTCCTACAACTTCTGTTTCTGTAATGAATAGGGAAGACAGTCGAGGATCTCGCCATCTTCCATTTCCATTTTCTGTCTCTCTACTGCTGTTGCTACTTGAAGATCCGTGTTCGTATGAAATTTGAAAATTATACCTCTCACTTCTTTCCTTGATTCCACGAATCGACAACTTAATGTCCTGAATCTCAGATGCTATCTGATGACGGGGAATCAAAGTTTTGATTAAGCTTGCAATCTTGCAGACTAAAGATCTGCATCCAAGAGGATTGGCCCTATGCATTAGCCGATGGTATTCGTCAATGACATCTTCAATGCGAAATGATGCTTCTCTCATATGCTTCACCCATGTTCTTATTCGATCATTGGCGTCCGCTTCATCTGCAGCCCTTTTGTCTGCATCTTTAAGGAAGGATTGAATGATTTCTAGTTCATCTTTGATGTCTGAAAAATCTTTGTGTATACCACTCAGCAGATTTGTTTCTTCTTCTAGGAATTGGAACACTTTCCCAAGAGCAAACAATACTGCAGTTTCTGCCATTTAACTCTTATCTCATATTGCAATCATGCTGTTTGGATCATGTGTATATTTATTCCAGTAACTTTGTTTGAATGGTGCTAAGGAAATTTAAGCTTCAAAAGTCAAAG
>Ga0315913_1003289_pt1 | contig 19382 bp, 10 predicted proteins | sample MpolsnodulesMG_FD_207736 | JGI IMG/M metagenome (GOLD analysis project Ga0315913, IMG submission 207736) | Medicago polymorpha root nodule microbial communities from Los Angeles, California, United States - small nodules | ecosystem: Host-associated > Plants > Roots > Nodule | place: USA... | reverse complement strand
GATCCTAATCTCCATAGGATTCGTGTTTCAAGAAATGTCATCTTTCAAGAAAATACATATTTTTTTGCTACTAACCAAGATAATCATCCTTCTATGTCCAAATCTGTTTTGCCATTATTTCCTAATAGTTCTGAAGGTGAACAAACACGTCAACCTCTCTTGGTCTATCAAAGACGTCCAACTGTTCCACCACTCCATCCCGATCATTCTCTGGATGCTAATCCGACATTTCAACCAGAACCAGTTCCCTTACGTCGCAGTACTCGCGACCATAAACCTCCAAAGAAGTATGGTTATTCTAAACCTTTATCTCTGACAGCAACTTTAGCATGTGTTCCTATTCCTTCTTCATATGAACAGGCTATGGAGCATAAATGTTGGCAGGAAGCTATAGAAGCTGAACTTTTGGCACTAGAGGAAAATCAGACATGGGACATTGTGCCATGTCCTCCATCTGTTAAACCTCTTGGTAGTAAATTTGTGTTCAATATAAAGATTCGTTCAGATGGATCAATAGATCGCTACAAGGCTAGATTGGTTGTTCTTGGGAATAAACAAGAATTTGGTCTAGACTATGAGGAGACCTTCGCACTTGTGGCCAAAATGACTACTGTGAGAACTATTCTTGCTATCGCTGCATCTAAATCTTGGCAAATTCACCATCTAGATGTGAAAAATGCCTTTCTCCATGGTGACCTCAAAGAAGAAGTTTACATTAAACTTCCTACTGGTATGCCCTCATTACCTAATATTGTTTGCAAACTAAAGCGTTCTTTGTATGGATTAAAACAAGCACCAAGAGTGTGGTTTGAAAAGTTTAAAACAACACTACTTGGCTTTTCCTTTCTCCAAAGCAGCTATGATCCGTCTCTCTTTCTACAAAGAACCTCAAGAGGAATTGTGATACTTCTTGTTTATGTGGATGACATTGTCATCACTGGCTCAGATCAAGAGGCTGTTACGACAATCAAACAATTGTTGCATACAACCTTCCACATGAAAGATCTTGGACAACTCACTTATTTCTTGGGATTAGAAGTACAATTCCAACATAAAGGCATCTTTGTCACTCAACACAAATATACTCAGGATCTTATTCATATGGCTGGTATCACCAATGCAACTCTAGTTGACACTCCCATGGAGGTTAATGTAAAGCTACGACGGGATGAGGGTGAACTCCTGCAAGACCCAACTTTTTACCGAAATTTGGTTGGAAGTCTTATCTACCTAACCATCACAAGACCCGATATCTCTTTTGCTGTCCACACAGTCAGTAAATTCATGCAAAATCCGAGACACTTGCATCTTTCTGCAGTGCAACGAATCATTAGATACTTGCTGGCCACTTCCAAGCGGGGTCTTTTCTTTCCGACAGGCGCAACAATACAACTTCAAGCATACAACGATGTTGATTGGGCTGGATGTCCAGACACAAGGAAGTCTACAACTGGATGGTGTATGTTTTTAGGAGATATCCTTGTCTCCTGGAAATGCAAGAAACAAGAATCGGTCTCTAAATCTTCAACAGAAGCAGAATATCGCTCCATGTCTGCAGCATGCTCTGAGATTATCTGGTTGCAAGGTCTTCTTTCAGAACTTGGTTATTCACAAACACAACCAACTCATGCTGATAATACAAGTGCCATACAGATTGCTGCAAATCCTGTATACCATGAGCGAACGAAGCACATAGAGGTTGATTGTCATTCAATCAGGGAAGCCTATGACCGCAAAATTATCACTCTGCCTCACCTGTCTACATCAGTTCAACTTGTTGACATACTCACAAAATCCATGACACGTCAGCGCCATATTTTCTTAATTAGGAAATTGATGCTTGTAGACTTACCAGCATCAATTTGAGGGGGGATGTCAATAGAATTGAAAGCAGCAGAATTATTCATTGGTACTGATTTGGTGCAGATTTGTTGGTCATTAAACCAGCAGATTTGTATAGACTTTATTGCAAGTCAAACTAGCATATTCTACATTATTGTACAGTTATAATTGTGTAATTATGTATTTAGTCAATGGCCTAGCTGTAGATAACAGTTACAGATTGTATCAGCACTATTGATATGAAAACATTCCAGCAAAAGGGATCACAGTTTTGACCCTAATTTCTCTAAGTTTAACAGTGAAGACATGCTAGTTGGAAAAGGACAATACAACAGGCTTAAGCAATACACACGCATACAAATGCTAGACTCTCACAACAATTCAAAGTTCATACTCTGTAATTATTTTGCATTTCAAAGTTACTTAGAATTTCTTAGCAAAGTCCATATTTTAGAAATTCTATAGTCTCAAGAGTCTTAAGAGTCAGTAACTGATTTGTATTGTGAACACCATTGTATATCAAGTGTTCAAACTCAAACAATTTTCTATGTAAATCTGTTTGATTGTAAGTCTCTTGCTTGTGTGCTTGAGCATTAGAAGTCTCTTGCAGTTGTGCTTGAGCATTGGAAGTCTCCTGCTTGTGTGCTTGAGCATAGGAAATCTCTTGCTTGTGTGCTTGAGTATTTTGAAGTCTCATACTAGTTGTAGTATTGAGCAGTTGTAATTTGAGATTACGTTTTAGTGAACTCTCCTTGGAAGTGTAAGGGCGACAGGACTACTTCCGGTTTGTGGAAGGAACCTGTATAATTGATTTGTGTCTTTCTTCTCTCTCTCTCTCTCTCTCTGTGTGTGTTTTATCCGCTGCATTTAGTTCTGAACATCACTTCAGAAGTAGAACTCTATTTGCTTCTGATAAGTGTTTTCATCTTAGGAGAAAACGAAGAAAAAGCAAACACAATTCAACCCCCCCTTTTTGTGTTTTTCTCACAGCTTCTGATAAGTGTTTTTCTCTCCTGGCAGATGAATCTGCCATTCCTTTTTAAAATTCAAAGCATATGGAGGAAATAGTCTCTTTCCAGCATGAGCACATATGGAAATCCATGTTCCCTTGTTAACGTCCTTAGTACCATAAAAATGAAAGAAGGCGCCAACCGAAGGTTCCAGAGTCAAAGACTTACATAGAATCGAAGCCACGAATGAACGCCCAACTATTGGGACGGATCTGAGAGGGCGCAACATTCAGGAATTTTAACACGTCCATCTCAAAGGGCGTGAAGGGAATCTTCACGCCAAGTTCTTCCAAAACGGCCATGTACATCAAAAATGATTCATCTTGCTCGCCCGCCATCTCTTAATCGCAGACACGTTCATCCGCGTCACAAGACAACACCACCACATCTTCTTCATATCCTATGGAAGAAATGTAGAACTTCCTCTGAAACAAGTTGACGTCAGGAACGTCGATGTATAAGGAATCCTATACATGAACTTCTTCGGCGAAACAAGCCATTTCCATAAACCTAGGTCGCGATTCCTCACCTATTAATTCAGACGGCAACGGAAACAGACAAATCTCTCGGCAATCATCTTCCTTACAATTCGTTCCTAAAGTGGCAGAGAGAAACACACAATCACTATCGCTACCTGAGTTAACGTTGGATTCACTAGACAAATCGCTGAATAAATTTTCCCCATAAAGCCCTAAGTCATAAACCTCCCTCAAGTGGCATGTCTCAAACAATCCTTCATCAACTAATCCCTTTCAGCTGGATCAGTGGGGTCGATTACCTTGCCTGCATCATCGCACTCTCTAATCATAACCATCTCCTAGGATTTTGTCTATGAAAATAAAACAAAACTGTAAAAAGAAGAAGGGTTGAGGAATACTTGAGAAAAACAAGGTATAAACTCTCAAACAAAGGTTGGGGTAGCTGCACACGGAAGCGGAACATAGAGAAAGCAAAAAGACAGGGAAAGTGAAAATGAAAAAGAACAGTCACACTTTTATAGGAGAAGTTGAAGGTCGCCTCGAGAAATGTGTCGGGAGCTTCAAGTGGAGACACATAAGCGAAAAGCTACGATGTAAACACGTGGAACGTCAACGAAGAGTCAAGGAATATGAGCCGTCCAGATTCCCAAGTTAAAATATATACAGCTCGCCTTGATCATTGTCCACGCCATAAACAAACCATCTCGCCTTGTACCAAGACTCATGCTTGGGGGGCTAGAGGGATCATCAGCATTCACACAGATCATACGTTTACCTTCGGAGGCTCTCAAGACATCTTACGTCGCCCCAGGTAACGCCGTTTTACGCAAATCATACACATACCCTTGGGGGCTCTCAGGAGATCTAAACGTCACCCCAGGGTAATGCTATCTATTTTTGTCGTAGGTACACCCATAAAGGTCCTCCCCAAAATATTAGTAGACCTCCTAAAAGGAATCCTCCCAATACGAAGCAGATATCCCAATATAAACTAAATAATTTTTCAAAATCGGTAAATGTTTTTTTCTATCGTATAGTTGTTTGGACTAACCCATCTTTGGTTTACAAAGAAAATTTTCTTGTTAGTTATATTTGTTTCAAATTCTCCAGATAAAAGAAATCATGGTTGATCATGGTTGTTTCAACTTCTACACTACAATCGAGTACGAATCATATCAACAGTATCAACAACATCCTTGTGAAGATGAACGAATATCAAATATGGAAAACATTTTGAATATGTTCATACATCAATCCATGATAAACATGCAGAATACCAACCAAAGATTGAAGAATTTATCATTCCAGTTGGAGATTATACAGGCGCAATTAGATTTTATGCCAAAAATCATGGATATTCAAACCGATAATCAATCCACTCATGTAGAACAAGAAAATATTCCAACTAAGGATGAGAAATTCGGAGAGATTGTTGAAGAAGGTGTTGATGAAACTGAGGAAGACATAATGTTAGAAAAATGTGGTATAATGAAGAGGCCAAAACTGTTGATGATGAAGAAGTAATGATGGTGGCAGAAAAACAGAAACAGTTACTTAGCAAGGAAGAATTATATGAACAAAAGGGGAAAGACGTGAGCAAGGAAGAAATTGAACGTGTAATAGATGAAATATGTGCCTTGTTCAACAAACCAAAGTTAGGGAGGGTTTGGACTCCACATCAGTTGTACTTAAAGTTCATGGAATTCCTCCCAAAGCGCAGGATTACAAAGGATGATGTGTTGTCCATTTAATTTCGGCCACCCTAACGAAACAGGCGTCGAACTAACGACGTTAAACAAGCGCTTGTTGGGAGGCAACCCAATCTTATTTTTAGTGTTTTTTATTATGCTTTGTATTTTTCATATTAGAGATTTTGGTCACATTGCACCCACAAAAAGCGAAAACAGAAGTCAAATTTCACTTTCTGAAACTGTCATAACTCGCTAAGCGAGCACAATCTCGCCATGGCGATTATTACAGGTCCTTTAACCTGCGTTGACTACCAAAGAGCTCGCTATAGCAAGCAAATTCTCGCCTAGCGAGTTACAGCAGGTCTGGCAGTTCAGATTCATAAGCAACACAAACTTCTTATTGCATTGTAGGATTAAAGGTTAAGTCAATGGTAAGCCTTTTTGCACGGTGGTTTGTCACAAGCTCCCGTTAACTTATGGTGTTGGCTCAGGTCAAAGTTGTCCCAGAATTCTATAGCATGAGACAAAGTCATTGAATCAACATCAGGTGCATGGTTATGATAGATATTGTTTGAATTGTGCAAAGTCAAGGTACAAGTTTCCTGTTTTTCTAGGTGTTTACTTGAATCTGAAACGAGTACTTTGCATACAGTTCATTTCATTTAGTTCTCTGCAATAACATCTTTGTTTGTGAACCACTTAGAACTAGCCTAAAGTGAGGAAACCTCAATGTGTTTGTACCATATGCAGAAGACCGACATTCATTGTTTAACTCGGTCGTTTTATGTTAAATCTGAAGGAGAGTTAAGAGAGGTTTTTCAAAATTTATCCTCTTAGCGGAACAAATCCCATTGAAAACAGATTTTGATTAAATCATTAATCACAAATCAACGAGAACACATTCTTAAACACTTTAAGGATTATGTGTTTACCTCTTGAAGCTCAAAACCTTTGTAGTATAATTGTTTCTGATCACGAGCAAAGCAAAGCAGCGGTGCCTCTACTCAGTCCACACGAACAGAACTTCCTTGATGACCGGTGCTAGCCAATTCCAACGGAGATCAGAGAGATTAGGTTTAGAGAGCGGCGGCTAGGTTTACTTTTGTGAATTAGGTTAAGCGTTTCAACCAACAAAATGTTTCAGCACAAGTGTTCTATTTATAGAACCACTTGTGTGGTCATCAAGTCAATCACTTAAATACACCGCACCTTACGGTGCACCATATCTCACTTAAACACACCGTACCTTACGGTGGACCGCGTTTCCCTATTTTCACAATTAAATATTAAGTCATACATAATTATTTAATTATTAATAAGTCTCACTTATTATTTTATAAGTAAGTCTTACTTATTTATTCCTCTCATCTATCTGTCCTTTGTGTGTGACCCTATAGGTTCTCGTAACGTTGGCAATAATATTAAATCACGTATTTAATATTATAAACAGTGAGCGGTATCTAGGGACACATCACTGCTACCCAAGTGACGAGAATGTCATGTGATCTGACAAAACCTTTCTTTGATAATGTTCATGTGTATAATTACCCTTTTGCCCTCGTGTCTATATTGAACACAAGGCATAGCATGCCACCCTTGTCTAGTTTAATATTGGGCCCATAGACATTTTTCTTGTTATGTAGGAGGGGAAAATTCGATCTAGGTCACTCATGTCCCTCAACATGATTACAAGCATAAAAAGATATTCAAAACGACAACAAACATCGGATTAAAACAATAATTCATCTCGAAATCATAATCTAGTTCATTTTCACCAAAAATCACCATTTTTTCTCATTTCCCATTCAAACTTCAAAACATCCATACCAATTCAAAATCCAACAACACTTAAACATAAATAAACATTAATTAAGTGAATTCAAACATGTTTCAACACCAATCATACACCAATTCATGAATTTCACTCAAGCAATCAAAAATCATGAAAACAACTCAACAACAACAACAACAATGAAGTTTAAGATAATAACACCACAAATTCATGAAGTTTATCACACCCATAATTCTACATGAAAAAAGAGAACGAATTTTATCATTTAATTTCACAAACATCTCAATTCACAAAATAAGCACTTATGAAATTAAGTAGAAAAAGTGATTCTAGCTTAAATCATGAATGAACACTATCCCCTTACCTCAATTGAGCACAATCCTAGCCTTAGCTTCAAATTTTGCTACTTGAATCTCTACCCTCTTCTTCCTCTCCAAGCTCTTCTTCTCCCAAAACTCTTTACTCCTTTCTCTAGCTCTTTCTCTCTCTACCTCTCTCAAAAGTTTGTGAAATGAGTGTAAAACCCTAATTTCTCTTAAGATTAGAGTTTATATAGGCTCTACATAAATGGTCTCAACTCTCAATTGTCTTAACGGGGTCAAAGTTCTCATTAACTAATTCACAAAGTTTCTACTCACTTAACGAATAAAATAACGAATAGTTATCGGTTCTTAATTAATTACTCCACTTTACTAGTAACTTAGTAAAAATAATCTCTGCCACTAAAGCACTACAAATAATCCTCACAGTGAAGTTACTAATTTACCTTTGCTCACAAAATGACCAAAATACCCCTGAGTCCAAAATGACTAAAATACCCTTCCAGCACCAAATCTCACTAAAGTACACACAGAGGCAAATAATCACATACAAGCATATATAAACACACATAATAAACAATACAATAAATCTAGCAAAAATCGGGATGTTACAACAATAGATTACGACATTCAAAGTATCATATGTACCAACTAAAACCCTATTATTTCAATTGAAATAATTTTACATACATTCACGGATGTCTGGTTCTGTTATGGTCGACATCTTCAACTCTGCAATTCTATAAACAACGAAGCCAAAAAATCGAATTTATGAATCAAGACTAAAATCCAAAATCTGAAACCCAAATAAACCCAGATCCTTAGTTAAATAATAACGAAAGTTAGCGGTATACCGGTGTGAGGTTTGTTCAAGTAGCATTACGACGGAGGAGAAGATAAATATAGATTTCTAGTTTTTAGATTAAGAAGAGAGAATTAAGGCTTTAATTAGAATTTTAGATTTCAATTTCAATTTTCGGAAAAAATTGTTTTCGAAATTAAAAAATTTCTAAAAATAGGATTTTTTTTTTCAAAAATAGAAAGGAAAAACATTAATTTACAGTTATTAATATAAAAATATTTTTATAGGTGGGATCCACATTTAATGACATGGATTCAACCCTTGGTCGTGCTCTTTTCCTAATGGTCAGTAGAACCGACAGATTTAAATCTGTTATTTCGAGGACGGCATGGTAGAATTCGTCATTGAGATATCCATGGATATTCATGAGTACCCATAGATTTTTGAATTTATTTATTTTTTGGTAGAAAGAATAACTTTTTTTTCATTAGGAGAAAACTTGAACTTTTAAACATCCATACATAATCCATTCAAATTTCATAAATCATACATAATCCATACAAAATTCATGATTCTTACATCGTGCATTTCAATTTACGAAGGAACAAAATACATGACATAAAAGAAAAGTAACCAAGTAACATATAAAGAAATTACTTAATAGAGAAGTGATGAATTTTTTCAAGAAAAAATATTCAGTTTCACACAAAAAGATTAAATCAATTCTCACATAGAAATTAGAAACAAATTGAAATAGCGTCTCTAAAATGGTGGATTCTAGGGTGAGGGTCCAATTAGGTCCCTCACCGGTGAACCACGAGAAAAACACCAATAGATTAAATAAGTGGTTCAGATTTATTTAAATTAAAAGAGGGAACATGTAGAACTGCTCACATTCAATCATATCCTGCAATGGTTTCACCCGTTGTTAACGGTAATTAATTGTTACGAACCGAACCGAACCGAACCAAACCATTACAAATCAATTAATTCCTTTTCATACAAAATTGTTTAAGAAATTGTTTAAGATGTAGACTAGATGAATAGCTCATGGGAATTACTTAAAATTGTTTAAGAAATTTTCAGTTGGCCTGACCAAAGCATTCACTGTTTAATAATGAAATTCAACCAAGTTTGCCTTGGGTGCGGTATTACATGAAGATCACATCAAGACAACTAATTGCCAAATCCCAAGTAAATTAGTGGTTGGATTAAGAATACAATTTACAGCTGCCAAATAAGAATTAACTCAGTGCAGGTCCTGGCTAGGGCAGAATGGCATCCAAGGGATGACGTTAACCTGAATCAAAACTGGAAATTTCTTTAACAATTTTAAGTAATTCCCATGAGCTATTCATCTAGTCTTTGTTTTGGTACATATGCAAATTGGTTCAAGTCCACAGCTTTTGGCCTGTGATAAACAGGTATAAAGATGGTCACAAATCATGCTATTTGTTAAGAAACTCTGATAGAAAATGAATATCAGGATTATGTCAGAAATACATTACCTAGTATTGCGAGTGTTGCGAATATCAGGAGCTACTCTTCTAGTCTTTGTTGGTTTTGGCACGTATGCATATTGGCTCAAGTCCACAGCTGCAGGCCTATGATAAGCATGCATTTATACGGTCACAAATCATGATATTGATATGAACTCCAAGGTACAATCAATCCAGCATCCCGGCAGAAATACATTACCTCTTATTATGAGTGTTGCGAACATCTTTCAGAGGAGCACGAAGACCGCTGACACGGGAGCCGGAGGTATATTTAAAAGCTGATATTACAGAGGCAAATCTTTCCAAAGACTTCTCAGATATTTGTGAATAATGGCCTAAATGGGAAATGTTTGTTCCAAAATTTTCTTCTTCAGCACTATTCTCTTTGAATGGCCCACCAACATTGTGATCAGAGCAACCTAAATTTAAGAAATATCAGAATTCAGAGATGCTTCCTTTCATGATTATAACTATATTTATCTAATTAAATATTTGACTCATCCCTCCCTCCACTATAGCATTTTGTCACCTGGTTTGTTTAAAACATTGCCATGTCATGCATAAAAGTACCTAACATTGTGGTTTGCTAAATGCAGGAAAAGTTATCATTTAATATGCCAAAAGGTTTGTAATATACAAAATAACTGTCCAATAATAGTAATGTTCATATTAAAGTAACTTCATTTTCTTGCAATTAAAAACAGGCCTTGTGTGTTTCCTCAACCGCAAAACATACAAATAATGCAGGATTCAATTTGACTTTGCATTAGCCGTAAAAGTCCAATTGCCATTAAAGAAGAATCTGAAAGTGAAATTTAAAGTTGAAGTAGTCAATCAATATACAAGAAAAGCTTTTGTTGAAGTTGTAAAATCACTGTCATAAAAGATGATGATGCAATAATGACAACAATAGCAGCCACCACATAGAACAACAAATAAATTGACAACAAAGGCAAAGATCAAAATAGCTGGAATAGCAAGATAATCAATATTGGCTATTTATGTGAAGGTTAAAATTAAAAACCATATGATCTAAGCTAACAAACAAGTTTCACTTAGGGTGAAACCTACTAATATTGCATGCAAAGTTTCTCTTCTAATAAATATATACCATTATCATGAGTAGATGAAGTAGGATTCGTTTTCGTGGCCTGCAAATTTTCCTGCAGAAATTCAAACTATCACTACTTGAATATAACAGGCGGAAGTGTTAAAAAAACAAAAAGGTTCAAAGCAATAAAAAAATCTTACACTTTGAATAGTGTCATTAGGGTAGACCTTCCTTTTCAGGTCTTCATTCTTCAAATGGTTGTTACATAAATCACCGCCTGATATGCCATTTTTTCTCTCAATGACGATGCAAGAGGACAGCTGCTCTTGTTTCTCGTCACAAGCACTCTTTTCTACTTGTTTCTGCTGAAAATAACGACTCCTTACAATTACCTTTCTTTTTGTCTCCTTGGTTTTCTCTTCGGCTTTGTCTTCGACATTCGTGAGCTCATGCTCCTTGTGCAACCCCAAGCAAGGTTTATGAATTGGCTGCCTCGGCTGTCTCAATATTGTATGATCAGGACTTCCTTTCTTCTCTCCTGCCATAGATACTCAATTCACATAGACAACGAAATGAATATCAGCCAACACATGCAAAGGAATAATGGAGTATATAGTTTTCCACCCAAAGCAACTAACTGGCTTATATTCATACCATGATTTGGTGATTCCATAAGCTCCAAAGTTTTGGTGGGAAAACTGTTTTCAATCTAGTGAAAGAAGGACATAGTATGTTAGAAAATAACTAAGAGTTTAACTAGCAACAATGAACAGCATTTTCACTATTAAAGTTCTCTAGTTCAGGCAACTTACATAGCTATTAGGAGGAAGGCTGCTGTCACAATTCTCAGTGTCAACTGTGGATGCACCAGAGTTCACTGTTTCTCTAGCAGCAGCTTCTAATGTCTGATGTTCTAGGGAATTGACAGAAGAGGAAATCAGTGTACTTTGATTAGCAGTGGTAGGTGACGTCCGAGGCGCTTTGAATTCCCTCTTTGCTTCAAGAGATGCAAAACCTTTCGTGGCTAAGGAAAATTTACTTTAATGAATAGAAAAGGAAAATTTACTTTAAGGAATAGAAAAAGGAAGCTTCCTAAAAGCAGCAGTATGTTATATGAAGAAACTTTTCAAGATTCAGTGCCTGTGCCTTCATACATTGTTTTATCTTGAATAAGGTATTGCCTTTTCTTGACCTACTTGGATGCTATACAATCTAGAATCTAAATTTTTAGAAAATGGTAGCTAATGCATCAACACGTCAGGAAGTATTCCTGTGAACCATGGAATTCAACCCCACATTCCTCCCTTTTAAACATGCTAAACTGATTAAATTCAATAAAAGTATAATGCTTCAGAGGATACAAAAATACTTGGTCAAGAGATTCTTCTGCACAGGCAGATCAATCCTTTTCTTCACCCTATCAGAATTAAGTGTTTTGAATTGACTAGTTCCTGCAATTTCCAATCTGGCAACAAATTTGTCTCCCTGCCATTTCAAAAGAAATAGACATCAATAAAGAATACCTTTAAACAAGTAGGCTGTAAAAAATTGAAGAACATACATCTGTGTTTATTGCTTAACTTGTGATAAAGTGTAGTATTATGTGTATGACAAAGGGAATGGTTAGAATGGGCAGAGTAAGAAATGAGGTTAGGTGGTTATAAAGGGTGTGAGGGCGACATAGGAGGGTTTGGAAAATTTTGGGGGAAAGAGGTTTAGACAAAGCTTGGCAGGTTGGAGGAAGAGTTATCTATTTAAACCGTTGTCTCACTAAAAGCATGTATTCAAATTCCCAAGAAAACCTTGTATAGGACATTATACGAATGAAAACATCATCCAAGTTATATGCAAAATTCACACACTCATTTACACCCATGCAAAAAGGGAATTCAATAGTTATAGATTTTTCTTTTAAATTGTTGTCAATCACATTTATACCATCATCAAAATCCATTTTCTTTCGAAGTCATTTGAATTGACCATCATAATCCAAAACTGAACAAATAAAACAAGTCAAATTATTTTGACCAAAAATAAAGAAATTTATATATTGATTCAATTAAACACACGACACAAGCAAAATATCCATCAAGATAAGTAACAATTTGATGGTTTACCTCAAATGGCATTTTGGTAATTGGATCAAGATCTCCTTCTGCTATTCCTTGTCCTATATCTTTTGGCAATGGTGTGTATCAGGTTAAGGTATTATTTTGAGTAAGATCTCAGATGATTAACAAATTTATATCAGATATTCAATAAAAAATGGTAACAAAATCTTTAAAGGATATGGGCCTAAAAAGTCTAACTCGTCACCAATGTCCTCAGGTATATTGGCCAAATGGACAATATTTTCACTAACTGGATCATAAACTCGTTGATATTGGAAAGTAAGAATAGCCTTCCTGAACGACTCTTCATAAAAGGGAGGTACAGAAACACCATTGTATTTCAAGTGCTTAAGAACCTGTACATTACAATTGGCATCAGAATTACATCAAATTTCATATATATAAAGTACCTAAAAGATGTCTGTGTGTGTTTATATGTACAGATATGTACATGATTTTTTGGTTTTGAATAATCATGCATGTCAACTCTATCCACCATTCTTACCTTGTCATAGCTTTTAAATCTTTTAATGCTTGCATGAGCCTTTTTGAGACCCATACCTGGTAAGGACTGAAGATAGTCGCAGCCACTTAGAATACACATTTCAAGAAGCATTTGTCTGTTGAACCCTTCAAAATTAAGCTCCTTATTCTTTTGTAGCATGGAATACTGAAACTGAACACCTTGACCAAACTTGTCCATTTTAAAGATAATCTAAATTTGAATGGAAAAAAAACAAATCAGTCAAAAGTCAGTGAGTCTATCAAATTAAGCAGTAATGTAAACTACAATACAGATGATACAAGACATTTGTGTGTTAATTTAAGCTTAGTCAAAACTCAAAACTCACCCTTGGACAACCAAATGGTATAAGATCAGAGTCTTCGGTTATAACTGCATCAACCTGTTTGCTAATTGCCAAAAATGTCATCTGGGCATCTGCCTCATATGGGGCAACAACATACCGCACATTCTCTTGCTTCAATACCTTCCGAAAAAACAAGGTTTCAACATTTAGGAGAAAGCATAATTATTAATTACATTTATATAACATATTCAAATGAAATACAATTATACAAAATTACAAACATGTGTGAATGTGTTTATAACAGTCTATTATGATCATATCCTTGACAGCAATCAGACCAACTCTGATAAATCAAATCCATTTCTACCTGAATAAGTTCTCGTGCAATCTGAGGCGAAATATCAACAGCTTTCTGATAGCACTCGTAGGCAGCAGTAGAATTTCCATTTGATTCATGTTCAACCGCACGCTCCAAATTTTCTTTTCTAGAACTACACATATACCAAAGGAAATACTTGTTGCATAAGCAAAAATACAACAACTATAACAATGATGAGATTATAACGTTGAAAAACAAACAAATAAATACCGGGCACGCTTGTTCTCTTGATCACCCTTCATTGGTAAAAGCCCTCCATCAAATACAAGAATAGGCTTGACACCATAATGTCTCAGCAAATTCACTCTATGCATACAATACTCAATGTGCCTGTAACACAATATACATAGTTAAGCCCTTTTCTGACCCAATTGAACCCATAAATAAAAATCAAATTTTTACCACTAATTTGGAGTCAAATAACAATTAAATAAAAATCCAACAAAATAATCATAAAGGGTACACTAAAAAATCAACCCAATTGAAGAAAAATGAAAGAGAGAAAATGAAGAAAAGAGGGTAACCTAGAAGTGGGTATGCCTTTACAGAGGTCGGTGCTGCAAGAAAGGGCACCTTTGTGAAGCCAGGAGTAAGTGTCGATGGCGACAGAACAGCCGTGAAGATCTTTGATGTGAATTGGAATCATAATTGATTTGAGAAGCGGTAACAGACCATGGATTCCCATTTCACTTCTTCGTAGTTTTCAGTGTTAATCTTCTACTTCATGATACGCGACTCTTCGCTTTCTATAGAGTAGAAGAGGAGAGAGACGCGCGCACGAAAATGTCTGGCGGGAAGGTTTTCATTATTGGGATTTCATCCTCCCTCCACTCACATATAGTAGTTTATCTCTCTTTCCTTTTTTGTTTTTTTTTTAAAACAAAATTAGAAAAATACAATGAAAATATTTTTTCTACTCTTAATTGAAATTTTACCTTGTTCAGATTTTATAGTCTAAAATGTACTCTCTCCGTTCCTTTCCTTTTGTGTCGTTTTTGAATTTTAATACAAAAATAACAAGGTGTATTTTTGCACATTTTTTTCCTATTATATCATTATTTTAATCCACTAATAATTTTCTATTTTTTGTATAAATTTTATCTTTCCAATGACTTTTTACTATTGTTTTTTTCAACAAATTCCGATTTTTTTTGCGCGCTTTATCTTTTTCTCATAACAAACAATTTTCAATTTTCTAAATATTCTGCATATCTCTTGAAATTTTTAACAAGTATTACTCATATTATTTATAGAATTTTAACTCTTCATGAAACCATTATCATAGGTAACAAAATTTTGTTTAAATTTGAAGATAACAAAAAACAAATTTTGTTTTAAAACAAAACAAACAAACTTTAGTTTTTCAAATATATAGCTTTAATTAGTTTTATTGAAAAATATAAGAATAATTAACAAAGGGTATAATTGACAAATCATACCTTTAAAATACCAAAACGACAGTTAAATAGGAACGAAGAATTCACTCTAAAAAGACACTTAAAAAGGAACAGAGGGAGTATTTGTTCTTTTTAATTATATTTTTTAAAGACTAAAATGGAATATATTACGACATCAAAAAGTCTCAGCACAAGTTGTGCGCAGGAAGGAACAAAAGAGTCCAAATAGTGTCCAAAAAATATTTACAAGAAGCTACACAAAAATAAAACCAAAACATAAAGAAATAACAATTAGTCTATGCCCAACATGGTAAATAGACTAAGTCACCGCTCATGATAATTATAGACTTAATCTTATCGACCACTTGCATAATCGAGCATTCTTTGCAGTCAAATAACTTTTTATTTCTTCCTTTCCAAATTTCTCATGATGTTGGAAACCAAATAACATGCAATATTGAACGTCGCGTCTTGGCGGCACCACCGATAAAACTGAATTGAGTAAAATGATCTGCTGCATCGAAAGGCATTTTATAATCCAAACTAATTAGATACGATTTTTTTTTGCGGTCCACTTTGTATTGACAGTTTTTGTTGTCCACGACGCACATAAACTTCTATAGATTGATGTGTTTTGTTCATTTGCAAACATCACCACGTAGTCATGAACATTTATCCAGTAGTTGTAACCATCAAGGTTGCAGTTTACTACGATGGGAGAAACCTAACATGATTAAGGTCCACATTTTCTAGCAGGAATGATCAGCTGGACCAAATAAACGACTGACTCAACCTCAGAGACACAAGTTGGGTAGATAGTGTTGAGGATCATTGTTTGTCGATCAACTCATATAGAAGCATCTGGTTCACCCAGACGAAGCTTTGGAACAACAGCAATGTGAGAACCATGTTCTCTATGTTTGGTCATCACAATTTGAAATGACTGATCGAGTAAAACGCTTCCTTGGTCAGATCTTTTCATGATATTAAGGAAAGTTTAATTCGGCGTAAGACCTTCAAAGAAATCAAGACATGTATGAATAAACCATACGAGGAATTCAGTTTTTCTTGTCCATGATAATGGATGTGTTTTATTATGTTCTTTTAAATTGTTAAATTATGTTGTTTAAGCTATTATGTTTAATGGATGTTGTCATTGTATAATTTGATTTTTTTTTCAATTTGTTGTGTTCTTTGTACAGTTGGAATACGTGTTCAGAATGATATCAAGTCTTCTAAAGCTCAAGTTTTAATACAATTTTGGAAAGTTTCAGATTATACAAGTCGAACCAATACGGGTAAGTGCTCGAATTATGTAATTTGAACCAGTCCATAACATGGACAATGAGGTTAGACGCCGTGTTTGGATGGTTTGTGTCGTGTCTTATGCATTTTTTGTTATTTTAAATGTTTATTATATGTAATTACAGTCTAAGATGGATCTTTAACCGTAAGAATTCTTGCATTCTTCTCTATTTTCATCGTAAATTTTTTCTTCATTTTTTATTCTCTTTGATTTCTTACTTTATCACCTGAGAGTGAGTTGTGATATCATGGTCACTATTGACCATTCATACCATGAACATTTTGATAAAATTCAAATTATGTAATTCGATATTCAGCAAAAGTGGTTCAGATTATATATATAATCTAAACGATGATATTTTGGGAATTTTAAGAGGCACGTGAGGGGTTGGTAGGGTGCGAAAGTAAATTCTCAAATATTATAGGGGTCGAGCTTCACAAGCAAGGGTGCTCATGGACTTCAAAGCAGTGTTGTTGTAATGGGCCTAACCAACCGAGTCAAAAATGGATCCTCTCAATTGATTTTTTTTAAAAGAAATAATACGAAGATCTTAATTAACCATTAACACCAACGTTATCAATGGTTAAAATTAATGGCAAATTTTAATAATCGATACAATAAAGACCAATGTTCAAAATCTCCACATTATTTATTCATTTTTGTTTTCAATTGAGAGGATTCACTCTCATCAGGCATATAATTTATCACAGGATGAACTGCAAAAAACTGACAGTGTCTTTTTTGGCTAACTCACATAGTTTGTATTTTACATGGACTGCTTCCCTCAGGCTTTTGCACCGACCGTTTAAAAATATTAAAAAATAATTATTTGTTTTAAAAGTAGGTTTGAATTATCATCTTTAAAAACTAAAAAAACTTTAACCCACTCTCACTCGACAACTAGTTATATCTTCATGGGAGGGAGAGAGAGAGAGGGAGGGAGAGAGAGTCCGCTCCATTTTCATTTAAGCTTGCACAAAAACACAGCGAAATAGACAAAGTCAATTGGTGGACCGATCTATCAAACAAAAAGTAACCTTTTTAATGCATCTTTTTTTTATTTTTTTATAAAAGAACATTGTTTTTGGAGAAGAACAATGTTGTTGTTATTTTTAAAATTTTGACAAAAAGTAGTCTGTGGTAAAAACATACTTACAGGGCATATTAGCACCATCAACATAATTAACAAATTCACATCATAATTAATAAATAGATATAAAAATAAAAGAAATCCACCGACATAAAATGATCTCAAAATAAAACAATTCCGTTAACATAAAACAAACCTTCGAATAAACCCAACAACTAAAAAATATAAAATAAGTCTCATAACATAAATCCAACACATATTTTCTAGTAAGATAATCAACTCTAAATTTGTTATTTTGTAGTAAATTGACCTCAAAAATTAAACTGCCATCAGATCAAATTTTAGATTCAAACTGAATCCAACAATTCAATTAAATACAAGTAAAACTCTTTAAAAAAACAAATAAATAAATACAAGTAAAACAAATTAATTTTTTTCAACTAAATAAAGATAAAATCGCAAATAAAAATGTTTAATTAATAAAAAACACAAAAAAACATTTTCTGGTTATTTGATTTTTGTTTTCTAGCAAATCGGAAAGATGGAAGACAAATCTAAAGTACACATGGTTTGGTTGGATTAGAAGAAGTAAGAAGAAACTAGCAGGGAGTGATTGATTGTTCCGACCTCTTCAATTCACAACAACCCTAATATTCGCTTCCCGATTCTGATTTAATCAAGGTTTCTCGTTAACCGATTCAATTTAGACTAAACTCTCAAAATTAATCCATTTGCCTTTGTTTTCACCAATTAGGTTTTACCCGCGACTCTGTTAACTGCTTATACTAAACTCATTCGACGGAAAATCATGCCTCGTAAAGTAAACTATGGAATCGATTACTACGACGATGACTATGAGGATTATGATGACTATGATTATGATGTTGAAGCTGAAAATTATGGTTACTTACTTACTTTTTCTTAATTTTTAATTATTACTCGTTTTTACTTATTTTCTTACAAATCTCATAGCATTTTTGTGTTGTAACATGAGCAGGAGTAGGAGTAGAACCTGATACAAAGAAAGAAACCATTAAGCCTGGAGTTTGGAGTTGCTCCATTTGCACCTATGACAATGATGAGAGTATGACTTCCTGTGATATTTGTGGCGTTCTACGTCATCCCTTGGTTATCAACAAAACAGGTAAATCCATTTATTATTCAACAATACTTATCTAGTTTAGTACTAGGTCTAAGGAGGGAATGAAGTAATCAACTAGTGTTTGTTTGAACTTCCTGTTGCTCTGTCCAAGTTCTATGTCCATGTGGCTGGTGCACGGTGGAATATTAACCAAACAAGGAGGGGGTCCAAATGTGGGAAGTAGAGGAACTTTGCAGTGGAGCAGAATTCGGTAGGCGCATGTAGAGTGTTCGCTGGCGCCGCTGTTTCCATTACACATAACGTTGATGTTTTCTCCACCAAGAACAATGGCTTTGGACATCCGTTGCAGATCTCTTTTTCTTAATACCAAATCACAGACGCCTTGGATGAATGGTTTACAAACCGTCAAATTAGTAAACTGTGTTATTAATTTTTCCATTGAAATCCCCTAATTATGGGGAACTTGAAAAAGCAACGGAGGAGGGCTTTGTAGGGTTTTTGTAAATTCCCAAACTCTTCCCCTGTTTTTTAAAAACTCCCGAACTAGTGTAGAGCCTGCCTATCATAACCCCCTGCTCTCGAAAACCCTTCCGAAACAAAGCTTTAGTGTCTTAGGTAAGGAGTAAAGATGCCTCATTGATTGTATTGTTTGATATGGAATATCAAGCTCTTTGATCATGCTATTATTTCTGATATGGGAAG
>Ga0315913_1003285_pt1 | contig 19388 bp, 4 predicted proteins | sample MpolsnodulesMG_FD_207736 | JGI IMG/M metagenome (GOLD analysis project Ga0315913, IMG submission 207736) | Medicago polymorpha root nodule microbial communities from Los Angeles, California, United States - small nodules | ecosystem: Host-associated > Plants > Roots > Nodule | place: USA... | reverse complement strand
GAAATTCAAGAATGAAAAAGATAGTAATATCTACCACTTGCTAGATAACATAAAAGCGCAATCTTATGGTTGGCTTAAAGCAAAACACGTCAACTTTGCTTTTGACTACTGTATAAGATAGCTAAATCCTCTTAATTTCTTGTAACGATTCCCTTTAATTTCTTTTTGGTGTATCGTACATGTATGTGATGTAACACTATTTGCTCTTTACTTCTCTCTGACACTCCTTATACAAGGTAACTAAATACAGTTGGTTAATTTAATATCATTTTAGCATCTAAAAAAACATTTCATTTCTCTCAATATTATGTTATTATCACATCACTACTTATTTTATATTGTTTCATTCTTATTATTTTTTTCCTTATCAAATTATCTTAATCCTTATCAATTATCTTAAGACAAAGTAATAGTTTTGGCACCATTGACACATGTCCTTCAAAGAGGCGACAAGGTCCACACGTGCTATGTCATTATCAGAAAACGCCACCTCATCAAACTACATTGCTTCGGTATCAAGCGTGAGATACTCCACTAACTCAAACCTCCCCTAAAATACAAAGGTACTATTTAACTTTAAAAGACCATAAACAATTGGGAACACTGTAGTTAGTTCACCAGGTCTATTCTCTCGTTTATTTTTGTTGACATTTTCATTTATATTGGTAACAATATGATGAAGACAACTCTATATTGGTAGCCCAAAAAAAATTTGTTATTTGAGTACTCTTTGTAAATTTCAGCGTTCACATTGTGATACCGATTATAAAAAAAAAAGAAACATCTTATACCAGTAAATTAGTTATTTCAATAATTTGTTTCATACGTATGTCACATCGAAAATATCGTATAGAAGAATAAATTCAATTAACCAAAGAATTCAAGTGATTAATGAATTTTACTCAAAGATGAATTGTTTAAGAAAATTTAAGTTCGTATTTTGGATAGAACAATTGTTTATTAGATTATATTTATTTTCTGATCGAACTTCAAATCATCCCAATCTTTCTCGATTATGGGAACTAGAAGGTTAAAAAAAAGTTGAATTCAATATTTATATAACATATTTTAGTAGTTTAGTGGTAGAAACTCACTTTTTAAAAATAAATAAGTAAGAGTATGGGGTGTGAACTCCAATTTCAATATATATATATATATATATCAATGTTCAAACCAAGTAATTAAACTCACGAAACATTAATCAATTTTATGGTTCTACTTGACAAAAAAAATGTAGAAATAGCTATATACCCTTTTTATGTTTTCACAAGAACAAGTAAAAGAAAAGATAGAGTCAATTTGGTTTTACCAGTCAACGATTCGAAGAAAATTACTACAAAAACAAAAACAGTGGTTACTGGTCAAAGGCATCCTTATTCCTTGCATTCACATACACCCTCTTGGTCAAACTGATTATGACATATGCATTTACGGAAAATGATACTTTTCAGGCTTTGGTGATTTCACAGCCCAAATTAGAAATTAATATAAAACAGTTTTGAATTCGTAATTGACATGAGCAATAATGTGTTGTACAGCTCGAATATGGTTTTAGTCGTATACAGCTACAGCCTACGGCCTACAATAAAGGAGAAATTTATATGAGCAACGTGGAATTCATTACCAAATACTTTTATGGGTTTTCGTCTCTGCAAATATAGACTATTTGAATTTTCGTCACTAAATTACTAATTCTTCTAATCTGCCACTGTAAATATTAATCATTTGACTTTTAGTCTTAATTAGGTTTTCTTTGCTGAGGTGGACTGTCATTAGCGACGTGGTGTCCATGAGGCAAGTGATGATTGGGCAATGTAGTTGGCTTATATAGGTCTTTCGTTCCTGCAAATATAGGTCATTTGAATTTTCGTCCCTAAAGTTACTAATCAGATGTAATTAGAACCATTTTTTAAATGATTAATATTTACAATGATAAATTAGAAGGATTAGTAACTTCAGGGACAAAAAATCAAATGATCTATATTTGCAGGGTCGAAAGATCTATTTAAACCCACTTTTATTGTGTGTTGTAAAAATATACTTTTATTATTATGTTGAATAAATAAGTTTTTTTTTTTATATTCTATAATTAATGTATCACAACTCCTCATATATAAAATATAAAACTTCATTGATATTATGAACTGAAAAGAAATAATTGAATGAAAGCAACACATTTGGTTAGTTATGATTGAATGTACATGAGCTATTTAGACACATAATAGCAATACACACTAACTTATGGTATTTTAACAACCATATGATATCAATATTTAACTAACTATGTTGATTACTTGTTATGCAAGTAATTGCTATTAACTAACTATTATTGTCAATTTGCTCATGGTACAATATCTCCTCACAAGTTGCAGGTTGGTAAATATCTATAATCCCTAATTTAAGTCGGAAAACATTGAAAGGCTGAGGAAGAAGGGGTTACATGAAGAAATCAACAATACGGTCACTTGAGAAAATTGAAAGTAACTTCAAGACTTTGATTTGTAATTTCTCTCAAACACTGTGACAATATGTCTTCAAGTGTTTGGTTCATTCATGAAATACAAGATCTGCAGCTATGTGCAAATCACCCTGATTATCATAGTAGATGAAATGTAGTTTGAGACATGAAACATGCAAATATCTGATCGTACAATAGCCAATGCAACTCACACATTGCAGCTTATAGAACACGATACTCAACCGCTGATGGTGATCTAAAAATTGTAAGTTCTTTCTTTGTCCTCCATAGTATCAAGGATTCACCAGGAAAAATGTCCTGAAATTGACCTTTTGGAATCTACTCATCGTTCCCAACCAACATCTGATAAGCATAAGATTTGAATCGATAAATCTCGGGTAAAGCAGAAACCACAACTTGATCAACCTTTAAGATAGCTTTAAACTTTTAAAGCATAAATATGAAGCGCATGAGTAGGTTTAGACAAGAACTGACTTAACTGCTGAGTAATGAATGTGATGCCTAGCCTTGTTGTATTGAGATACAATAACCTCCCAACTAACCTTCTGTAGTATGGGATGCCCTCATAAATTTTGTTGATGTATGGTGTCATTTTGAAGAAGGGTTAGAGAGAGTGGAAACAATTTTAGAACCTTTAAGACCAAAATCAGAAAGCAAATCCAAGTAGTATTTCCTCTTACACCGAGAGATGTCAAGCTTAGAATGTGAAACCTTAAGGCCAAGAAAGTATTTAAGCTGACCTAACTCATTAATTTGAAGGAATCATGTACGATGAATTTATTTTAAGTGAATTCTAATATAAAGTTGTCAATAAGAATCATGATGACACTCTATCATTACTCTTTTATTAGTCATTTTTTATGCATTTTTATGTCAAAATCATTGTAATTCTGGGAGCTGAAAGCAAAGAAAGGGAAGAATTCAAGTGTTTAGGAAAAGTACCATCGGACGCTGAAATGAAGCATTCGGGCGCCGATTTGGAGCTGAAAAGAATCAGAAGAGCAATTTGATTCGTAAAAAATCGGGCCCCAAATTAGACCATTCGGGCCCCGATTTTGACAGACTAGGGACACATTTTTGGTGCATTCGGGCACCGATTTTAAGGGCTCGGGGGCCGATTTTGAGTGGCCTATATATAGAAAAGTGCGTTTTTGACATAAGGGTTCACGAATTTTGAGACCTAAAGCATATTTTGGAGCAGAGACTTTGGAGATCTGGTGGGCAACCATCAAAGCTAATAGTCAATCATCCATTACATGTATGAACCTTTCTTCTTATGTTAGTTAGCTTATACTTTAGTTATGAGTAACTAATTCTCTTGTGGTTAATCCTGAGATGAATCTGATGTAATCCCATGGGAACCCTAATTTGTTGAACTCCTTTGAATATCAATGAAAGTCTAGTTTTAATTTATATTACTTTATGTTTAATGCTTTTTGTATGTTTATCATCGACTACTAACCCTAGCTTTATGAATATGCAAATTGATCTTAGAGATCGAATGACCATTAACCCTGAATTTTGACTCTGACCTAGGTAATAAGTTTAACCAAAGTAATCAAACTAGAGATAGATCATTATTAGGTTATGACATAGGGATTAAAGTTCTGTTAAATCCTCCAACGATTTTGAATTCACTTAAGAGATTAAGGGGTTGTCACTTGCGGGGAGAATTCTAGGTCAAGAGATTGGGTAGAATTATTTTGTTAATCTATCATTTAATTAGATGATCATTGATTAAACTAGGAGTGCGAATTACCATAGGAGAACTTCAGTGGATTCGAAGGACTTAACCATACTTCTCTCAAATTTCTAAAAACCAATCTTTATTTGCTTTTAATCAGTTTGTGTTACAAAACAACTCAACTGCCTAGGGCATCAATACAAATTTATTACATCCTTTTTAATAATGAAATTGCTAAGTAGAAGTTAAATACAGTCCTTGTGGAAACGAATTATTATTACTTCGATTGAATTTGGTTCACTTGCCAAATATCCATCAAATCACATAATCTACATATACAAGGAGCAGAGTGAAACAAAAAACAATGCTTTTGATAAAGAATGAACGATCAACTAAACATCTTCTTGCAATTCATCATGCAAGAAGAATTGTGCACATCAAGTTGGTGAAGGAACCAATGATTGATGGAAGCTAATTAAATAACTAATATAAATCCATATGCAGCCAACTAGTTTCACATTTGGTGATAAGTTCAATTTGCATGTCTTGATTCCAATATTCAAATTTACTTGCATCATCATATGTCTTAGGATCAATGCATGCTTATGTCTTAGAATCGTCATATGTCTTACGAAAATTGCATAGTCCTATAAGTACAACTCAGTTGGTAGATGCTTTTGGGTCACAGCGGGAGCTCGAGGGATCACCCACATTCATCTGCACATAATTGCTTGTATTTTCGTTTCCGGTTCCCTCACAACAGAACTCGCCGCCTCAGCACCTTGCAAGGAAGACTTTCGATACAAGAAGTTGGTCAAACCCTTCGTCAAACCTCGACTCTGATACCACAATTGGGTCACGAAGGGAGTCTAGGGACCATCCACATCTAGGCAGAGCAACCACATAAGTGAGAGAGCCACCCCACTTTTGTATCTAATGTGAGACATATAACTGATACTTGCACACAACGGCTGCAACAACACTTTTATGCATGGATCGAGGTTCGAACCCTGGACTCCCCCTTCTCCATATTTAAATGTGTCAACCTGAGTCACTAGACTACTTAACCAAAGAGATAAAAAAGCACTTCATTGCATCATGTTACTATATTGTGTTTAAATTTAATAAAAATGTGTTATAACACTAAAAAAATATTTCCTTAAAAGAAAAATTTCTTGCGAAAAGATAGTGTATTTTTTTTGAAGGAAATATAGTATTTCTTTTATCAAATTAAAAAAATTCATTTTACGACTGTATTTTTCTCGTAAAAATACAGTTTTTAGGTCCTTAACCCACTATCAAAAAAGAAAAAGATCCTTAACCAATAATGGCCCACACGAAAGATACTAAGTAGAAAATTATTGCTAAATATATCTTCAAGAAAATCGCTACAAAATTAGCAGAGGTTCTGGAGGGCAATAAATCATAATCATCTAAGCCTCAGATTAATAATAATCCAAAAGTTGAAGACGTTCATGCGATAGTGGTACTATCAACCTGTGTTTTAAAACCCGGCCGGTCGGACCGATTAGACCGGGAACCAGAGGGTGCTGCGGTTCGGGCAGACTACTGGACCGGATACGCAATTAACCTGCTGTAACCCGCTGTGACCTGGCCGGGTCAGTGGGCGGACAGCTGAACCAGTTTAACCCACCTGACCCGAACCATTTTTTTTAAAAAAAAAAAATGAAAAGGCAAGGCATATAAAGACTATGACAATTTCACTCATGAGCATAAATAGTTTATTGATTAGTGAATTGTTATGACTTATTTGTGTTTCTGTTTTTTGTTGACTATGTTTAGAACTTACTTGGGTTTGTAAGTCTGTTATATTTTGATTTCCAACAATGTTTAGAACATACTATGTTTTAACTTTTAAAAATGGAATCTGAGCTAGAACTTATTTGTAAGGTTTTATATGCAGTATTATTGTTTAATGTATGAGTTCATTTGAGTTTGGATTGAAATTAGCTTGAAATTGAATTGTGCTGCAGTTAAGAAATTAACTTGCAAACTTGCCGTTGTGAATATAATTTTTCAATGTAAGAACTTTAAATAGAAAAAAAATGATAGGATTTTTTTTATCAAAATTTCATTCATGATGTAATTTTTGGTCATAAATATTTTTATATAGACCGGATCAATAGTCATGCGGTCTGACCAGTGACCCAATGACCCAGTGCCTTGACCGAGTCAATCACCGGTCCGGATTTTAAAATATTGCTATCAATCGTCAAGTAAACAGTTCATGGGTAAGTTGTAGTAGACCTTCATGCTGTAGATTTGGCGGCGAATCAAGTTATGAAACAAACATAGAAATGATATGCATAATGTTCTTGAACTGATGCAGTGAAAAAAAAAACTATATTGGATATCCTCCACCTTTGGAGTGAAAGATATTTGAACAGAGACTCAAAATCATAGATACAAATTATGGGATATTGTAAAATAGAATAGATGTGTACCTGATTTAATTGGTTGGTGATTGACCATTAAAATCATGTTAGAGAAGCCATTAGAGGAGGTTAGGGTTGAGAGATGCTTTTGTCGCCTTACTGATGAGCGCTCTTTTGTTTTTCAATTTGTCTAACGTGATGGAATAGTTAGATTATATACTCATCAGTGGAGGTAGGGACCTCTCAAATGGGATGACTAATAAGAACGGTCCAACCCATCACGGTCCGTTCACAATTAACCCAATACAAATACCAAGTACAATAACATTAAATATTTAATACTATATATTTCATTTATATTTTCATAATTAATTAAAGTAAATCCAAAATATTCAACACGGAGTGGTGCATATTCGATATAAATCCCAAGGTTGTTGGTGATTTGGAGATATTGAAGAGTTTGAAGGATAAATATGTTAAAAAAAACTAAGCATATATAGAATAAATGATCACTTTAGTCTCTGACTTTGCACTTCGCTGTCATAAGGGTCCATGATCCAGTATTAAATTCGAAGTATTCCATGAATATGCACTTATGTTATCAATTTGTTCTTTGATGTTAAAAAATTCTGTTAACTGATGAGGTGGTAAATGTTGTGTAGACAAGGTGCATGAGCTGTCACAAGAATTAAAGTGAAAGTAAAAAATTGTCATTTTGGTTCCTGAACCGAAAATCAATATCCCTAAATTGATTCTCAAATCCCTAAATCTCAAATTTGATCCTCAAATCCCTAAATCTCATATAATTTCCTCTTTTGTTCAAAATCAAATCTTCCATTAAGCATCAAAATTGAATCATATGATGATGAGTGTTGGTGCAAACTCGTCCAAATGAAGTGTTGCTCATTTATCAAGAACTAGGTCATCTTCTTCAATGAAGTTGTCCTGAACTTATAGAATAAACAAACAGAAAACATTAAAATAGTCATTAAGGTCCCTGACTATGCGTACTTATAATCAATTAGAAAACACTTACAAGCACAAAGTCGCAACATCACATGCACATATAAAAATAGTCATTACTATAAAAAGTACGTAACTTTTGCATCATTGATTTGCATTCTTCATCCTTGCCTATAGCTACACACCTTAATTTGTTTGTCATTTTTCTACCACTATATCTCTTCCATGGTATACAATGCAGTTTCTCACAACTTCTTTGAATATATCCAAAGTTTCAAATGTCATTCCTAACTTCAAGTGAACCTGACCAAACTTTGCATTTGAATTAAACTAAGGGAAAACTTGCATTCCATTTCCATCACCTTCATCATTGGTATTAATAAGGCTCCTTAGTTCTTTAGAATGGTAATTGTCATTGTTGTTAGGAAAATCATTCTCTTCAACATTAATACTCATGGTTTGTTAGAGACCTTAGTGATAGTAAGTATATACTAACAAGGTCTAACTGATAATAAGTATGTACAGTCAGTGACCTTATTGACCATTTTAATGTATTATGTTTGTTTATTCTATATGCTCTAGACAAATTCATTGAGGAATATGACTCAGTTCTTAACGAATGAGCAACACTTTGCTAGGACGAGTTTGCACCAACACCCATCATCATGTGATTCAATTTTGGTGTTTAATGGAAGATTTGATTTTGAACAAAAGAGGAAATTAACTGAGATTTAGGGATTTAGTGATTTGGGATTTGATATTCAATTTGGGGTTATTGATTTTAGGTTTTGGGGTCAAAGTGACTATTTTCTACTTTCACTTTAGTCCTTATGAGACCTCATGCAACTTCTCAGCACAAAATATTTGTCATGTCGATACAATTAACAAAAGTTTTTAACGTCAGAGACTAAACTGATAACAGAAGTGCACATTCAAGTACTACTTTGTATTTAATCTTAAGTCAGAGACCTTTGTGATAGCGAGGTGCATTCTCAACTACATAATACTCATTAAAGGGATAGAAAACTTATGTAATATGATAATCTCTATTTTTTTTTTTTGTAAGCAGCCCGTCGCTAGTAATTCATCTTTAAGATGAATCAGTGGAGTATCTGAGGTTTAAACTTGACCTCTACAAATATCATATCATGCATTGTTCTCATCAACTGAATTAAACTCACGGGAACATAATCTCTTTATTTTTATTATATCTCCTGCTTTTTTTTTTCTTAGATAAGTTTTTACCTTATAGAAAAATTATTATCTTAGTATATATTTTTCGTTGTTTTTTCTAGGGATATTTTTTTTGGTAGTTGTTCCATCATTTGTTTCCTGAAAACTTGTAAAATAGATTATGAACCGAATAACTTGTAGCATATATATTTCTATAATTGTCAACACATGATATTCATATTACTCTCAAAAAGAAAAAAAAGTAAAAAGCACATGATACTACTCTCAAAGAAAAAAACACATGATATGACTTATACATAACCAGACAAAGACACTATAGAAGATCAATCTCAATCATGTTAAATGAAATTAAATTACGTTACGCTTTCTCCTGAAAAATAATAAACTAATGTAACATTACTATTATCTCTTTCTTTTTTTAAATAATTTCATTGATTATAATTTTCAATGTTTCACCTAAAAAAATACAATGTAAACCGTATGGATTTGATATGTTGCAGCAGGTTAATAATTTAAAAGGAAAATTTTAACAAGTGTCCTAGATGCATTGTTTAAAGACACAAAATATTTCATTTGCACACCTCTGAAAATATTTTTCAGGTTGCCTCCTTTGTACATCTTGTACGGGTGGCTTCACCATTTGGTTTGCAATATATCTCATTTTGATTCGTTCAAAAAAAAACTTTTACATAAAAAAAAAATGTAATTATGACTATAACATTGTTAGACTTGTATTTTCAAGATATATTTTTTTAACTATTCTTTAAGGCTTTGTTTGGGAGTTTGGAAGGGAGAGGAAGGAAAGACTTTGTGAGGAGAGAAATATAGGAGAAAATTGAGAAATCTTTGACATTTTTTGAAAGTGTATTTTTTTAGAGAGTGATAAATTAATGCTTATGATTAATATATATTTAATTATAGGAATATTATCCCTAAAAAAAATTAAGAATATTGTAATAACATATATTAAATTTGAAGAATTCATATAAACCCTCCCAAACCCCCCAAAACCCTCCTCCAATACAATTTTTTACTTCTCCCAAAGAGGGTTTTATATTTCGAAGAAAAATAAGCCCTCCAAAGCCCCTCCTTCCAATGTTCTCTATTTCTTCCATTTACTCATTCCTTTTTTCCCAAGCATTTCCTTCCCTTCCCTTCCAAACTCGCAAACAAAGCCTAAGAGAAAAGTTACGAGTACTCTCTTTTTAACATTCTTTCTAACATTCACGTTCTTATTGGATAAACCGCATGTGAGTCTCATCACTTTATGTGTGATCTATTTCCAAGGTGTGAGACCTACATGAGTTTTATCAATAAGAGAATGAATGTTAATGAGAGTGATATAAAAAGAGTGTTCATAACATTCACTATTCTTTAAACAATATCATTAAAACATTTGTTAGCATGACCTATAATTTATTACTACTATATTTTATACGGTGCACTTAAAATATTTTTATTTGGAAACATAAAGTTATTACCCTAAGCTATGTTAACCATCAAAAGGCATCACATTAGTTGTTAGAGTTTGACTTTGTAAAATATTTGGATCCCTCCGAAACAATTGGAATATAATTAATCATTAATGTCATTGTTATTGTAAATTTTCCACCATTTTTATTAGAAAGAAGATAGGTTAACTTATTAGTATAACATGTAAATCAAATAAGTTGACCCATTAAACATTTTTCCGAACAATCGATTAGACATATTTTCTAATGCATGTTAGGGTCACAAAAGTAAAATGTTAATTTAAACGAAGAATAGATTTGTTTTTTTTTATCAATAAACGAAAATAAGTCTCATTTTTTTTTAAGAAGAAAATAAGTCTCATTTATATGGCTAAATTAAGTGAATTACTAACTATTGTACACCAACATGCTATACCAATGATAATCATTTTTTTTCCTTCCAAGTAGCATAACGGTTAGAGAAATTTACCTTACCTTAAAAGTGAATAAGTGGGGTATTCGAGATTCAAACCCCGACCCCTGCATATACTATGCATTATCCCTTACCAAGTGAGCTAAACTCACGGGGACAATGATAATCTTAATTTTAACGTATCTTAATATGATATGAATTGTTTTATTTTATCTAAAATTCCTTAGATATAATTTATGCAATGGGTCCTTCAAATATCCATGATCAAAATAAGGGTTTAATGATGGATCATTGCCACTTTTAGTTAAATATAATGAATTTTGTAAAATATAAATTAAAAATAAGGATGTGATACTTTACAAAAAAATTGCAAAGATTTCATCTTAAGACCAATTTTTTTTAAGTCCATATTAGAAGCATATTTAACAAGTTTTTAATGAACTCACTTGGGTTGGCCTAGTGGTATATTGGCTTGGAACATTGTAGTGTCCTCCTCCTCAGGGTCTCAGATTCGATTCTCAAATTCCGTCACTAAATTTTGCGACCAAGGAATTCCTTACTTTTTTAGTAGTGTTACTGTTGAAACAATTTGTGGGTAACTTCTAGTACATGTTATGCATTATCCATACCAATTGAGTTAAACTCACGAGGAAGGGTAAGTTCTGGTACATGTTATGCATATTGGTGAGAAACAACATAACAATGCATAGTGAGAAAAGAAAACTATATTCGATATCTTCCATCTTGGTGGTGCACATTCGATATAAATCCCAATTATGTTTCTGGTGATTTGGAGATATTGAAGGATAAAGAAGTTAAAAAACTAAGCATATATAAGATATGCACTAATGAAAAAGAGAAATTGACAATGGTAAAATATTTGCAGAAACGTACAATCACAATTGAAGAGTGTTTTATGGAAATGATTTAATTTCTCAACTACATAATACTCATTCAAGGGATAGAAAATTTACATAATATGATAATCTCTTTATTTGTATTATATCTCTAGTGTTTCTTTTTTTCTTAAATAAGTTTTTACCTTATAGAAAAATAATTATCTTAGTATATTTTTTTGGTTGATTTTTTTTTTTGAAGGGATATTCTTTTTTCGTAGTTGTTCCATCATTTGGTTCCTGAAAACTTGTAAAATAGATTATGAACCGAAGAACTTGTAGCATATATTTCTATAATTGTCAACACATGATGATATTCCTATTACTCCAAAAAAAAAAAAAACACACGATATGACTTATACATAATCAGACAAAGATACTATGGAGTCAGCTACATAGAAGATCAATCTCAATCATGTTAAATGAAATTAAATTACGTTACGTTTTCTCAAAAATAATAATAAACTAATGTAACATTACTATTATCTATATTTTTTGTAATAATTTCTTTGATTATAATTTTCAACGTTTCACCTAAAAAATACAAGGTGAACCGTCTGGATTTGATATGTTGCAGCAGGTAAATAATTAAAAAAAAAATTCTAACAAGTGTTCAAAATGTATTGTTTAAAGACTCAAAATAAACAACTTTTAGTCTTCTACATAAAAAAATGATGTAATTATGACTATAACATTGTTTGACTTGTATTTTTAAGATAAAATTTTGTAAGTATTTTCTTTTTAACACTCTCTAAAACACACTCTCTTTTTAGATGAACCTCATGCGGGTCTCACTATTTTATGTGGGGTTCATTTCCAAAGTGTAAGACCTACATGAGTTGCATAGTCACAAACCCAAATAAAAAATATTTGGGCGCAAACACAAATAGAAAAAATTAAAAGAAAAGTAATTTAGTCAACCATTTAACACTATTTAATTATTTTCTCTTTAAATTTTGTGTAAATACGTGAGTGTACCCAAAGATAATTTATTTGAGTTTGTGACTATATAAGTATTTTTGGAATGAATATTAGAAAGAGAGATAAAAAGAGAATGTTCAAAACAATCATCATTCTTTAAACAATATTATTAGATCACTTGTTAACATGACGGATAACTCAATATTATATTTTAAATAGTGCAGTTAAAATATTTTTGTTTATAAACATGTATTAAGTTATTGTTTTAAGCTATGTTAACCATTTGAATGGTGTCAGATTAATTGTTAGAGTTTGACTTTTAAATTTTAATCGATAATGTTTGGATCCCTCCGAAACAATCGTAATATAATTAATCATTAATGTCATTGTTATTATATAAATTTTCCACCAATTTTTTTGGTTACATTTTTCCACCATTTTTATTAGAAAGAAGATAGGTTAATTTGTTAGCATAACACGTAAATCCAATAAGTCGACCCATTAAACATATTTTTCTTATTCTTTTTTTTTGGTGTCCAGGGTTCAAACTCCGAACCATGCATATATTATGTATTGTTTTTACCAACTGAGTTAAACTCACAGAGACAAACATATTTTTCCGAATAATTGATTAGACATATTTTCTAGGCTTAAATATGTCATTGGTCCCTGCATTTGTACCATATTTTGGCATTGATCCCTGCACTTTTTTTTGTTTGACATTGATTCATGCGCTTTGTAAAAGTTTTGCTATTAGTCCTTCTGTTAAGTCCAAGTTAAAAAAAAATCAAAAACTAACGGTGTGCCACATGGACCAATCATTTCATGCCACGTGGCACACTAAAAGACAAAAAAATATTCGAACTTTTTTATTATTATTTTTTGACTTAAAATACCATTAGTCCATACAAATTCAGTACTTTTTGATATTGGTCTCTACATTTTAGTATTGGTCCCTGGACCTTTTTTTTAAAAAAAAACTTTCAATGATATTATTATGTTATATTATTATTTTGTTCACTATTTTTATTGAGAATAATTATAAAAAATAATAATTTATAAAGAATTTTTTCTTTTACGTTTTTAAAGAATAAAATAAAATTGAAGCTTTTAAAGAATAATTAAAAAATCATTTTTGTTCATTAAAGAAAACTAATCACGTGGACCAATAAACATATTTAAGCCTATTTTCTAATGCTTATTAGGGTCAGAAAAAGTAAAATATTTAAATGAAAAATATATTTATTTTTTGTTTTTTTTTGGTCTAGTAAATTGTTTTTTTTAATCTAAAATTCTTTAGATATAATTTATGTAACGGGTCCTTCTAATATGTATGATCTAAATAAGGGTTAAATCATGGATCATTGCCACTTTTAGTTAAATATAATGAATTTTGTAAAATATAAAACAAAAATAAGGATGTGATACTATACAAAAAATTGCAAAATTTTTCATCTTAAGAACTTTTTTTTAAGTCCATATTAGAAGCATATTTAACAAGTTTTTAATGAATTATAAACATTTTTAAATTTTTTTGAGTCAAAAAGAAAGAAGAAAATCCAGCTTCCATCTTTCGTTTTGAAGAAAATGAAACATCAACAACCCAAGTGTTTGAATGTGATCTCACACATTGTACTTACTTCACTTTTGATATGTCGTGACTTGTGACAGGATCAGTTTTGTTTATAGAATTAACTTGAGTTAGGCAGATATATCATGCACATCATTGTTTTCACTCTATATCTTAATTATTTTTAATTTTTAAGTTAATAAATATAAAATTATTCAGGAGAATAAGATAGATTCCCGTCAAAACTTAGCATGTTTGGAAAGACATGCTTCTACGGCATGTATATGTATATTCATCTACTATACAACTGTTATGTATAAAAAGTCATAGCCTTTGTCAAAAAAAGTTAGAGCTTTGAAAATATCTTTGGTTGAACTAGCAACGAATTAAATTCACGAGGAGAATGGGTAAAAAAAAAATGTAAAATCATGAGGGGATGAATAATATTATGAGCCAGTTTGCTACAACTTTTCTTTAAAATGGATTTTTATAGTGTAAAATATTTTTGCTATAATGTTTTTAATAAATAATTTTTTGTTTGTACATCCTAGTGGTTAGAATTCACCTTATAAGGTGAATAAGTGGGATATTCATGGTTCGCATTCCGGCCCCTACATATAATAATGCATTGTCCTACCAACTGAGCTATGTTCACGGGATAACAAAGATTTTATTTAAAGAAACCTTTAAATAAAAAATTCGTTGAATAACACATATCTTAAAATATCATTGTAAATATTTTAATATTTTGTTAGTTTTTTTTTGGATAATAAAATTTTAAAAATCTCTAAAATAAAAATCTATAATAAATAGCCTTTCATGAAAATCATTCTTGAAATATGTCTTTTTGAAAGAAAAAATGTCATTTTTATTGTGTAACAATGAGTATTTAAGTTAGTGAATATTAAAATCGCTTTTTTAACTTATAACAAATGAGTTTGAATCTTATAAAAAAAAAACAAATGAGTTTGAAATAACTTACACTATTTTTAAGTAAATTTTCAAAAAAGAAATCATTTTTTAGAAATACAAAGGATTTTTTTTTAACTTATATTGTGATGTTGTATTTGACTTGGAGTAACTTTTTTTTTTAAGGGGACATGGAGTACCTCTTATAGTAATTTGATATAATTCTTTTGATTATTAAAAAATATATTATGTGTGGAGTATCTCTTGTTGTTGGAGTCTTAGTCATCAGATTTGTCAGCTTCTTTATTTAGACTGGAAAGCCAAAATTCAATTTTCTTACTGTGAGGTTAACAATTGTGTTGATGGATAAGTTAAATTTCCTTTGACTTTTTATGAATTGTGTCCGATGGTTACTATTCAGTTGGTTCTTGCTGAAATGTTTGGGATTGTTACCCCTCGTTTAATTTTGGTGTGGTTTTTTTCTTCTTCTAGATGTTAATCCCTCTTTGTATGTGTCTCTATATATTAAGTACAAATCAACGAGTAAGGTGATGTGATTTTAGAAAAAGGAAAAACTTTTATGTAAGAGTTCTAATGCTAGAGCATTTTGAAGGTATCAACTATAAGAAATGTATCTCTTCATATCATCCAAATGTTTCAGTTTTTTTTTTTTTTTTTTTAAGAAGTCAAAATGAAATTAACAAAAATATTCACCATTTCAGTATAAGATGTGCATGAAGTCGCATCAAACAAAATTCATATACACAGGTGTCACAAAGCCAAATTGGTAATCACAAGGTGGACATTCCAAGATAAATTAAGGAATTTATCCGTCAAACATGTAAAAGGAGACTCAAGCATTTCTCTCCTTACAAATACTCTAAACACAAGCAAGCCAAAAAAGATAAAAACTTTATTGTATCTCTATAGAGCATAAAACCCGTACCACCACACTGAGTGGCATGAGCAAAAGGAGAATTAGAGAGAACACTATTAATATCTAGCCAATTTAAAATTAGAACCCAGATTTTATCAAACCAATAAAAAATAATATAAAAAACAAACGGTTAACAGATTCATCTGACTGACAACCTCCTAAGCAAAGACGAGAAATGTCATGTAAAATTTCACGATGACATATTGTCCATATTTGAGATTCTACTTTGCAAAAGACACCAATAAAACACCTCCACCTTCAAAGGAGCTTCCTTGTTCCGCATGATATCTATAATCGAAGATGACATCTCCAAATTCACATGAGCTAACTTTTGACAAACACCTTTAACTAAATAACCTAAACCTGTATCAAGTTGTCAATCACATGCACATGGTTTGTTTAACTGCAAAAAAAAAGTATTATACAACAAGGAAAAACACTTGCCTAACTTCTCCTCGTCCCAGGCATGAAGCCTCCTACGCCGCTTGCACCCAACGCCCTCAATACCCCAACCTAAACTACACATTCTCATAACAAACACAAATTGATTTTTAGCTAACTCAATCAACCTAGTAAATCTTAAACATAAAGGTCCCCCATCCAGCCATGTGTCTAACCAAAAAGGTGATTGTACTTGCAGGGACCTTAAAAAAGAAAAGAAAGTAGACGAATAACGAGGGTAAGACAAATTTTAAGAGAACCAGTCGACCTCCCTACAAAAGATTTCTGCTCTTTCACCCAGACAATTTTTTCTTAATTCGATCAAGCAGAGGATACCAAAAACATAACCGCTGAGCTTTACCTCCAATAAGGAGGCCAAGATTTAAAAAGGGATTTTGACCAACATAACCGTTGAGCATTACCTCTTATAGGGAGGCCAATATTTATGAAATATAACTTTAAATCCTTAAATGAGCTCAAAGAAGATAAAATTGTATTTCAGGGCCATGATATTCCCCAAATTCTTTTCACCTAAAATCGGTATATCATCGGAAATTGAAGATGAGAGACTACACACCTTCAAATGGTTTTTTTATAAATAGAAAAAAGACTAGCTTCAACTAAGGCATTCAACATAACATTCATCCCTTCAACAACAATATCATAAACAAGAAATTTTCATTCGACTGCCATTTACTATCACAAAAGCAATTGTCTCAATCTCCTACTCAACTTAAACACATCCATTTGACTGCCAATTACTAACACAAGCAATTTCCAAACTTACGTTCATGAAAATTCATTTTAGCCATCATCACATCAAGATACCCCACTCCACATAAGCAATACACCTAAAAATCCACGTTAAACAAAACAAGATCTTTCTTCATCTTTTCACTTCATCACCAACCTCATTAACAATAAGAATACCATCTAAAATTTTCCTCCCCTTCACAAACGCAAATTGAATGTTAGAAATTACATTACCAATAACTATCTTCAGAAAATTAACGAAAACTTTATCTAACACTTAATACATACTCCTAACTACAGAGATGAGCCTAAAATCAAACAACCTTTAAGGACTAACATCTTTAGGGATCAAAGAAACAAACATACAATTTAACCTTTTTTCTAATCTTCCATTCTAATGGATCTCGTCCATAAATCTCAAAAATCATCTTTGAATTATGACCAAAAGTATTTTAGAACACCAAAATTGATACCATCTGATCAAAGACTTTCATAGCCATCACACTCTCTAACCACCTTCTTCACCTGTTTCTCAACAAAAGGTTTCACCAACTCACAATTTGCTTGATTGCTGATAGATTTAATTTTTTGGTCAACAACTTCTTAGTTAACATTTTGTTTCTAAACTAAAGAGTAGATTTTAACTTCACCTTTTTTTTTTTGTTCTTTTGGTTGATTTACATATGGATTTTCAAGCTTCTAATCCTTGATTTTTTTTTCTCTCTTATGGATTATCAATATATGACCTTTCATCTATGTTTGCATATGAATCATAGATTTGAAGGTTGAAAATTCATATGCAAATGGACCAAAAGGACAAAATTATAATGAAAAATATAAAGGATCAAATGAATACATGAAATTAAGTTAAGGAACGACAAGTGTAATTTCGCTTATTATAAATGTAAAGACAAATAGTATTCGAACAAACTAGTGCACTTGGATGTAAGTAAATATAAATACATTTGTAAGCAATCTTTGAGCATGAAAAACTTTCCTATCTTGGACTGAGGTGTTGCGTTGAGACATTTTCCTTTCACCCTAAATGCATGTTTCGTACTTTATATAAACCCTCATGCAAAAGTTTATTTTTCTAACAAGGAATGAATTAAATATGAATTTTGAAGTTATTAGTACTTAAAAATTCATATTCACTTCATATTTTGTTAAAAAATTCTAAATTTTAGTGAGTTTTTTTTTTAATCAGCTAATATTATTCATGACGATTTGTACAAAAAGCAGTACCGCTCGTGGATAAAAAAGAAAAGAGCGAAACATACAAAAAAATACCGCATATAAACAGAACACCAAAAGCCACCTCACCGAAGAAAAAAAGCTCCACACTAACCTAAAGAAGGTAACCATGATGCTAATATATGCAACAAAGTAAATAAAAAAGCAACAACTAATAACAGCCCCTAAGCACTGCCTTTACTAAATGTTCCTTTCTAGTCCCTGCCGAGCATACCCTAGCCTAAAAAATGTGTCTGAGTGAGCTTATCTCATTTGAAGGGACATTGTATGTAATATACTGGGATTCGAGTTTAACACCGAACGTCCCCATTTATTCATTTTATGTGATGAATATCTAGCCACTAGGCTTCCTAAAAAAAGAATATATAGTCATTAGACGACTTGATAAAAAAAATTATTCAAAAATGTAAAAAATGCATATGAATTAACTTAAAAAAAAGGGAGCAAAAGTTGAACCGAAAACATTTGATGAGTCAAAACTTGATTAAAATTTTTAAAAGACTAAATACAAAATTTAAGATATTTACAAATACCAAACACTTTATTAACCTTTGTTATATATTTATGAAAAAAGTGACACATTATTATTTATTTATTGATAAACAACACATTGTTGTTTTCCTCTCAAAAAACACGTTGATGTTGTTGTTGTAATTATTATTATTATTTATTTATCTATTATATATATAATAATAGCACGTGTCTTGTCATTGTTTCCCCTCAAAATTTAGTTCTTACAATTGTGAGGTCATTTTAACGTATGGCTAGTGTATGCAGCAACCATAAAAGACAAACTAGAGTGAGTAATGATGCGTGTTGCTAAAGGTATATGGATTTCTAATTGATAAAAACAGATGTGCTGTTCTATAAATAATATATATCTATGTAGTTCCCTCAGAAATATTTATTTATGTAGTTCACAAATAGTTAAGATTTGTAGTAAGTGTGAAAAAATTCATTTAAAATGATTTTATTTGAACAACTATAATTCATGTATTAAACTGTGATTATAGAATAATAAAAGTAATACACAACAAAGGGTGGTCCAGTTTGCCAACTATTCAAATTAGAAAGGGAAAAATAAATAGGGAGAGATAAGAAACAACC